>Ga0315268_10003005_pt1 | contig 18730 bp, 17 predicted proteins | sample C1_top_MG_FD_204535 | JGI IMG/M metagenome (GOLD analysis project Ga0315268, IMG submission 204535) | Sediment microbial communities from Yellowstone Lake, YNP, Wyoming, USA - C1_top | ecosystem: Environmental > Aquatic > Freshwater > Lake > Sediment | place: USA: Wyoming | collected 2017-08-01
AAACCTGAATGCGCTCCACCGCTCCCGTCCTAGACCAGGCTAGACTACGGCCGCAAACACGAAACCGAAAGCACCAAACCCACGTATAAAACTGTACCAGAAGCCAAGTCTTAGATGATGTAGTATGGGAAAGTGGTAACTGGCTTGTTCTCGGTGTCTGATGTTGCAAAGACCATTTTGGAAGATTACAATCGGCGTGAGTTTGTTCCGATTATGGAAGCGGATTGGCAGGCGTACCTTCACCATCTGGCACTCAGAACGTTTCCACCGTCGGAAGTGTATGTTCCATCATCTCAGCGGCGCGACCCGTCCGCCACACCGCACCAATCTCGACAGAATCCTCGGTCAAAGGAGCAGATTGGACGATCAAATGCCGATCCTGTTGGCGCGACCGAAACCAGGGCTGCTTGAGCGAGCCGCTATGTAGCCGAGAACGTCATTTCACCGGGAATGCAAGAAACGGGCAAGTACACACGGATGAATTGCCGGCTAGTATCGGCCGCTACGACCTCGCGGGTACGGATTCAATCAACCCTAACTTAGGGTAACCTAGCATGAAGACACTGGTCAAGCGGAACAAGAGATGGGGTATGAAAGTCTTAAGTCGTTTCGTTTCTGGGGCAAATGATATAGATTTTCACAAAAGCTATAACCTGTTCCAATCATAACACGCGCGCTACGAGGTGAACCAAATGAAACGGAAAATCCTCTTGCTAGTTTTCACTCTAGCGGCGTTGACTCTTGCGATTGCTCCATTATCATATGCGACTCCCGCAACACAACCCATTCTCATAGGATCCCATTGGACTGTCTACAACAACCGGCACACTAAGGCCAACACTATACCAAGCGGAGGGGTAGAGTTCTCGTTCCCCGATGCATCCACTCCCGACTACACTCACTACCTGCTCAACAACTTCAAGGCTGAGCTCACGTCTAGCAACACAATAACGGCGGAGTTCAAGGTTGTCGCTAGCTCGTCTGCTACGGCGTTCGTCGGCAACCCTAGTGGAGGATGCCCCGGTTCCTCATCGTCACTTTGTCCAGGAGCGGTGAGATTGTTCTTCCAGTCCAATCTTCCGGTGGCTGGTGTGGAAAGCGGGTTCTGCGTTGGGCCAGGTTACAACGAGGACAACTACTGGTGGTCGAACGATGGTACCACGAATAGCTATTACCAGCTCACCACTGGCAGCTCGCCGGACACGGTCACACTATCTGTCTCACTTGAACCAGCGAAATGGTCCAACCTGTGCGGTTCCAAGGGCACAGACCACCCAGACGCTTTCAATGCAGCGATAGCGAACATCAAGATCGTCGGGCTGTCTTTCGGTAGCGGATACTTCTTCGCCAACGGCGTCGGAGTGAACTACACTACTGGAACTGCAACCTTCCAACTGCTCAGATACGAGATTTCTTAAGCGCGCGCTATCGCGAGAGGAACAGCCTCCTCTCGCCCGTTTTCTACACCTGTGTGTACGCACTAGAAGCGCCCGCACACATGTCGGATAGAAATGCGTTCGCCTGCTTGAAGTCCTCCGAGACCTTCACATTGAGACTCATGAGATCATAACTTCCGCAGGAATGGCAAATCTCAGAATCGAAAAATCCCTTTCAAACACTGATTTTGCTTCATTATGTACTCACACATATGAGGAAAACTACATGGGAGCGATCCTAGCAAGTGGATCACTCGCAAGAGATGGAATGGTGACCGCGCCCTGCAGCACAAAGACTCTAGCCTGCATCGCGCTGACGCAAGCTTCAACCGGATTATCGTAAGCGGCGCAATCTCCTCAAGCCTATCGTTCATAGAAATCTTGTATAAGTCAACGAAGTCGCGCTGTTTATCCCATTCCAAACCTAGCGTGTCCATAATGGCCCCTAGCACTCGCCTGCGCAAATCACGTTGATCAATTTTTCCGGTCTATCGCTCTCCTAGTGAAGCATTAAGGGGGCTTGCTAGGATCGTCGAGTTTCTCTCCATGTAATTCCCTGAATCGCGTCTCAATGTGCTCCGAAATTCTTGCTTGACCATATTCGTTTTCCTCTCTTTGTTTCGCGAGCTGCTCCTTGACCATCCTCAACAGTTCTTTTGAGTCGACAGGTTTGATCAGGTAGCCGTCCACACCTCGGTTGATAGCATTGACTGCATTGGATAGCGACGGATAACCTGTCAATATGATCTTCCTCATCCGTGGTGTCGTTTTCTTCAATGCCGTTAGGAGTTCCGTTCCTTCCGTGTCTGGGAGACGAATGTCTATGAGCGCTAGGTTGTAGAAGATCTGCTCAGCTTTCTCGATGGCTTGTTTCCCGTTCTCCGCAGTGTCAACTGTGTAGCCGACATGCTCCAAGGTTAGTGAGATTGTTCTCCTGATGCTTTCCTCGTCGTCGATTACTAGAATTCTGGCTGACTCGCTCATTTCTGCTTCACCTCCACTGCTTCAGGTTTGATTGGAAGGCCTACTGTTACGGTTGTGCCTTCGCCAATTCTGCTTTTCACCGATATAGTTCCTCCATGAGCGTCGACAATCCTTTTGCAGATCGCCAACCCCAAACCCAACCCCTTCGCCTTCGTTGTTTGGAGGGGCTTCCAGAGATTCTCCATCACCTTGCCCGGTATACCCGCCCCCGAATCCGTGAACGCGATTTCGACATTGTCACTAGTCATCTTGCTGCTTATGATGAGGGAGCCTCCCTGTGGCATGGCATCGATCGCGTTCTCGATAAGATTGATGAAGGCCCTCCTCATCCTATCCGGGTCGACCATAACAGTTGGTTGCTCTTCGGACAAATCCTGTACTCTAACATTCCGTGGAACCTTAACCGCTGCTATTGCGTCTCTTGTGATCGATTTCGGCGTGGCCTCTGTTAGTTTCAGTTGGATTTTCCCCGAGTAGTCCAAGAGGTCTCTTATGATAGCATCCGAATAGTCGAGGCTTTTCTCGATCACCTGCAGCATCTCAGCTCTCTCCGCCGCAGGCAGTGACTCCTGTTTCAAGAGATGGAGGGCACCGGCTATTCCTTGCAGCGGATTACGCAGGTCATGCCCGACCATCGCCGCCAACTCACCGATTGTTACAAGCCGCTGAGACTCGAGAAGAGTTTCCTCCATGTGTTTCCGTTCGGTGATATCAGTTGTGACATACATGACTCCCTCCGGGACAGGGTAGATATGAGTCTCAAACCAGCTCGTCCGCCCGTCTTCGAACCTATACTTATCAGTAACGGAGGTAGACGTACGGGATCTCATTACACGTTGTCCCGCCTCGAAGAACACCGATTTCTCGATACCCGGGAAAAGCTCTGTGAGTTTCTTTCCGAGTAGTTGCTCCCTCGGAATCTTGATTGAACGCATTAATGCATCATTCGCGAGAACGTAGCGCCATTCGCTATCCAATACAGCGATTTGTTCGGGCATTGATTCCAATAGTTGCCTATAGCGCTCTTCACTCTCACTCAGCTTCTTCGTCCGTTCCGAGACCAGTTGTGCCAAGTTTTCCGAGTAGCGCCTAAGCTCCTCCTCCAAATGCTTGCGTTCGGTTATGTCTCTTCCGTAGAGGTTGACGTAATCTGCTTCCATGACTGGCTTAACAAGGAACGTGTAGGACTTCCCGCCAAACTCGATGTCGATATTCTTGCTTTGTCTGGTGGAATGAGCATCAGTAATCAAGTCGCGCCAGAGCTTCGGAGCAGCCTGTCCCACCTCGGAGCCCCATTCCTGCAGGAGCAGATTGCTCGCTGGATTCGCGGTGAGGATGATGCCGTCTTTATTCAATCGCAGCACCGGGTTCGGGTTCTCAGACGGGAACCTCGCCAGACCCCTCATCTCCTCCTCCATCCGCTTGTGTTCTGTGATATTCTCAAAAACAGCGACGAATTGTTCCTTTGCTGGACTAAAAACCGAGATGTTGAGCCAGATCTGCAAAGGCTTGAATTTGATCTCGAATTTCTCTGGCTGGCCAGTCAACACGACTCTGCCGTAGGCCTCAAACAACTCGGGATGCGATTCTTTGATCCCCGGGATTGCCTCGGTGACTCTCCTCCCAACTATGTTCTTCAATCCAGTCAGCCGTTCGAATGCGCTGTTGACTTGGAGATAGACCCAATCCGCCGGACGGCCCTCGTCATCAAAAAGCATCTTGCAGTATGCGAACCCTTCCAGCATATTATCGTGGAGCGAGCGGAAGCGCCTCTCGCTTTCCCGCAACGCCTCTTCCATCCGTTTGCGCTCGGTGATGTCTTCGATCATGGCCACCGAATAAGTGGGAATGCCTTTTTTGTCCCGAATGAACGAGGCAGTCAGCCTTGCTGATAGGATCTCACGATTCTTCTTGATGTAACGCTTCTCAACGCTGAAGCTGGGGATTTCTCCTCGAAGCATTTTTTGCGTGAGCTCGACGCCTCGTTTAATGTCGTCGGGGTGAGTTATGTCAGTGAATTTGAGGGTCGTTAGTTCCTCCTCCCTATACCCGAGCATTGTGCAGAAGATCTTGTTCGCTCTCGCGAAGCTGTAATCTGGTCGAACGACGGCCATGCCGAAGGGTCCTTCGTCGAAGACTTTCCGAAAGCGTTCTTCGTTTTCTCGCAAAGCCTCCTCGACTCGCCTGCGTTCTGTCGTATCTCTAACTATGCTGACCCAGCCATCCCGCTCTCCCTTTTCGTTGACCAGTTCGGATACAAAGTGTTCAGAAGGAAAGACTGAGCCATCCTTACGCTTCATGCTATGGTCGGGTAAGTGAAAGGGTAGAAGATGCTGCTCCACTGCCGGATACAGTCGAGATTGAAACTCTTTGAGAGTCTTGTCGCTGACATGGAGAAAATCAGTGGTCCGACCTAACAGTTCTTTCTTGCTGTAGCCGAAGACTCGAGACGCGCTTTGATTACAGTCCAATATTCTCGGCGGATTTCCGGCATCCAGGACGAAGATTGCGTCGTCTACACTGTTCAACGTCTTCTGCAGGAGGTCTGTTTGGCGCCGACTCCTCTCTTCAGCTTTCTTACGCTCGCTCGCGTCGCGCATTCTTATCGTCTTCTTCTTCAGCACTCCCGGTTTCTTCCTGCTTCCCGCAAGCTTTCTTCGTTCCCTCATACCTGCGCACCTTTCTCTCGCACCTTCATTTTGGCTTCCTCAACGTACTCAAGAAGCGTTAGGCGAGGATTGCTCGTGAAGGTCAAGCCGAGTTTGGCGAAGAGCGTCCCGGCGATCGCTTTGCAGACCGTCCTTGAACTGGGAACACCTAGTGTCATCTCCAGTGTAGAGCATAATATCTCGAGTTTGTTGGGAACCTCATCCTTCGAAATCGAGTGAACTTTCTGAAGGTGAAGATATAGCGCATCGGCCACTTCCCGGCTAAGTAGAGAGGTTATGGTCTCGTTGATGGATTCGACCAAGAGAGCATTGAGACGCCCGAGGTTCTCTTCCAAACGTGCCATCAGCGAGACCCCAGCGGTTCGAAATCCTGGGCTCATTCATCGATCTTGACAGTGCCTCGCTTCACCAGAATCCTATCGTGATCTTTGACGAACACTATCAGGTCGCCGTTGTCAGCCTTGAGGAATTCTCTCACAGATTTCGGAAGCGTGAGTTGGTATCTTCCTGTCATCGTGGATTTGCCCATGATTTCCATGGAATCACGCCATCATGGAAACATGGAATACGTTGATACGCCGTTTGTCACTGGCCGCAGGATGAGTCGGTGACAACCGATAGACCCAGTGCGCGCCTGCAGTACTCGAACTTGCGTACAGAATGCTGGAATCCGGTAGTATTATCGTGGCCTTATGGAATCTGTGCGTAGTAATACCAAGACAGTATGAAATATGATGCTAATGGATGGGGCGGGAACAAATCTATCTGCGAGTTTGACCTTCCAAATTCAATAGTTTGGTGCGTCGCATGAGCAAATCGAATGGCAGTGGAGGGACTGGGGAACGGTACGTTGCCCCATTCGACCAGGTCGGAATGCAGGACGTGCCCTTTGTTGGTGGGAAGAACGCGTCCCTCGGCGAACTGACAAAGATCAAGATGCCCGTCCCGCCAGGCTTCGCCCTGACAGTCCACTTCTACAGGGAATTCCTAAACCGCAACGGTCTAAGACAGTACATCAAAGAACAGCTCGCGAACCTGAACATCAGCGACGTTGAGCAACTCCAGAAGGTTGGAAAGAGTATTCGAACGAAGATACTCGCATCAGACTTCCCACAGGAGCTCAAAGAGCAGATCAAACAGGGATACGCAAACCTGGCACCCGACGGCGACGTACCAGTGGCTGTGAGAAGCAGCGCGACAGCCGAGGACATGGCAGACGCTTCGTTCGCGGGCCAGCAGGACAGTTACCTGAACGTGATCGGCGAGGCTCAGGTTCTGGAGAGCGCGAAAAAATGCATTGCATCCCTGTTCTCCGACCGAGCGATCAGCTACCGCACAAAGCGAGGATTCGACCACCTCGATGTGGGACTCAGCGTTGGAATTCAAAGGATGGTCAATAGTGATTCGGCCGGCGTCTTGTTCACAATCGACCCGGACTCCGGCAATGAGAACGTCATGGTGATCGATTCCAGCTGGGGACTCGGAGAATCAGTCGTTAGCGGGAAAGTCGTCCCGGACAAGTTCTTCATCTACAAAAGGAACGGTGAAGTCATCTCCAGACGGCTGGGACATAAGGAGCAGATAGCCAAGTACGACGCGAAAGGCACCAGCTTCGTCGACACCCCAAAACAGAAGCGCGTTCAATTCTCTCTCACCCTGCAACAAGCCAAAGCGCTTGCGGAGTTGGGAAAGAAGATCGAGGCCCACTACAAGAAGACCATGGACATCGAGTGGGCTGTTGAGGACGGGCGGTTGTATATTCTCCAGGCTCGGCCCGAGACGGTTCAGTCCACGAAGGGAACGATTGAGGAGATCTACCACCTCAAAGGCGAAGGGGAACTGATCGTCAGCGGCATAGCTGTGGGCGGCAAGATCTCCCAAGGCAAGCCTAACGTCATGGCTGACATTAGCGAGATGAGAAACTTCCAAGCCGGCGAGATCCTCGTCACAAAGGAAACCACCCCAGCCTGGGAGCCCATCATGGAGAGGGCTGCTGGCATCGTCACGGAGCAGGGAGGTACCACATCCCACGCGGCGATCGTTTCACGGGAACTCGGAAAGACATGTGTTGTGGGCGCGCGCAGGGTCACCCAGCTCCTCCACAACCGCAAGAATCCAATAACCGTCGACTGCAGCACTGGCGTCGGGAATATCTACGACGGACTCGTCCCCTTCGAGATCGAAACCTTCGACATCGCCACCCTACCCGACACGCGAACCAAAGTGATGATGAACATGGCCGTCCCGGAGGGAGCGCTAGTGCACGCGAAGAAAGCTGACGGCGTCGGCCTCCTCAGAATCGAGTTCGTATACGGCAACAGCGTGGGTATCCACCCCGCAGCACTGCTAAAGTACGAGGAGTTGAAGCACAGCCCACAGAGCCTTCTCCGAGCACCCCCCAACCTGAAAGATGTCCAATACCTGAAACGTACAATCGCCGAGGTCGATTCGAGAACTCAAGGATATGACAACAAGCCGGAATTTTTGGTGGAGAAACTCAGAGAGGGATTGGCTGTCGTGGCCGCGTCAATGTATCCGAAACCCGTCATCGTGAGGTTCTCCGACTTCAAATCCAATGAATACGCCGCACTCGTGGGTGGGCAGATTTTCGAGAAGCCCGAAAACAATCCGATGCTCGGCTGGAGAGGGGCTTCACGGTACCCCCATGAGGATTTCGCGGACGCATTCAAGCTCGAGTGCAGAGCGCTCAGAGAAGCTAGAGATCAGGGGCTCGATAACATCATCCCAATGATCCCCTTCGTACGCACCCTCGAAGAGGCCAAGAGCGTTCTAGAACTCATGAAGCAGGAAGGCCTCGAGCGAGGCAAGAATGGGTTGCAGGTTTACATGATGGCGGAGATTCCGTCGAACGTGTTCCTGGCCGACCAGTTCGCAGAACTCTTCGACGGGTTCAGCATAGGCTCAAACGACCTCGCCTCCCTAGTACTCGGAGTGGATAGGGATAACGCGAAGCTCGCGAAGAGCACCTTCGACGAGCGCAACCCGGCAGTGAAACTCGCCCTAGAGCACCTGATCAAAACCGCCCACAAACACGGGGTGAAGATAGGAATCTGCGGCCAAGCACCCAGCGACTACCCCGAAATAGTCGAGTTCCTCGTCGAGAACGGCATCGACAGCATCTCACTCAACCCCGACGTCATAGGCCGAATGAAACAAGTCGTCGCCAAAATGGAAGAAACACTCAAAGTCACACCGGACTAACTGTAGCACACGCTTACCTTTGCGGCGACGAACGCTTTCTGCTCGGGCACCGACCTAGCGGGTTCCGGCATGAACCCTGTTCCGTTCTAGGTTAGTCCGAGCTTTGCCAGCTTCTCGAAATCCGTCATATGCTGCACGAGATCCGTTTGGCTGACAATCCCGATAATCTTGTCCTGGTCAGTCACAACGAGCCGCTTAGTCTGCTTCTCTACCATCTTCCGAGCCGCATCAATCAGGCTGGCTGTGGCCTCGATCGTGGCCAGTGGAACCGTCATTATCTCGGCAACCGTGACCTTGGCCGGGTCAACTCCCTGAGCGACAATCTTCTGCATCATATCCCGCTCGGTCACAATTCCGAACGGCAACCCCTCCCGGTTGGCGACCAGCGACCCAATCCTCTTATCAACCATAAGCCGCGCCGCATCCTTCGCCTTGGCTTTGGAGTCTATGGACACAATGGTCCGCATAATCTGCCTGACGTTAACCTCGGTCATATTCCGTCCTCACCGTCTACTGCAGGCAACGAATTAAAAACTATCTTGAAAACGCAGAAAACTCACACTCTGTATGCACGAGGAACTCGATCCCTAGATATGTCGTTGAGCGGAGTCACTGACTTGTTTCTCGCTCTCGAAACATCCACGCTCCTAACAACGCATTCCTCTCTCGACTGAGAGGCCCGATACAGTATCTGCCCGTTGGGATCGACAATCTCGGACTGGCCAATGAAGCGCAAGCCGCGCTCAACGCCAACACGATCCGCCGTCACGATGAATACGTGGTTTTCAATTGCTCGTACCTTCATCGCCTCTGGGCAATGCGGCAACACCAAGTTGGAGGGGTGCGCAATCAGCTCGGCGCCCTTCAGCATCAGAGTCCTGGCGGATTCTGGAAAGATCCAGTCGAAGCATATCATGACACCAATCTTTCCGAACACTTTGAACTCCACGCCTGGCTTGAAGAACTTCTTCTCCCTGAAGAACAAGTGAACCTTGCGAAACGTCCCAAGATACTTTCCATCCTTGACCACAACCGCCGAGTTGTAGAAGCTCTGCCCCTTCCTCTCAGCCAACCCCGCAACAACCAAACCACCATCCCTCCTCGACAAGTCAAGCATGGCATCCGTCGTCGCCCCACGCGGAACATGCTCCGCCACTCCCGCAAGCTCCCTCCTCGTACGAAAGTTATACCCCGAATTGAACAACTCCGGCAAGACCCAAAGACCCGCGCGCTTCCCACGAATCAGCCGAAGCGCTCTCTCAATGTTCCCCTCAACATCAAGAATCTTGGAATTAAGCTGAACAAAACCGACACGTATCAGCACTAAACCTCACTCTGTGAATTTCTTGCAATGCGCGTTCTATAATCTTTGATCAGAAAATGTGCGAACAGCGAGCTCTCCTCGTCGATTGCATCCACAACGATTCAAAGACGGGAACAGGGAGTTTCAGGGCGCCATGTCAAGGCTAGTCTTCGAAAAGGAGCTTCATCTCATCAGGAGGCGCCTTGAAGCTATCGGAGAGGCACTTGCAGAAGAGATGACAGCAGACGACAAGAAAGCCCTCCAAGAGCCGTTAGAGGAGCATCGAGAGGGCAAGACTATCGCTTTCAGGCCGTCTAGATCTAGGATCCGCAAGCGTTGAAGATCTTTCTCTCACGAAAAGCGGAGAAAGCTCTTGATGAAGCACCGTCAGAAATCAGAGGGCGGCTCGATGAGAAGATATCGAAACTCTCACGAGCGATGTCGAATCAGCGGAGATCTTGAGACCTCTCATGTGAACTAGAAATCAACGGACAATAGAATCACTGCCAAGGCGGCCAGAACGACGCCCAAAGCCTTGGGGAGAGTGATCGACTCTCCGAAGACGAACGTTGCGAGCAAGAAGGTTACGACGAATCCCATGCGGGTGATTGGCACAAAACGATTGGCCTCACCATCGCTAAGAGCAAACAGCAGAGCCAGAATCCCAGCGAAGATCAGGAGGCCGCTCATTGGTGAGAATGTTAGAATGCCGCTCGTAATTGTGGGTCTTCGCTCTAGGACAAGTAATGCGATTATGGAGAAGAGCGCGAGAAAGCTCGATTCCACAGCCATGTAGGTGACGGGGGAACCACCCGACACCAAACCTCTCCTCCTCAGCAAATCCGCCACTCCTACAGCAATCATTCCGAAGATCGCAAACATCAGCTCATTCCGCATGTCACAACCGCCGCACAACAAGCCAAACTGGGCCGGTATTTATCGATGTGCACGGTTCAGCGAACTCAGAGCAGAAACGCGACGAGACTCGCGACCACAGACAAAATCAGGAGAATCGGCAGAACGATTGTCAGCGTGTAGATTGATGCGAGGTAGCCAATGCCGTAGGAAGCGACAGAGCCAGCAATCAGTGAGAGGCTGAGGTTCGTTGCATAAGCCAACCCCAACCGATTCTTCGGTGCGGCTCCTCCGACAACCCCATACATGACTGGAAAAACTGGGAAGAATGTAACTCCACTCATCACTAGAAACGCTAGCGCAACAGTCCACAGACCCTCCCCAAACGCCACCACCGTCCCAGCTGCAAGCAATATTGTGGTCAAACCGAAACAAGCTCGGGCGGTCTTACGCTCAGTACCAAAAGCGCTCACCCATCCACCAGCATTGAAACTGGACACAACTCCGACTCCCAACCACAACGCGACCACAAGTGAACTCACTCCAGGGCTCAGCTGCAAATTCACGTTCAAGAAGAGTGGAATGTAACTCGAGAAGATCGTGAAGAGACACGTGACCAATGCTGTGCTCAGCTGGAGAATGATCATTCCGCGAGTAATGCCACTCTCATGATCAGAGTAATCAGAGCGATCAGGTTCGACTTCAGGCGCCCGCCTTTCCGACTCACTTTTCCTGGTGCGCATCAACAAAACGAAAGCAGCGAAACCCACTAGTGCGACAATCCCCCATATCAGAAACGGTGTCTGCCAACCGAAACTCTCCGCAACGAAACCCATCGATAGCATTCCGAACGCTATGCTCCCATCCCCGAAGGCACTCTGGAACCCCAGCGCAGTAGACCTGTTACTGGCTGTACGGAATATCGTCGCGAAGCTAACCGGGTGATAAACCCCCGCAGCCGCTCTGAAGAGAACGTAGAGAAGAAGAACCTGAGCGTAGCTTCCTCCTTTCACAAACATCAAGTCAACAAGGGCTACGGAGATGAACCCCCCTGTCAGCACGTGGCGGCTTTGCCCCATGTCAGCAATGTGCCCGAAGACGAGCTGCATCACCACTGTCGCAAGGATCCCGGCGCTCAAGATTGTTCCAATCTCCACGAACGAAAGGCCCAGCGCCACACGCATCACCGGCAAGACAGCTAGGAACACAGCGAGCGATCCGTCGTTGACAGCGTGAAAAATACTCAGACCGTACAGTTGGCGTTGGAATGCCTTCACGCATGCCACCGACCAGCTACGGTCGAAGGCGACAGCGATAGAAGAGTTTGGGTCAGTTCCCAGTCGGCTGTGCTGGACTGGTTAGGTGGACGATCATGATTGCACGAGAGGGCTCCGATATTTGCGTTTCACATATGCGGCGACGAACGACACCAGAAGTAGACACGTCACGAGGATCGGATACGACTCGGAGAACTCAGGAATGGTGTTCAATCCTTGAATCATTACATCATGCATCCCGAGCGGCTCGTCAAGTGTGATAAAGAAGTGGTGCGTGCCTTCAATCACGGGCGGCTTCACTTCGGAACCGTCAACGAAGATAACCGGCGTTCCGTCCAGCAAGCCTCGAGGAACAGCAATGAGGAACCTGCGCGCAGTCTCGTTCACAGCATAGATCCTGAAGCTCAGGGAGCGGACAGTCAGGTCGTAGAAGATGCTGCTTGATGTTCCGTTTGAGTATATTGGGACTCTGAAGAGGAAGTTCTGATACGGTATCGGTTGGCACGAGACGGGGGTTGCCGGGGAGAGGTAGAAGGTCAGATCGGATAGGGTGCTACCTGATGTTACGTTGAAGGAGTAACTTCCTTGGGTTTGGAAGAAGGCTGCTGTGATGAAGATCTTATACTCGCCCGGCGCGAGTGACATCTTGAAAGCACCATAGGCGTCCGTCGCAACCGGCTGCGGCGTGTCTCCTGTGCGTATGTTCACAGCAGCGACCGTCGCACCGGTTATCGGGATAACATCGCTCCCACAAGTGAACCCGTACACGACGCCGCTAACGGAACCCGTCTGCGCCTGACCTTCAACAATCGCGGGTGACACTGCCAAGAACAGAAAGATTGAGAATACAACAAGAAGGCAGCTCGCACGTTTGTCCACGCCAATACCCGGAGCCAAAGACTTCGCGTCCACGACCCCTTCCCCAATCAATGATCGGAGTCCGTCTGCAGGGATCTATTGTATTTCCATCCTTATATTCTGAAGGCGATTGGCATCCGCCAAAACGAGGATGCCGGACCTTGCCGACCCTGCTTGAGGATCTACTGATAATCGTAGGGCTCAGCCTCTTCGAGGTGATCAGCAGCATCGACAACGCCATCATCAACTCTGAAGTTCTCTCGACGATGTCTGCGAGGGCGAAGAAATGGTTCCTGTTCTGGGGGATCATCATAGCCGTATTCGTCGTCAGGGGACTGCTCCCCTTTCTGATCCTCTGGACGAGCAATCCAACATTGGGCCTCATTGAAGTGTTCAATGCGACATTCTCCTCAGACCCGGAGATCATCGAAGCGGTCGAGCAGTCTGCCCCTGTCTTGCTCGTTGGAGGGGGTGTGTTTCTAATATTCCTCTTTCTTCACTGGCTTTTCCTCCAACCCAAACAGTACGGCCTTCGCGGCGAGGCCGCCATCGAGCGGCACGGGGTCTGGTTCTATGCGACCGTCTCCGTCATCCTCGCAGCAATAGTCTGGTTCGCGCTTCAGACGAATCCGGGGATGGCGTTTGGAGCCGTCGTGGGCTCTACAGGATTCTTCATCACCCATGGCTTCAAAGAGAACGCGGCTCAAATGGAAAGACGCATGTTGGCTGGAACAACAACCATGTCCGACGTGAGCAAGCTCTTGTACTTGGAAGTCATAGACACAACATTCTCGATCGACGGAGTCCTCGGCGCATTCGCGTTCACCCTCTCGGTCCCCCTAATCCTAATCGGAAACGGAATCGGAGCAATCGTTGTGAGAGAACTTACAGTCAGAAACATTGAGAACGTCAAGAAGTACAAGTACCTGAAGAACGGAGCGATGTATTCCATCTTCGTCCTTGGCCTCATCATGATACTCGACAGCTTCAACGTGCATATCCCGTCTTGGATCAGCCCGGTTGTGACATTCCTAATCGTCGGCTACTTCTTCTACAAATCGCGAAAAGAACTCAGATAGTCTGCCACCGCTAAGAGATAGGAACAGACAATGGCAGTTTCTGGTTAGAAGTATCCTATGACGCTGACCCCAATCAGTATGGCGAGAAATCCGACACTTTGGTGCTTCGCGAAACGTTCCCTCAGGAAAACGCAGGCCAAGAGGACAGTGACGGCGCTGAATAGGCCGGAGAGGGTGGAGACGACTGCGACGGTTCCGATGCTGATTCCCAGATTGTAGGCAATGTTGGCGATACTGTCAACAACCCCCACGAATGCAACGGCCAACATGCTCTTCCGCACTTGAGTATTGATTCGCGTAGTACTCAAGGCTAATGCAATTGTTAGGATCACGGCACTCTCCCATCTGATCACGAGCACGGGCAGGAGACCACCCAAACTGGTTACGGCAATTTTCAGGGCAAAGTACAGCAACCCCATCAAACCGAAGGAAAGCAAGGCATACCCTACGCCGGCGGCGAATGTCCGACCACGCGAAGAGATCTTCGACTGTTTCTGAATAGAGACCATGACTATACCGCTCAGAATCAATACGATCCCCACAAAACGGGTTTGGGACACCGTCTCGTTGAGAATCATAACGGCTAGAACCGTGGAGAGGGCAGGGTAACTGCTGGCGATGGGTGATACAATGCTTAGTTGCCCCACCTCGAAACTCTTGAAGAGCGCAACCGTCGCCAGCGCATTCACAACCCCCAGCCCCAAGACGAGGTAGGTTGCGAGTGAGAGGGCCCAAAGCGTGGCCAGATCCTGAAAAGTCAAAGCCAACATCAACAAGCCACCCACGTACTGCATGAACGTCGCAGTCCGCAAGTACCCCAACCTCTCAGTCGCAAGCTTAGCGACAAAATCAGCCGACCCCCAACAAACGGCGGCAGCAAGACCAAACATGAAAGACAAATCCAAAACCAAACGCCGCTCGATTCCTCGCCCAATCCCACAAATCACTAAATGACGTTTGCGGCGAAGAACCATGTCACTCGAAATCAACTTGATTTCGACGGCCCAAGACAGAAAACCAAATTCCCTTTGATCCTATCGAGTAGTGTGATACCGGAAGAACATTGGGCTGAGTTCGAAGATCCGCTCAAGTCTGATTTGGTGTCGAAGGCCGAGGGGATGTGTATCATTTGCAGTTGCCAAGATCACAGGCTCCTTGGCTGGTTAGCGTCCAGTTACGGACTCACGCACTAGCGGGGACGCAGACTTGATTAGTTTCATTACTCGAGCCACAAAGAAGCTTTAGCCGTGCTTTGATTCCACCCGTAACTGGTGACCGATCCTTCATGTTGATTGTCAAATTTCGGGGACTCCTGCCCATGTTCGTGGAGCTGTACGCGAAGAGTCTGGGAGCTCATTATGACGACGGTAGGATGTCTGGTGACGGATGGGAGGCGGTGGTGGCTTATGGCAAGGTGCGGATTGGCTCCTTGGAACTGACTGAGGCGGAGATCGCCTTTGAAGGAGACGAGGATGCCATCAACACGTTTCTGGCAAAGTTCAGGGCCATATCACTCAGAAATTGGGGGTGAGTTTTGGTCGCTCTTAAGATGATTATCCTGATCACTATTGCTGCCTCAAGATTTGCTCGCGAACTTCTAAATACCAAATTCTTAACTCAATCTGATTGCAAATCGCTTCTCATGACCATTGGTGGATACGCATACAGAATAGCGTACGTCGATCTCACCAAAGGGAAAGTAGAATACAAGAAACCTGACGACGAAGATCTGAAGAAGTACATTGGCGGACGTGGGCTCGGAGTAAAATACGTTTTCGACAACGGACCGAAGGTTGAACCATTTTCAGAGGACAACATACTCTGCTTTATGAGCGGACCACTTGTCGGCAGCGACGTCACCATGAGCGGACGAATGGCGGTCGTCACAAAATCCCCACTAACAGGAACCGTCACGGACTCGCATCACGGCGGCTGGTCTGGCGCACGACTCAGATGGGCTGGTTTTGACGGACTGATCTTCAGAGGCCGAGCAAAGAAACCTGTTTATGCGCTAGTAGAGAACGGCAAGGTCACACTGAAGGATGCTAAGAAACTCTGGGGCAAGAACGTTCACAATGTCGTTGAGGCGATTATGACTCAGCATGGAAAGAAAGACACAAGCGTGGTCGCAATTGGCCAAGCGGGCGAGAAGCTGGTCAGATTCGCGGCCGTCATCAACGAGAACGACCGAGCCTCAGGCAGAGGCGGTACTGGTGCGGTCATGGGATGGAAACGCCTCAAGTGCCTGGTGATCAAGGGGGATATCAAGAGCAAACCGAAGCCAGCGCTTCCCGAGGACTTTAAGGGGGCTGTTGCGCTCGCGAACACGGCGATCGTCAAAGGCGACGTTACTGGGCCCCGAAAGGGCGGACTCTCCGTCTACGGAACCAACGTACTCATGAACATCGTCAACGAGATAGGCGCACTACCCACTCGAAACGCGCAGGAAACGCAGTTCCAACACGCGGACAAAGTAAGCGGTGAAACGGTGAAGGAACAAATCCTCGTGAACGATCCCACATGCCACGCATGCCCAGTCGCATGCAAGAAGGAGGTCGAGGTAAAGGAAGGAAAGTACAAGATCCACATGGAGAGCACAGAATACGAGTCCATGTGGTCGTTCGGCGCAAACTGCGGTTGCAGCAACAAGGAAGCAATAGCGAAAATGATCTGGCTGGCAAACGACTACGGCGTCGACACCATCGAGCTAGGCAACTGTCTATCGATTGCGATGGAAGCCAGCCAACGCGGGCTCGTCAAACAGAAGATCGAATGGGGCGACGCAGACGCCATGATCGACCTGATCCACAAGACGTGCAAGAGAGACGGTATTGGTGACAAGCTGGCTGAAGGAGGATTAAGAGCCGCGAAGGCTTTCGGGAACGAGGGCCTAGCGAACCAAGTGAAAGGCCAATGCATCGCCGCATACGACCCGAGGGGTTTGCAGGGCATGGGCATCGGTTTTGCCACCTCGAACCGAGGGGCATGCCACCTCAGAGGCTACACGCCCGCTAGCGAAACCTTAGGGGTCCCAGAAAAGACCGATCCGCTCGCATGGGAAGGAAAGGGCAAGCTGCTGAAGATCTTCCAAGACCTTCACGCAATCTCCGACTCGATGGACATATGCAAGTTCAACGCCTTCTCCGAAGGCATCAACGAATACGTCGCACAATACGCGGGAATGACAGGACTACAGGTCGATACCGACGGACTGATGAAGACTGGGGAACGCATCTACAACCTAGAACGATATTACAACAATCTAAACGGCTTCACCGGCAAAGACGACACACTACCAGAGAGATTCCTGAAAGAGCCGGGCACAGGCCCGGCATCGAATCATGTCTGCGAACTCGAGAAGATGAAGAAAGAGTACTATGATGCTCGAGGCTGGGTCGACGGAGTCGTCCCAGAAGGAAAACTCAAGGAACTCGGAATAGTCCCCTAGCCACGCGCACTCAACACTACACGCCGACGTACACTGCGGGGCCAACGTGAGCGTGAGCTGTAAGCGCTTCAGAAGTTCTCGGTGTACGGATAGATCAGAGCAATACGATCTCCGTCTCTTAGCCGAGCATCCAAGCCTCCAACGAATTGATGGAATCTGCCATTGACCAGAACCCGGGCCCATGACCTAACTTCGCCGTTCTCAGCGAAGACGATATCTTCGATCCTGTACTTGTCCGCGATCTGCCTCAGAACCTCCCGCAGGGTCTCCCCCGAAGATTCGAATTCAACACGGCCGACTCCAGTCCGCATTCTGGCAATACTCATGAAATGAACATCCAACTTAACCATTCGACTAATCAGCTCCTAGAAGCCACGTCTCACCGTGGAATCGGGTTCAACGTCTCACTCATCTGAGCGTTTTCTTCCTTTCTTTCGGAAAGAAAGACACGCTGAACAGAGTCAAAGTTGACGGAAGCGAGATCGGTGCCGAGGGCAGTCCTAGTATCGTTGACATTCCGTTCGTTTCCTTACGCTATGTATTAGTTGCACTCAACTCTCACAAATATGAAACGCTGTTGCAAACAGGTTGATGGGAAAGCCGCTCACGCAGACTTCACCGACTTCCAAGAGAATCTCTCCTCGCGACGAACTAATGGTTTTCCAGATCTGGTAGATGGGTGTGATGACATTTGCAAGGCCTTACGGCAGATCAAACCGATGGATAACGCCATGTCTGGTCCGAAGCACTTCGACCTTCTCGGCGTAAATGAATCCGAAACAAAACTGCTGTCATTTGCGTATTTTCTCGGCGTCATGGTTGGAGATAATGGCAAGCGCGCGAACTATCCCAGAGAACCGCGCACAATGACCGTTCTGCTGCAATTGTCAAAGCACTACGACAGCAACCTCAGGCTTGGCAATTTCGTACGCACTGCGCTGGCATGTTGGGGATATCAATGAAATGAATAAAGGACTATGTACGACCTGCTGATCGTCCTTACGACACCTACCGTTGGGCGAGCAAGCAGTTGAGGCTAGTCATGTGGATGTTCAGGAGATGTCTAGGCCTTCGCCAAGGCGAAACAACAACCAATAATCCTATTCGCGCAGAATGGCTTACGAAAATGCCTCATCAGTTCATCAGTTCCAAAAGTGGTTTCTGCAGGGATTCGCGGACTCTGATGGTTATGTTGACTTGAACAAGCACGAGATAGGAATAGTTGTCGATCCGAATGAAATGTTGATCGCTGCGATGCTTGAGGAGCTTGGCGCACGCTTCAGGCCCGCCGTAATCAAGAATCAGGCAACGGTTCTGATGAGCGTAAGAGGAGGGTTTGCACTCCCTGTCTTCAGCCCTCACGCCCGAACGCACAAGTTCGAGCTAGCCAAGCAACTGGCAGAGGCAAAGAGATTTCAGGGCCCGTGGTCTGAATGGTTGAGATGCGAGGTAGATGATCTACTAGACGACATTGAACCTTCCGGAAAAATAGTGCGAACCGTCCTTGACAAGTACAACATTGCTATCAGATCACAGCACCTCAAGCGACCGAAAAGAAGAAGCTGAACAGGTGGTTGGTGCCGAGGGCGGGAAACTCAT
>Ga0315268_10003007_pt1 | contig 18722 bp, 16 predicted proteins | sample C1_top_MG_FD_204535 | JGI IMG/M metagenome (GOLD analysis project Ga0315268, IMG submission 204535) | Sediment microbial communities from Yellowstone Lake, YNP, Wyoming, USA - C1_top | ecosystem: Environmental > Aquatic > Freshwater > Lake > Sediment | place: USA: Wyoming | collected 2017-08-01
TCCAATTCCCAAGGTGACGTTTCTATTATTAAAATTTTGGTTCGTTTTGACTCATAAAGATGTTTTATATAAGCATTTAAAAAATTTTCATAGTCTTCATCATGTTTTTCACCGTATACTGTAATAGAACTATTCAATTTTGGATATTTTTTGTGAAAATACGTTAACCCATCACGTAGACCTTCTGCTACTGCTCCTTCTGCTCCTTCTGCTGCTCCTAATGGTGCTTCTGCTGCTCCTAATGGTGCTTCTGCTCCTGAAAACCATCCTGGCAACAACCATGAATCATGTAAGGTATCTGTAGGGCTCTCGAGTTGACCGAGACCGACTGCATCCGCAACGGGCAGTTCAAGTGGTGGTGGTGACAACTCTTCAACTGGTGCTTGTTCCATTTTTTGATATTCAGATGGAGTTGGCTGTTTTCTTGTCAATAAATCTATAAAATCAATATTTTTAACATCTTCATGTGTTTCTTCATACTGATTCAATTCACATAATTTATTTAAAACTGGAAAAATAAAATTTTTAAAAATGATTATAATAGGATTTGATATAAATTCCACAAATTGCATATCTACAATTGGAATTGGGTCCATACCCATTATACTGAGGCAATTTTTAATGTATGCTAATAATGCATCATATGTAAAGATATAAAATTCTTTTATTTTATGATTGGTATGAGTAATGGCCAGTTTAGGTTTTTTTTGTAGTTGAGAAACGGCGCCAGTTAGCAAGTAGTTTGCCACATAATATAAGCTTATAGGAACAAGCGGCGAACCACTTTGTTCAAAATATTCAGGAGGTTTGTCAATTTTCACTTCAAAATGTGTAACACCGTCTTTTAATAGTAAGGTAACAAATGCTTGCACGATATCCTTAACTACTGGATACATAGCGAACGTTTGTAATAACTTAGAAAAATTACTTTGTCCTAAATACTTTACTAAAAATTTTGTTTGTCTTTTAGATTTATCATTTGCACTCCACGCCTGCGGGTTTAGTTGCCACGGTCGCCAGGAGTCCGAACAGGTTATAGGACGGTGAAACGGAACCATTTTTCCATCAGGTCCTACGCTGAAAGTTTCTTCATACGTTGTATTTGGTGGGAATAACATTGAAGGAATAAGATTGGGAAGAGAATTAGGATAAAAAAAATCCAAATCATTTAATTTTTTTACAGATTCCATAGTATATTATGAAATTATTGTTATTATTTTTTATTGAATATTATATATAATATATAAATATATAAATAAAATGGGAAATACTAGCTCGTCAAAACAGTTGATGTGAGAACGGCTGATAGTGTAAGGCAAATAATACATATATCAAAACAACTTAAATTCATGCGCATAATTATAATAGCTTGTACCATCACAAAAACATCATTCACCAATGGCATTAACAGACGAGTATTTCCGCTTATCTAATGAATACGCGCACAAATATGGAAAAAAAACGATTTTATTAATGCAGGTGGGTTCATTTTTCGAATGTTATTCAAAAACAGATTCGGCTGGTAATATGACAGATGCGAATATGAAAGAATTTTGTTCCACTTGCGATTTGAACTGTTCAATTACAAATGGCAGATGTATGGCAGGGTTTCCATTTTCCTGCAATTTTAGAGACTATAGTTTGGAGAGATATGTTAAAAAGATGCAGGAGCTAGGTTACACTATAATTGTCTACGTGCAAGACGGTCAAGGTTCAAATACAACGCGAAGTTTGCATTGTATTTATTCACCGGGCACATTTTTCTCAAATGATTCTGAATCCGCAGCATGTTGTCTCTCTAATAACACGTGCTGTTTTTGGATTGAACGCGTCAACATGGGGTCCGTGGGTTCAAAAATTATCATCGGCATGTCAAACATCGACATTTATACCGGAAGAACGACATGCTTTGAGTACGAATCTGAAATAAATGCGCGCCATAATCAAACAACGTATGATGAGTTGGAGAGATTTATTTCTTCTTTTCAACCCAATGAAGTCGTTATTATTTCCAATCTCTCTGCAAATGATATTCAAGACATTATTAATTTCGCAAACATTCGCGCTTGTGCCAACCCGATTCACTTGATTGATATTATTAATGTTGCAAATTCAGCACAACCACACCCATTTTATGTTCAAGCAAAAAACTGTCAAAAGCAAACATATCGCAAAGAAATGTTGGGAAAGTTTTTTTCGTTTCATGTGTGCAATTCCATTTTTCAATCTTATTCCGCGTATGAATTTGCAATTCAATCATTCACATTTCTTCTTCACTTCATGCATGAACACAATCCGCATTTAACGCATAAAATAACAGAACCCGAATTTGAAAATAAAACAGACCGAATGGTTCTAGCAAACCACACGCTTGAACAGCTGAATATAATTGATACTGTTGGCTCCAAAATGGGAAAATGTTCGTCAGTGTACCGTTTATTGAATCATTGCAAAACGCCAATGGGAGCAAGGCGATTTTATTACCGTCTGCTGCACCCTTCTTTCAACGTGGTTGCAATTCAGCGCGAATACGACATTACAGAATACGTACTTGGATTGTCTGGATTGTCAGCAGCAGACACCACAACAAAAAGTAAAAAGTATTTGAATTGGAGAGCAGCGCTCGAAAATGTCAAAGATGTTGAAAAACTGCATCGTAAGATTTATTTGGGAAAGATTTATCCGAAATCTCTCCACATTCTTTATACAAGTCTTGAAATTATAAATGAAATGTATAAAGGTGTCAAATGCGACCAAACGCTGCTAAAATATGTAAATGCGGATGCGTATCCAGAGAGAATCACAGAATTCTGCTCGAAAATAAAAAAAGAAATTGATTCGCATTTTATTATTGAAAAATGTAAAAACATAGATTCTCTCGACTTTGATTTAAAATATGAAGATTGTTTTATTCAACCAGGAGTAAGCAAAGAGCTCGATGCCACGTTTATTGCTCACGAAGACGGGTTTTCAATTTTTGAGTCCATTCGCGCGCACTGCAACGAGCTCATTGCGCTCGGAGAGAAGTCCTCATCTTCCAAAGAAAAAGAATTTGTAAAAAGGCACGAAACTGAAAAACTAGGACTAAGCCTTCAAACGACCGACCGGCGCAGCAAAATCCTTCTCGACCAAATTTCAAAACGAGTCAAGGCAAAACAGTGCGTTTCCACATTGAGTTACAAATCAATTGATTGCGGTACATTGAAAACATTCGATTTTGACCTATCGTTGTTACAATTTGTCAAGGCGGGAACCAGCACTGTTACATTTATTCATGAAAAAATACACGGCGTGTGTAGCTCCATTAGTCAAACGAGGGGTAAAATTCGGGATGAAATCGGGGTTGTTTTCGGCGCATTTGTGGCCGGTTTAAAGGAATATCAAGAGTCATTTCAGACGGTGATTTCATTTGTGACCGATGTTGATTTGATGCAAAACCAGGCGCACATTGCGTGCACGTACAAGTATTGCAAACCTGCGATAAAACAAAAAAGCGCTGAAAAAGAAAATGAAAAAGAAACAACAGCAGCCTCATTCGTGGACGCGCGCGACATTCGCCACTGTTTAATCGAGCAAATTAATGAGGACGAGCTGTATGTTTGCAACGACATTTCGCTAGGACTCGGTGAGCGCGGCATGCTGCTTTACGGAACAAACGCCGTTGGTAAAACGAGTCTCATTCGCGCTCTAGGAATTTGTATCATTATGGCTCAATCCGGGCTATATGTTCCGTGTTCGTCATTTACGTATTCTCCCTACACGAATGTCATGACGCGAATATTGGGAAACGATAATTTATTCAAAGGCATGTCTACATTCGCGGTGGAAATGTCGGAACTGCGGGTTATTTTAAAATGCGCCGACAAAAACAGCTTGATTTTAGGAGACGAGCTGTGTTCAGGCACAGAAATAGATTCGGCAATCAGTATTTTTGTTGCCGGTTTACAAAAGCTGCACGCGCTAAAAAGTTGTTTTATTTTTGCCACCCACATGCACGAAATTGTTGACTACGAAGAAATTGCACAAATGCAACTGGATAGAGGCCTTGTTACAAAGCACATGGCGGTAACATATGACAGGGCGCACGACGTGCTGATATATGACCGAAAGTTGCGCGACGGAGCTGGACCGAGCATGTACGGACTGGAAGTGTGCAAGTCACTGCACTTGCCCGACGATTTCTTGAAAATGGCAAATGACATTCGCCTGAAATATCGTGACAAAAAACAAGCCGGAGACTTGAATTTTAAGCCGAGTCACTTCAACGCGCATAAAATAAAAGGAATGTGCGAATTGTGCAAACAGAACTTGGGCGAAGAAGTGCATCATTTGCAGCACCAAAAAGAAGCCGATGAAGCGAATTTTATTCAGCATTTTCATAAAAATCACCCTGCAAACTTGATGACGGTTTGCGAATCGTGTCATTCAAAAATGCACGGAACTGGTGGCGGTGGCGGCCAACAATTCAGGCGCGTTTTAACGACGGGCACCGACGGTTATATTCTTAGGGGAACCCAAGGTTCCCCAATTGAAACTAATTTTCACGAATGGGCGAATAATATGTAACACACATTATAAATATTATATTATATATTATATATTATATATTATTATATATATTATTATATAAAAATTCATCATTCATCATTATGATAATTTTAGGCAACAGGGTTCCATATGAATATTTCATGACAAAGGGAAAAGGGGAATCAGATGCTGGGTCTGAAGGGCTACCGTATGAAACCGGTTCTTATGATGCCGCATTATTTGAAGCGGGAATCCAAAATGCAAACGTGATTGAATACACGAGCGTTATGCCGACCGAATCGAAACAAATCTCAAAAGAAGAGGGACTGAAACGAATTCAGTGGGGCGAAGTGCTTGAATGCATTAAAGCGCAATCAAACGGTAAAAAAGGTTCAAAAATAAGCGCCGCCGTAATGACCACATCTGTCATTGACCCCAAAGGGAAATATTTAGGTGGTTTTGCTGTAGAATATTCAGGTTCAGGAACAAAAGAAGATGCCGAAGCTTCTTTAGCCGAATCTGTTACCGGCATCATTGAGAGAAGAGGGTACGGGAAATTAAAAGGAGGCGGTAATCTTATAATGTACAAGGATAATGTCACAGACAATGGTTATAAAATTCATCCAGGTGCAATTTTTGAGTATGAGAATTTAAAGGTGACAAAAAAACACGGGTCGGTATTTACTGCGATATGTTTTGTGAGCTACAAATTTCCCACCTTGAAATCAAATAAATCAAGGACGAATGCAACAAGAACAAAAAGAAGGAGAACGAAATCAATAAATAAATAAATATAATTATTTCAACTGATTAATAATGTTATATAATTATATACAAGTGTCAAATAATTATTATAAAATGGAACAAGAACAGCCTCAAGAATATGACAATATATTTACATATTTATTATCATTTGTCGTGTTGATATTTACATTTGTTTACAATAATTTCGCATACATTTTCGGAATAATTATCATCATGTTTGGAATACTGGTTTACATGAAAATGACAAAAATTGACTTGAGTTCTCAACCTATGAGCAGGTCTAAAACAGTCGTCATTGAAGGAATGACGACCGACAGCAGCGACAACGCGAGTTTAACAAACGATTTAATAACCCCCCCCATAACTGCCGACCTCGAAACTAAATTAAAATCCGGATTTTGCAAAATGCACGCGTCAAAAAACAGCCCGATGACCGAGCTTGACAGTGAGTGCGGTGTTTTTCAAAAATCGTCGTGTTTAAACACAGACTGTTGCGGGTGGGTAGTTACAAGCGACAATCCCGACGGAAAATGTCGCGCCGGAGATAAGAGCGGCATTACGTTTAAATATGATGATGCCGGTAAAAAAATAGACATGGATTGTTATTATTACAAGGGAAATGCGGGGACAGGAAGCAAGTGTTTAGAATAAAATAAAATAGTTAGTTATAATATAATTGAATATTTTCATTTAGATAAAAAAGAACCTGCCATGACTGAATTTGAATCTATAGGAGATAATAAATACAGAATACAGTATCCCAATGGTGATGTTTATGAAGGCGAAATGAAAGAGAGCAGTAAAAATGGTCAAGGCATTATGACATATGCGAATGGTGACACTTATGATGGCAATTGGGTAAACGGCAAAAAAGAAGGACAAGGTAGGTTGACCTCTTACAGTGGTAGAAGAGTTTATACTGGCAGTTGGTCAAACGACAAAAAGAATGGAGAAGGCACGATGACCTCTCGGGACCTTGAAAATGACGGAATAGATATTACTTACAAAGGAAAATGGATAAACGACAATTTACCAACTGGCGAGATGGACTATACTATCATATCAGATGGTACTAAGAGTGACACGTACAAAGGCGGATTAAGACAGAGATACCATGAGACTATTGATGGATTGACGATTTTTGTTCCTCACGGACAAGGTGGATATTATGTAGATGGTACTAAATATTACCATGGCAATTTTAACCGCGGTATTCAGATTGAGAAAGAAGAAAGAACCACACATTATCCCGATGGTTCTAAAATAACTTCATTTAAATCAGAAGAGCCAATTAAGCCACACCCTCCTTATTCATCAAGACCATCAAGACAAAAAACAGTGAGAAGAAAAGGAACATATGGCATGACACATGATAAGATGAATGAATTAGACGATATTTATTTCAACGATATGAACTTAGGCGGAAGTAAAAGTAAAACAAAGCGACGAGAGAGTAAGAATAAAAAATTTAAAAGTAAATATAAATATCAAAAAAATAAAAAGAGATATAGTTTCAAAAAAAATACAAACAAAAAACGCCGACAAAGTCATAGAAAAATAAATAAATAATTATTATTTATTATTTTACATTTTTGAATAAAATAAAAATTGATATAAATATATATACAGACTTATATCAATAGTATAGTTCAGTCAACCGTTTATAGAAATGATAATCCCGGTAAAATGCGTAACGTGCGGAAAAGTAATTGCCGACAAGTATAGGTATTACCTGAACAAAGTTCGAGAGAAGAAACTTGAAGAACAGCCTGGTGGCGACGATGTAGCCATTGACAAGGTTCTTTATTTAACAAGGCATAATATAAAAAAGACACCCGAGGGACAAGTGCTTGATGACATTGGCTTTACCAAAATGTGTTGCAGGCGCCACTTTTTAACCCATGTTGATATTCAATAATGTTGAAAGTTGAAAAACTATAATTAAAATATTTTTTATTTATTTATTTCAGTCATTAAATAAATAAATAAAAAATTGAATTAAAATTACAATAATATATATTTATATTAAATCAGAGACCACGCAAAAAAAAAGACGATGGCAAATGCAAGCAAAACAATATCTCGACTTTATACTGCAAGGAAAACACTATTGGAACTGCTCTCTACGAGAGGGTATGAAGTAGAAGGATATGCAAATTTCGGCGTGAATGAAGTCAATGCCATGTACACTCACAAACAACTCGACATGTTGGTTGAAATAAAAGGAGAACCAAAATCAAAGGGGTCAAAATCAAAGGGCGATAAGGGCGAAAAGGGCAATAAAAACAAAGAGGATGAAAAAGAAAATAAAAAAACATATGTTAAATTTCATTTAGAGAAAACATTGAGCGTGGGTCACATCAACGACTTGATAGAAGACTTGTATGTTTTAGGAGTTGGCGGAGAAATCGGGGGGACGGGGCTGTCTGCCAATGCGAATGACACCGTTCTCACAGAAAAAGACACGCTGATTATCATCACGAAACAAGAAATCAAAACCATGAATCAAGTTTTGAATCAACTATTTTTACAAGGGCGGTTTATTGTGCTGCTGTCACTCGACCGTTTGCAATTCAACATATTGAATCACCAGTACGTTCCCGGTCACACCATTTTAAGCGACGACGAAGTTGGCGAAATGATGAAGAAATACAATGTCATGGAAAAGTCGCAACTTCCGGATATTTCAAGATACGACCCTGTCGCATTGGCAATTGGAATGAGACCGGGCGAAGTGTGCAGTATCGACAGACCAAGCAAATCTGCCATAAGTTCGCTCTACTATAGAGTGTGCACGCAATAAACAAATAGATAATTTATAAATAAAAAAAAATAAGGGTTCGCCTTACAACAAACACTCATCAATGGCTTGCAACGCCAAACGTATAATACAAACTAAACAACGTCGAGACAATGGTCAAAATTGAAATGATTTTTATATATTTTTCATCTTGTAAAAAGAACCGAATGCTCAAAAGCGCAAACGGGCTTGATACCAGTAACACAATAGTATAAATAAAATAAAATAAATATCCCTTTATGTGAATGGTGACATTCTTTCCAGGATTAAGAAAATATTGCACATCTTTTATGATTGGATACAACAACCAAAAAAACAATACAAAACTCGCTGTAAAAGAAAGTAAATATTCAATGTATAAAACCGAACTTGTGGGGGATGGTGGTATTTGTAGGTCGTTTATCAATAGCATAATCAGTATAATTCCTGATAAAAATACGGGCACAACTTGCCATTGACTTTTGAGTTTCGATAATACAGAACGTTCGCCTATATTTTTCATACGTAAAAATAAAAAATATAACAACACATATACATGTCTGTTATATTTTTATTTTATTTTAAAAATTCAAATAAATGTCTCTCGGAATAAAAGTCAATATGTATTTGTATAACGAGTGCGCCTGAACAAACAGCCACACCATGAAAAACGGATACGCAAATATTAATACGAATATAATTATGGACCGAGTATTAAACTGGCGATAGTATAACACATACACGAGCACCCAGACAATCGTGCATATCCAGTACAAGTTTCTCACCAAATAATACCACCAAGAAAGCGTCTCTGTTCTTTTTTCCATATAAAAGATTTTTCGATTGCTAACTGCAGCACCCTGCTCTGCATTCAACGTTTCGCCAAGAACACGGTCTTTCGTCGACACCAACATGTCATTATAAATTGTTGAATTGGCAATCTGAACATCTTGATTCCCAATTTTCGCAATTCCTAAAGAAACTTCTTTCATTATCATAGCGTGTTCATCATTAAGTTTTTGAATTTCCAGGTCTGCATTATTGCCATATCGTTCTACCAACGATTTAGTGTATGCTTTTGGACCCTCTTTGTTCAACAAATAATCGTGTTGAGCTTGAGCGAATTTTTCCGGGGCAGTTTTAACATTTCTCTCTGCATCTAAATATGCTTTTTTTAATTCACTTTTTTGTCTCTCCATCATGCAGTCCTGGTCACAAGAATTATTAGCTTTCATTGTAATGTCATTTATTGTTTGAATGCTTTGAAGAAGAGCGGTATTATCTGTCATATTGATGATATTGTGTTTATATTTGAAGTTTGAATGAATGCTATAATAACTAAATATTATATTAATTTTATAATTTTTTTATTATAAAATTGAATTTATATTTTTTATATTTGGAAGTTACAACCGTGCAATCATAATTGCATTGCATCAATCCAATTGTGAAATGATTCCACTTGAAAAAATTAATGCGCGCGACCTTTGTGTCGGAAAACAATACTTGATTGAATATGCCGGTTCGCATGTTGTTTCAAATCCACGATTCAAAGGCCATTTTATTGGAAATATTTTGCCTGAATGTGAATACCAATGCATACTTTCTAAATTTACCAACATTATACAAACAGGAAATGTGAGTATTCCTGATTTGAAGTTGCAAGACTGCTTTTATAATTATTATGAAACGGGTGCGCTAACACGCGCATACACAAGACATGTTTTGCAACAAATTACAGGTGACGAAAATTTTACATTTGATAAATATTGATAAATATTGTTAGTTGAACAAATGCACAAATTCGAACATGTTTTTATTTCCTTTTATTCTTCCTTTTATTCTTCTTTGTTTTTTTATTGGATACGGATGCTGCAACATAATTACATTTGGCCTTGACAACATCTTTTGGATAAAAACCATCGGTTGTTGTTATAGTGTCATACATACCCGGCCTTCTATCTCTAAAAAGCCCCCAGCACGCGCGATTAAATCTAACCTTGTCAATGTTGACACCGTGCGTAATAAAAGTTTCAGATGTTTGATTCGCTTCTACAACAATAGCACCCGTCTCGTCTGTTATGAAACAGCTTCCATAAAATGTGTTTGTGGCTTCTTTGCCGACGCGATTCGACGCAACCACTGGTAGTAAATTTGCTGCCGCGTGTCCTTGCATTACGCGTTGCCAATGTAACCGGGAATCTAATTTTGGGTCTTGCGGTTCAGAACCAATTGCGGTTGGAAACATGAGAATTTCAGCGCCTTGAAGTGCCAAACATCTAGCAGTTTCAGGAAACCATTGGTCCCAGCAAATAGCAACCCCGATTTTAACTATAAAATTATCGACATGACAATCCCACACTCTAAACCCCGTGTCGCCTGGTTGAAAATAGTATTTTTCTTGATAACCAAACCCATCAGGTATGTGCGTTTTTCTATAAATGCCAAGACAAGACCCGTCTGAATCTATCATTATGAGTGAATTAAAATACGACTTCCTGCATTTTTCGAAAAAGGATATAGGTAAAACAACCTTGAGTTCTTTGGCCAGACTTTGAAATGTGCGTATAAAAGCATCCGGTTTTATTACAACAGTTCCGTCCGCGTCATTTTTATCTTCATCTATAACACTGTGTGCCGTCGCAAAGTATTTGCCATTCTGTTCGTAACAAAAATAAATATTCTCAAATAATTCTTGTAATAAAATAACTTTGGCGCCACTCTTGGCAGCATCTCGAACCAATTTAACTGCCTTTTTAATGTTCGCTTCTATTGAAGTAGAACACGCCATTTGTGTTGCTGCAATTTTGAAAATGCGATGACTCGAATCTTCCTTAATATTATATTCCGTTGGAGACATTTGCGACATTAAATTTTAATTTAATATACAGTAGTATAGTGTAATATACAGTAATAATATAGTAATATATTATTATATTATTATAATTTCCACCTTTACTTCTTACTGCTTGAAAGTAAACGAAAAAGTAAAGTGGTGACAAAAAAATCTATTTATTTTTATTTTTCAAAGTTCGTTTATTGGATGTTTTAAAATAACCAGTTTTCGTATCGGACAACGGTTCTTGTTGAGACATGCAATGTATGTTACCTCCACCCATCAAAATTTCTCTCGCATAAACGCCAACAACTTTTTTACTAGGAAACGCATTCGATACAATTTTTAGAGCTTCTTCGTCGCTTTCACAGTGAAATATTGGGACAACAACCACATCATTTGTGATGATAAGATTTACATGCGAGCCCGCCATTCTTACTCCCGCCTTTCTTTGATATGAACCTTTTACCGCAGGTAACGTGTCGATTTCTTTTTGGGTATAAATAAGCGGAGGTGGATGTGGGACTTTTACAACTGAAAATGGTCGCCCCTTTGCATCCGTTGACGACTCGAGTACTTTCATGGCCGCGAGAGATATACTTTCTTGTTCTTTGTCTTCACACGCACCAGTCCCGCAATTCTTCGGCCACGATAATAAAACTTTGGCAACATCGGCAAACACACATAAATTATCTACATGTCCGTCTGTGTCGTAATCCATAAACACGCCAAACGGCAACCAAATCACCTTGGTCACATTAAGATACTTGCATAATACGTCTTGAATTTGGCGCTTGCTAAGATGTTGATTTCTATTCTTATTAAGTAAGCACTGTTCTGTGGTTATTAATGTACCTTGCCCGTCGACACTGTAAGAACCACCTTCACACGCAAAATTGAAATTTTTATAAAATTGTGTGGATAAAAAATTACTTATTTTCAGCGCAACAAGGGCGTCTAATTCATGTTTAATCTCTTTAGGTTTCCCCCACCCATTGAATTTCCATCCCAATGCTCTTAAATCACGCCCTTTCCCTATCCCCTTATTTTTTTTTATTAAAAATGTTGGAGCAATGTCGCGCAACCAACCATCATTACTTTCAACCTCGCATACAAATATATTTTCGTCGTTTTTAAAATATTCAGTTGCTTTCAACCAAGTGGAAGGTGGCGCCACAATTTGAACAGTCTGATATTGACTAATTGCGCGAGCGACAGTCGCAATCGCAAGTTGCGCTGGAGCAAGACGAAATGTTCCAGGATTACTTGGCCATCCCAACCATGTTGCGCGCTGGGGTTCAAATTCTGATGGCATATAATATCCGTCTCTTCGAGGTATTGCATCAAGTATTGATTTTACTCTTTTATGAGTCGACATTGGTATAATATATATTAATATAATTAATAATATAATTAATTTTATTAATAAAATTAATTATTTATTAAACCGTATGATTCTTGTCAAAACATTCTTCTACTTCTTCTACTTCTTCTACTTTTTCTACTTTTTCTACTTTTTCTTCTACTTTTATGTATTTTATTTTTATTTTTACGCCGATTTGAACGTAAACGCAACCCTATCAAATTTTTTTTTCTATTGCCTCCGTTAGCAAATATTTGTTTGTACATATCAATTAATTCGCTTTCAATAACACATTCGCGTGATGATTTATTTCGTATTGAATTTTCTAATGCACGCAGTTGTGAGATGACGTCTGGGTTATCAAAATATCTAGGTTTTTTTTCAATGTGTTTAAAAATATACCTGTAGTTTTTATCGAAATCTTTTATAATTTGTAGTGCAGCTTCACAAGATGTTTCGGGCGAATCCATAACACCTTTTACTTTTGTTAGTTCTCTTATCAGCTTATCAACTGACGCAACTTCTGGAACATTAATGTATGGAACACGGTTAACCGGACGAATAATTGGTTCAACACCACGTGCTGCTATTACTGGTATTGGTCGAATTGGTGGTGGATTTGGTGGATAAGAATTTGTTAAACCTTGTACTTCTGAATCATATGAAAATTCCATTTTATGTTTGTATTAATATATTAATATATAATATATTAATATATATTAATATATTAATATATCTTATCTTATATATCTTATATTTTCCTTATATTTTTTGATTCAACCTTTATATTTTTCCATAGTTGTTTTCTGAATCATATGCCGCGGGATGTCGGAAATCATTTGAACTAAATTGTCTTCTATCCATTCTTGACATCATCGGTGTAAAACTTTCAGACAGTTTTGATTTAACGGATGGAAGCGTCGTCCCATCTGCGTCTGTGCTTCCACCCGCGCTTGTGCTTGCCGAAGACAAAGACGACGACGACTGAGACGGGTCTGGTGTTCCTCCTTCCATTTCACTTTCTAGTGACGTCGCCTTGCTTGAAATGGAGTCTTCTAGGGTGGAGGCTTCCGCTGCAATTGAATTGTACAAGCAAGACCGGTCAGTTGACGCCGCCGCCTTTTTGGATTTTGTAGAATTTGACAATTGAGAGCTAAACTTACTCGAATTAAATGGGAAATTATACTCGTCAAAATTTATATTGCTTCTTTGATACATGTCATTGATTAAATAACCAATGTAAACCAATCCGGCAAATAATGTGATTACCACGATAACAGTTACAAGTTCTTGAGGCAACCAGCCAAGGTGCATTAATACGATGAAAAATATAACTACAAAACAAATCAAAACAACCAATTTCATTATTTTAACGCGAGCTGTATATTGCTTATGATAATATGTGTTGATGTCAACCATTCTTTTTGTATTGCTTGTTTCTTGGTTTTCCGCTTCTAAACCACTTTTCTTTATCATCAAATCATTTTCTTGAAGCGTGATAATTTTATTCTTATCTTCTAAATTAGAATTCATTTGTTCATTTACTTTTGAATGACTGCTAGCATTGTTCAAAAGTGTATCGAATAATTTTGACCGAAGTGTTGAAATCGCGGTAATGTCGTTGACAATGGCTTCTTGTTGAGCAATATTGTCGGGCGATGGGTTCGATTTAAGTAAAACATCTAAAGCAATGTATTTGTCATTTTCCAATTTTTGCAAATTATTAAATTGGTCTGTTAATTCATCGTCGCTTGAACCACCTGGCTTTGACGCTGATGATGAAAGATGTGACGATAGATGGGGAAAATTAACGTGAGGGAGATTGAGATGGGGAAGGTGGACGTTGGACATGTTGGGAAGGTGGACGTTGGGGAGGCGGAGGTTTTTTTCTAATACACTTTGTAATGCTTGTATGTCGGGGGTTCCATCTTTTCCATCTTTTCCATCTTTTCCATCACGTCCATCACGTCCCGGGCCAAGCGACCACAGCGGAGTCGTAGCTGTCGGTACAGTGGGAGCTGTAACGGATGCAGCTGTTAAAGCGGCCGAACTCGGCGCAATCTTTATACCCAGCTTATCCGCTACTTTACCCTCTATCATTTTACCTGTTGAACTTTGTGCCAATTTCTCTAAAGTGCCTAATGCCATCATTGCCGCCATTGTTGGTTTATTTTTTATTTATTTATTATAAAACAATAATAATATATACATACATAAAAATAAAGTATACTATTATTATTAATTAAGAAGAGAACATATTAAATGGTCAATAAATCTAAAATAAGGGAGTAAAAGGAACATGGAACCCCATCTTTACATTAGTGGATTTATTTCACCAAAAGGTAAATCAGGTTTTGAAATGTTGAAATAAGCCAAAATGTATTGAACTATAAAATATACAAATACAATCATTACCAGTACTCCAATCATCAATGTCGTGGATGACATGAACGATGAGCCTTCGCCTTCTCCGCCTTCTCCACCTTCTCCGCCTTCTCCACCCTCTTTTCCGCCCATGAAAATATTGCTAAACATAACGACAATTAAAAGGATGGCAATAACAAACCACACAGTATAATATGTATAGCTTGATTTCAACTGAATTCGCGTGTCTTCTTCTTGTCCGAGCAAAGAATCAGGAGTGAATGACTCCAGCGTTTGTTTATCTTTATTATGAGAATCAAGTTGAGCTATTTTTGATTTTATTACCGAAGAAATCGAATTTGCATCTGCGCTTTTATCTAGCGTTTGTTTATGAGAATCAAGTTTAGATATTTTTGATTTGACTGCCTTGATTTTTTGTTCCATGGCTTTTCTATCCGCCAGCGTAGTTGATTGTTGCGACGATGCCGCCTTGATTAATGCAGTTCCCGCATTCAACATGTCTTCGCGCGCTGAAGTTAATGTCTTTTCAACCGTCGGAGAAAATACTAGCGCGCTTTTTGCTTTATTCGCATCTTGCATATTTGGAAACGTGTCAATAATCCACACTGGAATGCTGTTCATTTTTGCGAATGGGCGAATGCTGTTAGCAGGGTCTTGTATGGTTACAACTACAAAATTATTGGCATTTTTGCTCCAGTAATTCAGTGATATTCCATTTCCCTGACAATATTCGTTTGCAAGTGTAATTTTTTGATTTATTTCTTCTGGAGTTGGGGGTGTCATGCACGCACTAATCCAGTCACTCATCGCGCTTTCATCATAAGAACCAAAGCCCGCAACACACACGGGTTGCCCCTTAAACACGCTTATACTGCAACATTTTTGACCGAGAGCTGCAACGCAAGAGCCACTATTATTCGGGTCCGCGCTCCATCCTGGAACGGACACACCTGAAACCACACACGGAAGTAAACTTGCCATTGGAGATGTGGATTCCGGCAAAGCGGTTCGAACGTCGCCGTTTGAATTTGCAACGCCCATAGCGCTGCAATCAGTTCCGCTCAAAGACACGTCGCAATTGAAACAACTATTGATTGGCGTAAGCGTTTTTACTTGAACAACAAAATAATTATGGTTTTTTAAAAGCTCCTTGTTGAATTCCGAAAGAGCGCTAGAGTATGCAGCCATCTTTGAATCAAATGCGTCATCTAGTTTGTCTAGAGGCGTTTTAGTCGCCGCATCTGTTGACAAAACGGTTTCAGGTGTAGAAGATGCAGCTGCAGATGCTACAGCCGCTTGAGGTTGGGAACCGGGTTCCGCTACGGAATCAAACCCTTCAATATTCATTCCCACGATTCTGTTGTTTCCAGTATTTTGTGCTAAATAAGTATTCATGCGGTTTAATTTTTTTTCGTCTTTCAAAAATGCGCGGCCCTGTCTCAAACTAATGTTTTTCAAACTATACATGTCGTTGTCATTTTCATTGTCATTCCCACTTCTGTTGTTGTTGTTATCACTCGTTCCAAATATATTATCAAAAAACATGTCTATATGTTATATATATTATTATTAACTATAACATATGTGCAGAAAAACTTGTCAAATTTATTTATATATTAAAATTTAATTAATGTTAAATGTTAAATGTTGAATAATATTGAATAATATTTTGACTATTCATAAAACATAAAAAGTTATTCGTTCGGTTCGGTCACATGTCACAGTTCATAGGGTCAGAGGGGAACCTAGGTCCCCCTGTCATACACTTTGTAGTTTTGGTTTGAACATTAAATATAATATTGATGCAGACCCAACTAAATACATGACAGTGCTAAAAAAGGTCGTTTTATATAATTCATTAAAATCGTCCAAGGATGCACCTGCTGCCAATTTTGTATTGTCGAAATTATCGCCCAATTCTAATATACTTGAATAACTTTTTTGAACGGGTGTAATGCTGGCATTAATTTTTGAAATTGTGGTTGAATTTTTATGCACTTGTGACCGAACTTGTTCAAGAAGTTTATTTGCAGCAACCCTATAATTTTGTAACACTTCATGATTCAAGTCTTTTGCGTGAGATTCAGAACTAACGTGACCTGCAGTTGTCATCTTTGTCTTTGTCGTTGTCATTGTCGTTGTCGTTGGCTTCGGCATTAGCGTTGGCATTGATAATGTTACATTTTTGTGATAGTTTATATGATTTGATTTATATTGACTAATCATATTGTCAAATAAAGAATTCACATTATTTATTTTACTTTGAACGTCGTCACCTGTTGCCATTGTTTGTTTTTTATATTGTATATATTTATTATTTATTATATATATACAATTATAAATTTAAATTTATTATCATGTATTTTATTTATTCAGCAACAGCTTTTGGTGGGGGGGCAGCACCACCACCGCCCCCTCCAAACATTGATGACATTCCTGGTATCTTGTCGAACATTTTACCCATTGAACTTGATTCAAACTTGTCTAAAAATGATTGTGCCGTTTTTAAAAGCGGCTCCATGCTTTTCATATTTTCCATTAGCTTTTGCTGCTGGTCCATTAGCGTGTTTGTTTGAGACGTGAGACCTCTCACGCCATCCTGACCCACTAGATTTTCTAAATTATCATATGCCGTCTCTAATGTTTTGGCATAATCAACACGATTATTTACGGGAAGGTCATCTTCTTCGTTGATGCTTGCAGGGCTGAGTTCGGTCATGGCTTCAGATGTCGATGTCGTCGTTAATTTCTTTTTTGACGCCTTGCCCGATGTTCCTGCACCTGTTACTCCTGAAGGGACTGATGCTGCTGCGGCCGGTTTGGCTTTGGGTGCCGGTTTGGCTTTGGCTGCCGGTTTCTCTGCAACGCCATCCACCAGGGTAGCCGATTCATCAGCAATTGCATCTGGTTTTTTCGCCGCATCAAAACCTTCCTTGCTGTTTACAAGGTTTCTGGATATTACAGTAATAAAATTTGTTAATATCAAAGTTGAAATTAATACAATTGTCATATTTTTACTAAAGTACGTTGATATGAATCCTATCGATAGAAATATCAATAGTGCGTAGCTATCTCTCAATACAATGTAACCAAAAAAATTAATAATTGCTAAAAATGCAACAATGTACAATACATTTTTATCTTGCAGCATGGATTGAATGACCTTTGGAAGTTTCATATGAACGTTCACCATTTTATAATATGTGTATATGTGTATATATAATTAACGCAAGAAAATAATATGTATAAACAATTTACATACAACTCAAAATATATATTATTATAATTTTCTAAACAGTTAATTAAATAAAATAGTTAATTTTAATTCATAAATGGATATGAATCATACAAATAATCATTCAAAATATAGTTTGGCATATTGTGAAATTTTTAATTCAAAAATACACGGAAAAGATGATTCTAGTTCAAAAAACATTGAATCGCATTTTTTAATTTTTAAAACATTACACAATGATGAATTTCACAATGATGCAGAGTTTATCGAAATTTCAAATGATATTTGCATCATAAGAGAGAATTTGAAAAATCGACATTTAAATTATTATTCTCACCCGGTCATTAGAAACTATGCTAGTATTTTGATAAAAAAAGATTATATATCTTTAGAAATTATAGAGTGTGTTGAACTCGAAGGAGGAGAACACGTGGCAATTTACAAAACATTTTGGTTGCGCATAATTCAGCGCAAATGGAAACGCTATTGCGACTCAAAAAAGAAACGCCTGGCTGCATTGCTACAACCTTATGGACTATTTATGAGAGAAATCGGCATCTCTTGTTTCTCTTGTTTCTCTTGTTTCAACGATGCCCGTTTCCAACCCAAAATTTTATAATTCCCGTCTACAATTGTGCACCTGTTATTATATTTTTTAAACGTTACTATTCTTGAATATGACGGATTTATCCATGCATTATTCGCCCAATTTTGTTCCCCAATGTAAATTTGGTCTCCTTCTATTTTTAAAATTACAGCAATGTGTCCATATGGCGTATCACTCTTGTTTCTTGCCCAAATAATTACATCATTCACTTTGGGCATATTGTTT
>Ga0315268_10003008_pt1 | contig 18717 bp, 20 predicted proteins | sample C1_top_MG_FD_204535 | JGI IMG/M metagenome (GOLD analysis project Ga0315268, IMG submission 204535) | Sediment microbial communities from Yellowstone Lake, YNP, Wyoming, USA - C1_top | ecosystem: Environmental > Aquatic > Freshwater > Lake > Sediment | place: USA: Wyoming | collected 2017-08-01
CCATTCGTGGCTGTCATATATATATGGAACACCATGTTCTTTCGCCAAACGATGCCCAATGCCGAGAGCCGTGAAATCGTGTGCGTGCACAACTGTGAAGGTCAAAGGAGATGCAAGTGCGTAGGCACCGTCAGCCCAAGCTTGGAAGGATCTCTTCCTATGTGTTGGCAATAAGAACCACCTAGCGAGGCGCAGGTGGGGAGGCAACTTCTTCCTCGTTAAGGAGTCCATAGTCGTTGGACGCAATCCTGATCCGCTGGACGCTGTAAGAATCGAAATCCCTTTCGGGGGCTGGAAATCTGCCGGAACATTTCGGCCCACGATGGTTACATCAAAACCATCATCAACCAGGCATTGGGCTTCACGCAGTACCCGAGTATCGCTTGCCACAGAGGTCGCAACTAACATGAGTACGGTTCTGGGACTCTGTTGGGTTGTCACAAGAGATAAAGATAGTGCCTACCAATAGGCTTACCCCATGTCTCAATGGATCCAAACAACTTCCGACTGGCTTGTGACCAACCATCTGCAGATCCCGCTCTTCTTATTGCTCATTCTCCTTGCATTTACTGAGGCCGCTGCCTTTGTTGGCTTTGTCTTGCCAGGAGAAACCTCGCTGTTGATCGGTGGAGTCCTCGCCCATCACAGGGTCTGGCCTTTATGGCTCTTCCTCCTCTGCGCCATTGTTGGAGCGATTGCAGGGGATTCGGTGGGATATGAAGTTGGAAAACATTTCGGACCAAGGATAGAAGTTTCGAGAATGGGCAGATTAGTCGGCCCTAAACGATGGCAGCTTGCGCAACGAATATTCGATAAGTATCACGGAGGAGCGATCTTCTTTGGTCGAGCTCAAGCACTACTTCGAGCACTAGTACCTGCGTTAGCTGGAATGAACAAGGTTCCGTACCGAACTTTCCTAAAGTGGAATGCCGCAGGTGGAATCGTTTTTTCAACAATTATCGTTCTCCTGGGCTATGAGTTCTCAGATAAATTAGCGAAGGTCGAGCACGCGCTGAAGTATTGGGCTATTGGATTTTTAACTGTCGTGGTCATCATCTTCATTTACATCAAGCGCAAAGTTGAGGCAATGATTGAAGCAGAAGTGGAATCGGAGTAACCTCCACACATGTCCAAGGTCAGCCGTCGTGGTTTTCTGTCTGCACTTGGCGCTTTGATCCCTTCATCTTTAATGTCCAAAGCAGAAGCTTCACCGGTCTTTCCCTTTGCCAAGGCTGGCGATCCGAAATTGGGCGCAGAACTTGCGAAATCGTCTCAGATAAAAGTTGGCCAGACCCTCATCTATTCTGGGCAGAGTGGTGGGCAGATCATCGAAGTGATACTCACTCGGACAAAAAAGGGGCTGGTGGCGCTCGATGGAACCTGCACGCATCAGGGTTGCACAGTCGGCCTAGATAGAGCGCAGAAGAAAATAGTCTGCCCGTGTCACAAATCAGTATTTGATCCTGCAACAGGTGCGGTAATCCTTGGGCCAAATGGATCGCCCAAGAACTCCATCTCACCTCTTAATAAGTACACAATCACCGAAAAGGCCGGCATCATCTACATTAAATAGTCCTTTTAATTTATTTCGAAGGATTCTTCACTCTTTGGAACATAAACACTCCAATGCAATTCATTTCGGAGCCGAACCGCGAGTGCTTCCTCTGAATCTGGCTCACCGTGCACGACAAAGACCTTCTTCGGGTTCTTGATATTTCGTAGCCAGGTTATCAATTCATCCGAATCTGCATGAACTGAGAATTCTTCCATTTTTATAATGGCTGCATGCACAGGGATCCATTTTCCGTGAATCTTCACACGTGGTTCTCCTTCTTCCAATGATCGCCCCCTGCTTCCCGCAGCCTGATAACCAACGAGAATGACTGTATTTTTTGGGTCGGGCAACATTTTGGCCATGTGATGAATTACTCGACCACCCGTACCCATACCGCTTGCCGAGATGATAATGCTCGTCCGCGTGATGTCATTGAGTGATTTAGATTCTTCAACGGTGCGCATCTCCGCCAGATTGCCGGGATCGAATGGATCAATAGTTTTCCACTTCTCTGCAACTCCATCGCGGAGTTCCGGGGCGTCTTTCTCAACTGCATCCCTGTAGAAGTCCAGAGCCGTTAGGGCCATAGGTGAATCCACGTAGATAGGAATGTTTGGAACTGTCCCGCTACCAATCAACTCCCGTAGCGCCATCAAGATGACCTCGGTTCGATCAACAGCGAAAGCAGGGATAAGAATGGATCCTCCGCGTTTTATCGCAGCATTTAGCTCATCGGCGAATGTATTGAGGGGAGCCTCGTGGACTCGATCTCCGTATGTGGATTCGGTGACAACCGCATCTAAAACCAGCGATGGAGCCCTATCTGGTGGCGCCAGGAGCGGGTGATTATTCCTGCCCATATCGCCCGTAAAGAGAATTTCCTTCCCATCAATTTCCAGTACCACATAGGCGGATCCGAGAATGTGTCCAGAGGGGAAATACGTAACAGATGCGTCCTCGGTCAGTTTCACGCTTGTTCGGAAGTTGACCCCAGAAAAGTGGTCAAGGGTTTTTTCCACGTCATTCATGTCATACAAAGGAAGAGGAATCGGGTGTTTAGAGAATCCCTTCTCCGCCGCATATTTTGCATCCTCAATCTGCAATTTTGCTGAGTCCCGAAGAATCACCGTCGCCAACTTAATGGTGTAATCGGTGGCATAGATCTTGTTGCGAAAACCTTGCCGTACAAGCAATGGCAAATATCCGCAATGATCAAGATGGGCATGCGTCAAGACGATGGCATCTATCTTCGTGGGATCGACAGGGAAAGGATCCCAATTCTTCTTTCGATCTTCGCGACGGCCCTGGAAAAGCCCCGCGTCCACCAGAACACTTGATTTTTCGCTGCTAACTAAGAATCTGCTGCCAGTCACAGTGGTAGCGGCCCCCAAGAAAGTAATGGTGACTTTTCCCATGATGTAAGACTATTCCTTTATATGCCTCGTCGAGAAGTGAGATTAAACCTACTGGCTCGTACTCCTTCACATAAAAATCTCCCTCTGTTAACCTTCCATAACTAATGTTGGCCGAAACAATCGCTTCGGATTCAGTGGGAGATCTGATGAACCGTAAAAAGGTGACTTTATTCGCCGTTGCAATTCTCGCGACAGTATTTGTTCAGCCAATGGCGCTATCACAGGCAGCCGGTACTCAGCATCCTGGTCATTCAAAATTGTCAAGCTTCTATCCCACTGCGGGCAAATCAACCTCGACGGCAGCATCCGTTGCTGCAGGTCTTGGAGCGGTGACATACCAACCGGGCGGAATCGTCATCACCGAACCAAACATCTATATCATTTGGTACGGGAATTGGGATGCCGGTAGTTGCACCGCAGAGAAGGGCACATCTTCCACCCCATCAATCATTAACGACTTTCTTGGTTCACTTGGAGAGTCAGACTGGAACAAGATCAATACCACTTACTACCAGCAATTGAATGGCAAAAAGACATTCGTCCAACCGAGCGCTGAAGTTGAAGGTTGTACTGTCGATGCCGGTTCACAAGGACTCTCCCTTGATGCAGAAACGGGCGCACAAGTTTCTGATGTTGTAGAACATGCGCTATCAACACAAGCATTAAAAACAGATCCAAATGGTGTCTACCTTGTACTGACTGCTGGCAATGTGGCAGTCGCCGATTTCCTGACAGTCCTATGTGCATACCACTGGGTATATGACAATGCCCAAGCCACAATTAAGTATGCGTTCATAGGTGACGCATCTGCAAACTTGAGCCAGTGCGCTCCTCAAGTTTCCAATTCGCCAAATGGAAATCCCGCGGCCGATGCGATGGTCTCCGTAATCGCACATGAATTTGTAGAGGCGGTGTCGGATCCAGACGGAACCTCCTGGTACGACCAGGCAGGATTTGAAAATGCGGACAAGTGCGCGTGGACTTACGGGAAAGCATCAAAAACCGCCAACGGTTCCTTTGCGAATATGACACTGGGCGAGCGCCAATATTTGGTTCAACAAAATGTCGCCGCGAATACCAACAAGTGCGTCTTATCCCTCAAAGGAAATGAAACGGACAATAATTCAGGCACCCACAAATAGAGGCCAGCAATTTCACTCTTTTCTACCAATACTGGGTAAGGTAGGCGTCAATCCACATACCTAGGAGATTCAAAGAGTGGTCGAACCCGCCTCAATTATAGTTTCGATTCGCAACCTGTCCCGCTCTTTTGGAAGTGTACGAGCCGTAAATGGCGTGGATCTAGATATCTACGCCGGTGAATTTCTCACCCTACTTGGTCCCTCTGGTTCAGGAAAAACAACGGTCCTGCGGATGATTGCTGGATTCGAAAAACCCGACACAGGAACGATTGAATTGAGCGGCAAAGATGTCTCTCAATTGCCTCCTTACGAACGCGATGTAAATACCGTTTTCCAGGACTACGCCTTGTTTCCACACATGGATGTCATTTCGAATATTGAGTATGGTCTTCGCATTCAAGGTATTGAAAAGAACGAGCGTCGAGTGCGTGCTGAGAAAGCGCTAGAGCAGGTCCGCCTTGAAGGCTATGGAGCCCGTAAGCCCGCCCAGCTCTCAGGTGGACAGCGGCAGCGGGTTGCTCTTGCCCGGGCGCTAGTCAATCGACCATCGGTACTCTTACTCGATGAACCGCTCGGGGCACTGGATCTTAAGCTTCGAGAGCAGATGCAGATCGAATTAAAGGAGTTGCAGCGCGAAGTGGGCATCACTTTCGTATTTGTCACCCACGATCAAGAAGAAGCTTTGACAATGAGTGACCGAATCGCCGTCTTTAACCAAGGCAAGATTGAGCAACTGGGCACGCCTCGAGAAGTCTATAAAAACCCGCAAAGTCCCTTCGTCTCAGAGTTCGTCGGACAGACAAACAAGATCGTTCTCGAGGGCAACCATGTAAATATCCGCCCAGAATTTGTCACCATCTCGAAGTTGAATAAGTTTGGAGACCGCACCGTGACGGGCAAACTTCACGACGCCATCTTCGTTGGGGCAACCACGCGATATCTCGTTCATACAGATCTTGGTCAGACCATAGTTTCCACACAACCTGATGGTGCAATTGCTGTTGGAGATTCCGTTGTACTTTCTTGGGAATCAAAAAAAGAATTCCTGGTGAACTAAAAACATCAGGAAAACCGCGTTCAATGGCTGAGCGCGGTCTGTATAGAGGGAGGTACAGATGCGTAACAACCGTCTGTTTTCGCAGATCGCCGTTGCATCTGCTGTTGCACTAATCCTTGCCGGCTGCAGTTCTAGCAGCCAAAACGCATCAAAGACGACTCTCCCTAAAGTCGACGCGATGAAAACTCTTGGCGCAGGAGAAGGTCAAGTAAATATCGTGGCTTGGGCAGGCTACGTTGAGAATGGCTCAAATGATCCTAAAGTGAACTGGGTCAGTGATTTCGAAAAAGCTACTGGCTGCAAAGTGAACGTAAAGATCGGTTCTACATCAGATGACATGGTCGCTCTGATGAAGACCGGGCAATACGATGTAGTTTCCGCATCGGGAGATGCATCGCTTCGCCTTATCTACGGCGGAGATGTCGCACCAGTTAACACATCGCTTGTGCCAAACTACGCAGACATTTATGCAGGGTTGAAGAATCAACCGTGGAACTCGGTCGACGGAGTCGCGTACGGAATTCCTCATGGCCGCGGTGCAAACTTGCTGGCTTACCGAACCGACATCGTGAAGCCTGCCCCAACATCATGGGGTGCCGTTTTCGATCCAAACTCACCGTATAAGGGCAAAATCACTGCATATGACTCCCCTATCTATATTGCAGATGCTGCGCTCTACTTGATGAAGACGCAGCCGGATCTAGGAATCAAATATCCATACGCACTCGACCAGAAGCAGTTTGATGCAGCTGTTGCACTACTCAAGGTGCAGAAACCGCTTATTGGCGAGTACTGGGGCGACTACCTCAAGCATGTTGCTTCCTTGAAATCCGGGGGAACAGTTCTTGGAACCACATGGCAGGTCAACATCAACTTGGCGCAGAGTGAAGGCGTCAAAGTTGAAGGCGTCAAGCCAGTAGAAGGTTCAACTGGCTGGTCGGACACATGGATGGTCAGCAGCAAGGCAAAGGATCCAAACTGCGCATATATGTGGATGGATCACATCGTCTCACCTAAGGCCAACGCTGCTGTTGCAGAATGGTTCGGCGAGGCACCTTCGAACGCGAAGGCGTGCGATCTAACTTCGGATAAGAACTTCTGCACTACCTACCATGCAGCCGATGAGGCTTACTGGAAGGACGTTTATTACTGGAACACCGCAACAGAGACGTGCCTCGACGGACGTACCGATGTGAAGTGCGTTCCCTACTCAGAATGGGTCAAATCCTGGTCCAGCCTGCGTAACGCTTAGACGCGAACCGAGTGCGGGGCAGCAACCCCGCACTCGGTTTTTTAATCTGATTTTTATTTTCGAAAGGAGGGCACGATGAAGAATTCAGTGGCGACATGGATGCACAAACGACCAAAGTTTCGTCTCGCAGCTCTCCTTGCGGCACCGACTCTCTGGCTTGTAGTCGCCTACTTAGGTGCCCTTGGGGCCTTACTAGTAACTGCCTTCTTCACAATTGATAGCTTTACGGGCAATGTCATAGCGAAATTCAATTTAGGCAATTTCCACGACATGCTCACTGATCCTGCTTACCGCAACGTCGTACTGCGCACCTTGGGTATTGCAATATCAGTGACGCTAATCTGTGCGACCTTTGCAATTCCGATGGCATTCTTTATGGCAAAAATTGCGAAACCCAAGAGCCAGAAAATACTTGTGGCACTGGTCCTTACGCCTTTGTGGGCTTCGTATTTAGTAAAGATTTACGCATGGCGCTCGATGCTGGAACCACACACTGGCGTTATCGATTGGCTCTTCGGCTCCCTTGGCATTCACTCACCTGGGTTCGGCGGCCCCGCAATCATTATTGGCCTTTCTTATCTCTGGCTTCCGTACATGATCCTCCCGATTTATGCCGGCCTTGAGCGCCTTCCAAATTCATTACTTGATGCTTCAGGAGATCTTGGCGCGCGAAATTTCTACACTTTCAGAAGAGTCATCCTCCCACTCATCTTCCCCAGCCTGGTTGCAGGATCTATGTTCACTTTCTCTCTGACTCTTGGTGACTACATCACGGCGCAGATCATTGGGGGAAAACTCCAAATGCTCGGAAACGTCGTCTACCAGAACTTCAGCATCAACCTTCCTTTCGCAGCCACCATCGCAACCATTCCCGTGGCGATCATGGCAATTTACTTATGGCTAGTGCGGCGCACTGGAGCCTTGGCGAGTCTGTAAATGACGATTTCAAACCGGGCAAAATACGCGCTGATGTCCCTAATGGGGATCGGATTGGCTTTCATTTACGTTCCACTATCCGTGGTCGTAATCAATTCATTTAACAGTAGTCGAACTTTTAGTTGGCCGCCCTCGAGTTTGACTACCGAATGGTGGAGTAAGGCGATCTCCAACACTGGTGTTCGAAAGGCGCTGTCATGGAGCCTTGCCGCAGGATTCTCAGCAACATTTATCGCTCTATTACTCGGCACATCTTTGGCATTTGCAGTAAGCCGATACAACTTCTTCGGCAAGGACATCATTTCCTTGCTCGTCGTTCTACCCATCTCATTGCCTGGTGTCGTAACGGGTATTGCGTTGAGCAACGCCTTCAACCAGCAAATCGGCCTATCAACCGGTCTTCTCACCATCGTGATCGGCCATGCAACTTTCTGTATCGTCGTCGTTTACAACAACGCCCTTGCCCGACTCCGCAGAATGGGAACGTCCCTGCAAGAGGCATCCATGGATTTAGGCGCGAACGGGATCACCACTTTCAGATTAATTACATTGCCGAACTTGGCCTCAGCCCTCTTTGCGGGCGGTCTTCTTGCTTTTGGGCTCTCCTTCGACGAGATCGTGGTTACGACTTTCACAGCCGGCCCAGGCATACAAACATTGCCGATATGGATCTACAACAATCTCTTCCGTCCAAATCAAGCACCGATCGTCAATGTTGTGGCAGCCACCCTTGTGGTCGTCTCAGTGATTCCAATTTACTTATCACAGAGGCTAAGCCAAGATTCAACAAGTGGGGGACGCTTCTAAGGAGGAATTAGGATGAGACTTTACGGAACCTATACGCCCGCCAAGTGGGACGAAAAAACAATTGAAGTAATTGAGGAGCGGACGAAGCTCACCAAAGTCACAGCCGAATTCACTTTTGAAGGTGACATTGAAGGCATAGCAAGAGTTGAATATCTGATGTTCTACTCCCCGTTCGACCCGGAGGACATGCACAAATCGCAGGCGCAATACGTAGGTCAAATCCGGATCGTCGGAAATCTCAAAGGGAAATCGGGAAGTTTTGTTGTGAATGACGCGGGTAGCTTCATCGGAGGCGTTGCCAATTCAGAGCTGTCGATTATTGGGGGTTCAGGCACAGGCGAACTCACTGGCATCAGCGGAGTAGGCGAGTATGCAGCCGATGAGAAAGGCTGCACATGGGAGATGGATGTTTCTCTGTAAATCCTATTTCGTGAAAGGGATGAACCGAGGAATGCGAGCGGAGTATCGCGCATAATCTGGATACTTCAAACTCAAGTACTTTTCTTCGTATACAGATTTCAAGTAAAACAGAACGTACAAGGCAATCGCCAACAGGTACTTAATGGCACTTCCGCCGTGCAAGGCGATCCCCAAAGCAAAAAGAAGAACGCTGGAGTACATCGGATGGCGCACATACTTGTATAGGCCCGTTGTGCTGAGCTCTCCCTCTTCTTTGGGAATTGGAACGACAGTGAGAGATCTACGAAGGCTCACAGCGCAAACTAAGACTCCAATAATTCCGAGCCACTCCAATGTCCAACCCAAAAGAACCAAACGATGAATTTGAGGACCCGTACTTTGACCGAGGAAAATGAGCAAAACCAGTAACACGGCCTGGACAAAAACATAGGACCAAGCTTGCAGTCGATTTGGGCTTTCCGGCGTCGCCGTCATTGAAGATAGATTACCCTCATGGAGATTTCGTTGGTTCCAATAAGCGAATCTCCGCAGGACACAGATCGCGCACTTTCATGGGCGCTGGATCTCTGGGGCGACCACATTCCTAACTACTCAGGTCAAGATTGGGTTGATTTCTACTCAAATTCCGCACGATCCAACTATGAATCTTGGAGTGGAGACGGGCAGGAGCTTGTTTTTCTTGCCAAGCAAGGTGAGGAATTAGTCGGAACCATTGGCCTGGTAGATTTCGATGAATTAGAGCAGTTTCGTCACTTAAAGCCGTGGATCGCCGCTTTCATTGTAAATCCCAAGTTCCGTGGCAAAGGAGTGGGAACACAAATCCTTGAAATGCTCGAAGAGAAAGCTAGATTATTCGGAATTGAGGTCCTTCATCTTTGGACCGAGGATCAGGGTGCGTTCTATCGCAAACGCGGGTACCAATTACTAGCCTCTGCAAAGTTGGGACTTCTCGACATTGAAGTCATGCAAAAAAGATTAGTTATCTATTAGTTACCCAACCTTGGAATCACTCAGTTAACATTCCTGCATGCTTTCTAAGGTCCAGACACGAATTGATGGCCTTCTCGGCCTTGTTGGGGTCGGTGCAGGACTCGCAATCTCGCAATTCTTAGCCTCCTTAAAGAACGGCTTGAATGCACCCGTTGTCTCAATCGGAAACCGCGTTATCGATCATGTGCCGGCCGGCCTTAAAGAGTTTGCAATCAGAACATTCGGAGTCGACGATAAACGCGCATTGGTCATCACCATCTACTTTGTAGTTCTGATATTGGCCATCCTGATCGGCCATTCCTACTTTTCGGGAAGCCGAACGCGTGCATACATAATGGTGACCGCAATGACGACCGTCGGCGCAATTGCATCCATTTTTGACGCGAACGCTGGCGTTCTCTCATTGCTCCCATCACTATCTGCCGGCGGGGCGACAATCTGGGTTCTGCGAATTTTTGACAACCGCGCCAACCAGGTCAACCCCGAGGATGGGACTCCGAATCGTCGAGACCTGCTTAAGACAATTGGATTCATCGCAGTGGGTTCGGTTGCCGCTGTTACCGCGGGCAATTTCTTCCGTAGTCATGCAAGTGCACAACTGCAAAGACTCAATATCGTCTTGCCAAAAGCTCTGAAGTTCCTACCGCTTCCGCCGACCGACCCTGCCCTCACTATTCCTGGGTTATCAAAACTCTTCACCCCTAACAAAGAGTTCTATCGAATTGATACCGCAATCGTCGTTCCGAATATCAATATCGATTCATGGCGACTCCAAATAGATGGCATGGTAGATAACCCGATCGAATTTACATATAAGGAGCTCACCAATAGACCCGTTTTCCAACTCGACGACACTATCGCCTGCGTATCCAATGAAGTCGGAGGGAACCTCGTTGGAAATGCACGTTGGCTCGGTATTCGCCTAGATGATCTCATCAAGGCAGCTTCCCCTTATGGTTCGGCCGATCAAATAATGGGCCACTCCATTGACGGCTTTACCGCCGGATTCCCTTTGGCTGCATTGGATGGTCGCGATGCCATGATCGCCATTGGAATGAATGGAGAACCGTTGCCGATAGAGCATGGTTTCCCCGCGCGCATAATCGTGCCCGGTCTATATGGCTACGTCTCTGCAACTAAGTGGCTCACCCGTATCGAGTTAACCCGCTTTGATAAAGCAGAAGGCTATTGGATTCCGCGAGGCTGGTCCGCTAAAGCACCGATCAAAACTCAATCAAGAATCGATACACCCGTAATCGGAAGCACCGTCAAAGCCGGGAAAAGGGCAATCGCCGGAGTCGCTTGGGCACCTACTCGCGGGATATCCAAAGTTGAAATCCGAATAGATAAAGGACCATGGCGCACTGCAACACTCGGACCCGCGCTTGCAAAAACCACATGGAGACAGTGGTGGATTGATTGGGAGGCAAAACTTGGCAACGTATCCATCTCGGTTCGAGCAACAGATGGAACTGGTGTGATCCAATCCAGCAAGAGTGTTCCGGTCGTGCCAAATGGAGCCGAAGGTTGGCACACTATTGATGTAACCGTTCAATAGTGAAATTCGCTAACTACTCACGCATCCAATTTTGAGAGCGTATGCAGCAAAAGACAGTTTGTACAACGTGACCGAATCTGGATTACTCTCTATCAAGTCAAACTGCCATCTACTCTGCACATAAGACCAGTAATCAGTGAACGAGGATTCGCCAATTGTGTATCGAACCAGCCACTTCCCATCTGCCCTTTGACTCGCGCCCGAGACGTGCGTCGGTGATTTCGGATTGTTCGGACACTCAACATGACGCCGGATGTAATCGCTTCGACTGATAATTGCATGGCTGTGAGCATTCCAACGATCATAAACTGAACCGAAATCACCAGAACGATAGTCATCATTGAATTTCTGTGCGATCCTAATTAGAGTTTTGGGATTCTCTCCCTCGGTATTCGAGGATTGAGACGTTGAACATCCGGAAAGCACGATTGCTGAAATAAGAAGCGCGAATATCCAACCTTTTGTGTTCAATCCCTTTGCTTTGAACAACACCAATCCAGCCAATGTTTGCAGACTACTTCGACTGTTCTTGGACAAATTTCTTAAGCCAAGCACCAAATGCAGGTCCCAAGTCTTCGCGCTCTACTGCAAGTCGCACGACCGCTTGCAGGTAACCTAACTTGTCGCCCGTGTCGTAACGACGTCCTTTAAAGATCACTCCGTGGACGGGGCCGCCCTTGTCAGAGCGTTGAGTCAATTCTTGGATTGCGTCAGTCAATTGAATTTCTCCACCACGACCAGGTTTTGTATCCTGAAGTACGTTGAAAATATCGGGAGTTAATAAGTAACGGCCAATCACCGCGAAATTGCTAGGTGCATTTTCGGCAAGTGGTTTCTCAACTAGGCCAGTAATCCGAACGACGTTCCCAAATCCCGGAGTTGGAGCAAGTGGAGTGACGGCTGCTGCACCGTAGAGGGAGATCTCACTCGTGGGTACCTCCATCAGCGCCAGCACGCTCCCACCGAAATGTTCGTGTGCGGCAATCATGCTCGGCAAGATCGGATCGCGAGGATCAATTAGGTCATCGCCAAGCAGAACTGCAAAGGGTTCATTGCCGACAAAGGCGGACGCAGAAAGGACCGCGTCTCCTAGACCACGTGGATGTGCTTGGCGAACGTAATGCATGTTTGCTATCTCTGCGGATTGTCTGACAACTGCCAACAAATCGAGTTGCCCCTTCTTTTCAAGCATATCCTCGAGTTCTGCCGCTCGGTCAAAGTGATCTTCAAGGGCACGTTTGTTGCGACCTGTGACCATGACAATTTCAGTAAGGCCGGCGGCGGCTGCTTCTTCAACGACATACTGAATTGCAGGCTCGTCAACAACGGGAAGCATCTCTTTCGGCATTGCCTTGGTAGCTGGAAGAAAGCGCGTACCCATGCCTGCTGCTGGAATTACTGCTTTTTTGATTGAGGCCGATGAATCCATATTTGGCATGCGCTCACGCTAGCGTATGCGTAATGACTAGTCACCATTGAGTTCTGGATGATTTTTCTGACAATTTAATCAACTCTCGAAGAGTCAGTACTGAACTACCTTTCTCTAGCCTTCTTCGCTCAATTTCCGTTGCCAGAGCAAGGAAAATGACCGCGGTTGTCAGTGCATCACCAAGGGCGTGATGGGGGGAGTAGACGGGCAAATTGAGAGTGCGCGCCAAATGTTCAAGAGAAGGTTCGTGATCAAGATCTATCTCCACAACTTCGCAACTTCGTGCAAGGCTCGCGGTATCGATCAGTCTTTTGGAGAAATCCAGATTCACGCTTTCGAGGCGATCCTTAAGAAACGCGTTCTCTACCCATGCTGCATGTGCCACGACAACGCGTTCTCTAAGGTGCTCGGCAAAATCAGGAAGTACCTCTTCAATAGGTGAAGCATTCTCAAGATCAACGGCTCGAATTCCATGAATTCGAACGGATTGCGGAGACGGCGTTAGTTTAGGGCGAACCTCACGGTAGTAATTTTCTTCCGTTATAACGCGCCCAGATTGAATTTGAGCCGCGCCAATGGAAATAATCTCATCCGTCCTAAAATCCAAGCCAGTGGTCTCGAGATCGATGACACAATAATTGATGTCGCGCCAATTTAAATCGAGATCTGTCTTGGTAGAACGATTTAACTTTCCGAACCAATTCAACTGACTCTCGATTCCCACTCGCTTTGAATACGATTTTGGATTGCTGCAACAGCTCGGAAAGATTCTCGTAAGTGCCTTCTCGTAAGCGAGTCGAGATTCTGAGGGGATATCCAACTAGAACCCTCTTTCCCACTTCGAATTGACATGATCTCTTGCTCAAAAATCAATTGATAGATATCTTCGAAGGCGTTTACGAGAATGTCAGCTTCGTCTTCCTTTAGTGAGCCACTGGCTGCAGCTCGCCTCAAGCGATCAATGGTCCCTCCGCGGACATCACCTTGAGCAATTGCTAGCCACCGTGCAAGTGAGGATATCGGCGTTAAACCGCCCTTTTTCAAATCCAATTCGCCTTGGTTCTCACCTGAATGTTCCACTACAAATCCACGTACAAATCCGATCGGAGGTTTCTTAACCAAAGTGAATCTGAGAAGCTCAGAAAGAAAATCGTGGCTTCGAGTTGTTGCACGAATAGTGTCTGTGATCGTTCGACCAAGAGCCATCTGCGTGAGCGGTTGGCTATCTGCGGCAATCGATGAGAGAAGCAGAGCGCCCGCGCGCGAAGGATCCGTAAGCCAACCTTGGGAGACTTCAACCCACGCCGATCGCGAACGACTGAATAGCGGATTGTCGGCGTTGGCTCCGTTCGGGCAACGATGAAGTCCGCACTGCTCCATCAGATTTAGCACCTGTCCGGCTCCGTTCTGGATCTCATCAGAAAGGTCTGCCGAATTCGGCAGATCGGCCCAGACGATCGCAGTGTCGACATCGGAAATTGGAAGAGGCTCGCCGCGGGCCATGGATCCAAGAATGAGCCAGGAGTGAGTGATCGGGCTTTCGACCGCATCCGTTAGCTCCAATACCCGCGTGAGGATTGCCCCGACGATGGCAGACATAAGCGCTCCAACATGAAGTGCTGGGATGCCCGTGTCATGCAATTCGACCAGTGATGGCAGGAGCAACTTGGCTGCTGTCGATAATTGATCAATCGTCTTCGCCGATTCGATCGCCGCACGGATTAGCAGTGGGTTGCGAAGTTCAACCGAGGATAAATCCATTGCTCGTACTATTCCAACGGGTTTTTCTTGTTCGTCGATTACAACAAGATGGTGTACTCCCGCTTCCACCATTAAAAGGAAGGCGGCTGCCAAAGTCGTATTAGTCGGTACTGTAATCACGGGCGAGCTCATTATTAGGTGGACGGGGTCATCAATGCCCACATCTCCAACACCTACTCGGCTCCGGAAATCGCGGTCGGTCACCAGTCCTAATTCAGTTCTTGATTGAATAAGTGCACAAGACTGTTCCGCATCCGTGATGGCCCGAGCAACCTTACGCACCGAATCCGAGACATCACACCAGACGATCTTTCGCATGTAGCGAGTGACGTTGGATTGGGTATCTGACAACAGAGCGCTGGAAGTGAGTCGATGTCGTGTCACAACAGTTCCAAAGTGATTGAACTGGAGAGCAGTGGCATCGTGCACGATTGTGCGCGGATCCGGCAATCGATAGCAGAGAGTCTCCTCCGCCGCGCGCACGGAATACTGGGGTGGCAAACCCGTTAGAACTGAGATATGCCCGAAAGCATCTCCTGGCGCGAGCTGATCGATAACATTTCCTCGGTCAAGAACTTCAACAGAACCTGTTCTGACAATATAAATATGGTCCAAAGGCGCCGACCCTGCACTAACTATTACTGTCCCGTGTCCGAAATACTCGACCTCGACCCTGCTCGCCAAACGTTCAATATCGTCAGCCGTAAGGGCGTCAAAAGGCGATTGCTTCGCCAAAAAATCCGAGAACTCTTGCACTCTTACCTCCGGTTAGAAAGATTAGCGGATTTCCTGATTTGAACTATCAAACTCACTAACGCCAAAAGAATCATGAACGAAATCACGCCTATCACTATCAAATAAACATCCCGGGGCGCGTGATGTGCGGCGACCAAGATGTAGATCTGGGGCGTGACAAAACTGATTGCGGAAGCCCAAGCCCATTTCCGGGCTACCTTCCACTCTCGCCTAACAACACAGACAGTCAATCGCGCAGTCGCTATCCCGTAGGTCCAAGACGTGATGGCATCTACGACAAAAAAGATGATGGGGTTGACGCCGTATTTGCTAAGGGCTTTCCAAACAACGAATGTCGCGACGACGGTGTAGAGCAGGATCGTGCTCGCCCATAACCGTTCCACGATGATCGTCTTACGAGTCCTCATCGATGCGGAGTTTCCCACTTTTTTACCCACGGAAACAGAGTATAAGAAGTTAGACTCCACAACTATGTCCGAGAACCTAATTGAGGTGAGTGGTCTCACTAAGAAATACGGCGATTTTGTCGCTGTAGACGGCATTGATTTCCACGTGCGCAAAAGCGAGTCCTTTGGCTTTCTCGGCCCAAATGGCGCCGGCAAGTCCACAACTATGCGCATTATCGCGGCAACTTCCCAACGCACATCAGGCAAGGTTTCGGTCTTAGGCAAGGATCCAGAAATTGAGGGACCGCAGATCCGTGCTCATCTTGGGGTAGTTCCCCAGCAAGATAATCTCGATCTCCAACTTACCGTCACCGAAAATCTTTACATCTACGGGCGCTATTTCGGTTTACCTGACAAATTCATTCGGGCAAAAATCGAGGAATTACTTGAATTTGCCCAACTGGAGGAGAAGCGCAATGTGAAGGTTGACACGCTCAGCGGTGGCATGAAACGGCGGCTTACAATTGCACGAGCATTGGTGAGCGAGCCAGACATTCTCATTCTCGATGAACCGACCACAGGACTCGATCCTCAGGCCCGTCATATTCTCTGGGATCGGCTCTTTCGTCTAAAGGAAAATGGCATCACTCTACTTTTAACAACCCACTACATGGACGAAGCCGAACAACTCTGTGATCGATTGATGGTCATGGACAAGGGTTCCATCATGGCTGAAGGAACTCCTCTCGAACTCATTAAGAAATATTCTTCAAAAGAGGTTCTTGAAGTTCGATTTGGTTCAGACAGGAATGCGCTGCTAGCCCCAGAAATGGAGAAACTCTGCGAACGCATCGAAGTGCTTCCCGATCGAATTCTTCTTTATACCGATGATGCCGAAGAAGCACTTGATGACATTGTCCGTGCAGGACATCATCCGAATACATCCCTTGCCAGGCGCAGCTCACTTGAGGACGTTTTTTTGAGACTCACCGGCAGGAGTTTGGTTGACTAATGACTCTTATAGGCAGCACCCGTAAGGTTCCAAAATTCGGAGCGCGCTTCATCCTTGAAGCTCGAATTAGAGGAATGCTCAAATTCGGCTGGGTAATCATCGCCGTAACAATTCTCAACCCTCTCCTCTATCTCATCTCAATTGGTGTCGGTGTTGGCAGCCTTATTTCCCACAACATCGGCCCCCACGGCATTGATGGGGTTTCTTATCTGACCTTTATCGCGCCAGCCTTATTGGCCGCGAGCGCTATCCAGAGCGCCCAGGACGAGGTGGTCTTCCCGACTTTCCAGGGTTTCAAGTGGAACAGAATCTTCTTCGGTATGAATGCCACCCCGCAAACTGGATCGAGCATTGCCGGGGGCGTCTTTCTGGCAGCTATGGTCCGCACCATTTTCGGTGTTGGTGTTTATTCAGCGATTCTGTACTTATTCGGGGCAATGAATTCACCGCACTCCTATTTAGCAATTCCAATCGCAATATTTTCTGGTGCCGCATTTGGTGCAGTCATGCTCGCTTGTGCCGCCTATACAGAAAATGAGGACAAATTCTTCACAATCGTTGGCCGGTTCATCATTGGGCCGATGTTTTTATTTTCAGGCACTTTCTTTCCAATCACCAATATGCCAGTTGTTGTTCAAATCTTCGGATGGATATCCCCTCTCTGGCATTCAATAGAACTCGGCCGGTACGCAACTTATGGCCATAGGATCAGCATGACCATGGTGGTTGTTCACTTCACGTACCTTCTGGCGATGCTGGTATTCGGGCTTCTCTTCGCTTTCCGACAATACTCGCGCAAGTTGGAGAAATAGTGCTCACTTCTCTAGCGGTTGCCATCGCCGAGCGCAGAGCCGGAAAAATGGGAGATCGGTATTACGCGGGTCGATCGCGTGCGGTTCTTCAACGAAGTTTCATCGCCTTTAAATCCTCGACCTGGATCATCATCCTCTCTGGATTTATGGAGCCCGTCCTCTATCTTTTTTCCTTCGGATACGGAGTCGGCAAATTTGTTGGAAACATAGATTCCGGAACTGGGAGGATGGTCACTTACGCCGCTTTCATCGCACCTGGATTGCTTGCAACCAGTGCGATGAACGGCGCGATCTTCGATTCAACGTGGAATGTATTTGAAAAAATGCACGAGGCGCGTCTCTACCATGGCATGCTGGCGACTTCGTTGGGTCCTCTTGATGTAGCACTTGGCGAGATAGCATGGGCTTTGCTACGCGGGTTCGTCTATGCCGTCGGTTTTATGATCGTCGTTGCACCGTTGGGACTTATCCCTAGCTGGTGGGGGATTCTCGCGATTCCTGCTGCCGTGTTAATTGCATTCGGGTTTGCCTCTGTCGGCATGGCAATTACTTCGTACTTTTCAAGTTACCAACAGATGAATCTCATCCAAATTGCGATGATGCCAATGTTCCTCTTCTCTGGCTCGTTCTTCCCAATCACCGTCTTCCCGCGCTGGGTTCAATCAATTATTGAGATTTTCCCGCTCTGGCAGGCGATCCAATTGGTTCGCGGACTCACCCTTGGAGTCATCAACTTCGGACTTCTGGGGCACATCCTCTACTTCCTTGTGATGATCGCGAGTGGCCTTTATTTCACTACAAAGCGTCTCGATGCACTATTCATGCGTTAAATCTTCACATACCTCGCGTGCACCACTGACTCAGAAACTACTTCGGGAAGTTGTGTGTAATTCATAAGTTGAGATGCTGAATTTGAAAATAACTTTTCCCCGGCGTTCAACTTGATCGGGATTCGAGCAACATGAAGCTCATCTAGTAGACCAGCGTTCATGAATTGTTGAATGGTGTACGCGCCACCGCCGATTCGAACGTCTTGACCGTTCGCCGCATTCTCTGCCAACTCATATGCTTGCCCGATTCCGCCAGTAATGAAGTAGAAGACCGTTCCATTGCCCATATCTAGAGTCCGCCTTGGGTAATGGGTTAATACAAAAACTGGGTGCTGGTAGCCAGGATTTGACCCCCACCATCCTTGCCAATTTTCATCGGGCCATTCACCTCTAACCGGGCCGAACATGTTTCTTCCCATAATGGTCGCCCCAATGTTCGTAAATCCACGTTCAATGAAGTCGCTATTGATTCCAAAAGTTCCACCTGTTTCGCCATGCCATTGCTTGAAGGCTTCAGTCTCGATCGCCCAAAAATGAAGAAGTTCGCCATTCTTCCCAAGAGGTGAATCATTGGATTGGCTCTCACCGGCCATGAATCC
>Ga0315268_10003009_pt1 | contig 18708 bp, 19 predicted proteins | sample C1_top_MG_FD_204535 | JGI IMG/M metagenome (GOLD analysis project Ga0315268, IMG submission 204535) | Sediment microbial communities from Yellowstone Lake, YNP, Wyoming, USA - C1_top | ecosystem: Environmental > Aquatic > Freshwater > Lake > Sediment | place: USA: Wyoming | collected 2017-08-01
TTCCTCGACGACTTCTTTACTGAAGGCGTTGAGTGCCTCAGGCCGGTTCAGCGTGATTGTGGCTACTTCTTCGCTTTTTTCGCAGATTATGTACTTGTATGCCATTTGTCTTTCACTTCCCCCTATTTCTGTGTCCAATCGTAAAAGCCCTTGCCAGTCTTCCTTCCAAGAAGCTGAGCCTTAGCCATCTGTTTTAAGCCCGTGGTCGGATGAAATTTCGGATCAAGTTCTCTTGTGAGGACCTCGGCAATCGCCAGAGTCGTGTCTGAACCAATGTAATCCAGTAGCATCAGCGGACCCATGGGCCAGTTCAACCCGAGCTTTATGGCCTTGTCAATGTCATCTCTGTCGGCGACTCCTTCCCAATAAATCGCAACTGCCTCATTCAACGCGGGAATAAGTATGCGGTTGACGATGAAACCTGGGCAATCTTTCTTCACGAGGACGGTTTCCTTCTCCATTTTGTGAGCCGTGTCCAGCACGGTTTGTATGGTTTCATCTGAAGTTCTTGCACCTCTGATGACTTCGACAAGCTTCATGAGTTGGGGCGGATTGAAGAAGTGCATTCCGCAAACTTTTTCAGGGCGTTTCGTTGCCGAGGCAATTTCTGTGATGCTGACTGACGACGTGTTGGAGGCTATAATTGCGTGAGCCGGAGCGTAGCCATCTACTTCGCGGAACATGGCTTTCTTCAGTTCTGGATTCTCAGGCACAGCTTCAACTATCAGGTCAACGTTCGAAACGGCTTCTTTCAGGTCAAGCATTGGGTGTATCCTTGCCAGAATTGCATTCATGTCTGCTTCAGTAAGCTGGCCTTTCTTCACGAAGCGTTGGAGGCTTTCTTTGATCATGCTCATGCCTCCGTCAATGAACCGTTGCTCAATGTCTCTGAGGTTCACTTCATATTTGCCGATCTGGGCGGCTACCTGGGCGATTCCGTGTCCCATCAAGCCTGCGCCCAAAACTGCGATTTTCTTGATTTCAGTCATAACTTTCACCTTTTTGAATTGAAAACTACTTAGCCGGGCGTTCTGTTAAAAAGGTTTTCCAGCAACATGCGATTTTGCAATGAGTCGACTGCCACTGAGAAGCTAGGGTAATCCGCTTGTCTGAAACAGGTTCAGGGGGTTGTCTGATACTTGAACTGCCATGATTCTTCGTGCGAATATATTTCCTTCAGTATTGCCGTTGCCATTTCCCTGTCCAATGTCAGCAACAGCTTTGCCACATGTTTACATAGCTTCTTGGTCGCAGATATTTTCTCCCAGTCTGCGCAGTCATGCAGAATCGTCTTGTTTTCGGCGTCTATGGTTATGTGATAGTCTCTTATCGCGGCTTCCACCCGCACTTCCGTCTGTTTTCCGATACTCAATTCGCTGTCTGCGATTTGCTCTGCTCTTTTCAGTCTCTCAGAAGGAACAAAATAGTGCATCAAGCCATCAAAATTAGTGTTTCTTGGAGCGGCGAAGGCTTCAAGACTGGAGTCCTTATGCCCTGCCCCGCTTTTGAAGTAACTTTCTATCTTGGACTTGGCTTCTGCTTGTTTAGGCTGAAGCGTTCCCAGCATTTCCATCACTTGTAAGCAGTTTTCAACTGCGTAACCATGATAATGATTGTTAAAGAATCCGAAAATTCTCCCGACCTTTCCAGCAGCCTCTTTCATCTTCGGAATCCATGGTCTGAGCTCTTCAGAGGTGTAGTGGTAATCGTACCAAGGTCGTGCTCCTCGGCCGTGCCATCGGAAATAGGCGAAGTCTGATGTAAAATGAATGCCGGGAGGAAGCAAAGGCTCATCCACGATGGTGTAGGCGACTTTGTATTTTTCAAGCAGAGTCCATGTTTCCTTCTTCATCCATGACAGATCGCGAAACTCGACAGCAAATCTCACGTGCGTTGGCAGGATCTTGAAGAAGGCTTCAAGCGAGTTTGGCTGGTAATGTAATTTTGGGGGAAGCTGGATGAGAATGCATCCAAGTTTTCCACCAAGAGACAGTGGTTCCATGAGTTCCGCGAACCTTTGGAGGTCTTCTTCAATGCCTTGAGCTAGATCCAGCTTCTTTTCATGCGTTATTAAGCCTGGCAGTTTCGCTGTGTAGACGAAGCCTTCAGGAGAATACCTGGTCCACCCCATAACCGTGCCTTTAGAAGGATAACGGTAAAATGTGGAGTCTATTTCAACCGTGTTGAAGACCTTGGCGTAGGCGCGAAGCATGCTCTTGTCCAGTTTCGTGTAGAATGGGCCTATCCATTCTTTGTAGCTCCATCCGGAAGTGCCGAGAAGAATATTGCTTGAAGATGAGGCCAACGTTGTTACCTCGTCAACGATTCGAGTTTATGTGCGACTTCATCCACACTGTTATACGTTCCTTCCGGAAGCTTCTGCAGAAAATCCTCTGCGCGGATTCTCTCTGCTTTGGTCAGATCGAAAAGTTTCCATCCATGACTGTGCACAAGCTCCTTTTTTGTTGCAGGAAAGGCTACGTCTTCTCTGAGCACCTCTTCGAGCGAAGTGAGTCCTGTTGATTTTGTAACTGTTGGAAATTTGCCTGTTTGCTTGTATATTTTCAGTCTTGCCGCGTCTTTGTACATTCTCACGAAGTGGAAGCTCATGACCATCTTTCCAGACTTGCTGTTCAGGGCTGCGGTGTCTATTTCGGCCAGTTCGCCGTCGGTTGGCTGGTAGATGTTGTGTTCTCCTCTTCCGAAAAGCCTAGTGTAGAGTATGTCTGATTCGTATGCAGGTTTCTCACCTTTAGAAAGGTCCACGGAATGAATCATATCATGATCTTGCATTATCTTTACTAGATTGGAAGGCAGCTTGGAAGATTCTGGATTCCTGACTTCCAGGGCAATTCGCAGTTTCCCAAGATCCAGAGAGGCAGCGAGGTTGTGGAGATTCTTGCTGGATGCTTGGGTCGGTTTGAAGGAGGGTGGGGTCTGAAGGTGCAGGATTTCCGCATTTAGGGCACTGCATATTTGCTTCATTTTTTCCAAAGACTCAAACGTCTCAGTGACGGGTTGGAGCTGATGTTTGTGCGTTATTGATTGATGTGCCCTTACTGAGAAGGTGAAATCGGGTGGGACGAGTTGTCTCCATTTTTCCACCTCTTCTAGTTGTGGTATTTGGTAAAATGTCGAATTTACTTCGACGAAGTTGAACGCTTTTGAGTAGGCCGCTAGAGGGTTGAGTCTTGGAACGTGAAAGTATGCCCAACCGCCCGTCCCGATCAGGTATTCCTTCAAAATCGGCTCTCCGTACAGTCCCAAGCAATTCCGTTATAGATTGTTGTTTTCTGGATATTTAGCAGTTTTCGGCAAAACCGTTCAGACATGGCTCATCTGACGTCATGGTACGTGTATGCCCAGCCACGCGAGAAGGAAATAAGCGTACGTTAGAACGACTCCTCCTGCAACGACTGAGCCTATTTGTCCGCCCACGTTCGTGGCCATGGCGTGCGGCAGAAGCCAATTGTCAGGGTCATCTTCTCTTCCAAGCTTATGCGCCGTCCGTGCAGCCATTGGAAAAGCGGAAATCCCGCAGGCGCCAATCAGCGGATTGACTTTTCCTTTAGTTAAAATGCACACGAGTTTTGCGAACAATATTCCGCAGGCGATGGCTGAAACAAATGCCACCAGACCCAAAGCGAACACTTCGATGGTGCTAACTGCAAGAAAATTCTCGGCACTCATTGTAGCTCCGATTGTGATGCCCAGCAACAGTGTGGTTATGCTTGCAATCTCATTTTCAGCAGACTTTGCAAGTCGGCTCACAACCCCGCTTTCTTTGAGCAAATTACCCAGCATGAGACTACCCATGAGCGCCGTTCCCATCGGAGCAACAGCCACAGTTATCAAGGTCGCCACTATCGGAAAAATTATGCGAAGGGTTTTGGAATAGTTTTTGGGTTTATACTCCATTCTGATGAGTCGCTCTTTGCGAGTGGTCAAAGCTCTTGAGAGTGGAATTTGCAGAATCGGCACCATCGACATGTAAGAATATGCGGCGACGCTGACGGCTGCCAGTAGTTCTGGGGCGAACTTTGCAGTTACAAAGATGGCTGTAGGTCCGTCCATTGCTCCGATTATGCCGATGCTTGAGGCTTGCAACGGGTTGAAGCCAACCGCCAACGCGCAGAGCAGGGCTATGAAAATTCCGAGTTGGCCGGCTGCGGAGAAAATGAGGAACCACGGGCGTTCTATGAGGGCTCCAAAGTCTATCATTGCGCCCAAGCCGATGAATAGGAGGATTGGGAATATGTCGGTAAGGATGCCGAACTTGTAGATCCACCAAAGGAATCCTACGTTTGGTTCCATTAAACCTGAGAATGGGATGTTTACCAATAGCGCGCCGAAGCCTATCGGAATCAACAATAGGGGTTCATATCCTTTCTTTATGGCCAAATAGATGAAGATGCACCCGACGGCTATCATCACAATGTTGCCGGCTGGAAACGGCAAGATCCCGCGAGCCACAGAAGCCTCGAAGACTTTGACATCATCGAAATGGCAGTTTATGCCGGGCCATTCTGCCGCCAGACCGAAGTCCTCGATCGAGTAGGGATCGGAATTCGGATCCTTCACAGCTTTCGCTGTTGAAACGTCATTTACCCAAACGTTGTAGGTTCGTTCATCACGGTCGAGTACTACTCTTATTTTGTACCATTGATTTGCTTGATATGTCTGAACGTAAGAGTCGTCAGCGACTTGGATTGATCCATTCCTTCGGAAGTATACAGGAGCATACCAATCGTTACTTCCAGACCCAGTCCTTTTTGCAAATCCCACGGTCAAAGAGAAAGGTCCAGAAATAGTGTCAACCTTCCCGTAGACTTCGTATCCGATGAGTCTTGAATTTGATGTGAGCCGCTTGGTTGCGACGGTGGACCAATGATCTGAACTTGACAATTGCAGAGATCTTGTTGGGGAGACATAGGTCGAGTTGACTATCGTGGCGTTGTTGCCGAACCAGAAATCCCAATTTGAACTGGGCAAGGAGCCAACAGTGTAGTTTTCAAAGTTGTCTTCGAACAGCGGCTGGTCTTGCGAGTCCCCGCGGACCATGGGAGCAAACAGCAGAAATGCTGACAAGGCGACCAATGATGTTGCAGCGATGACTATCCACTTCCTCGACCTCCTTCCAGCTTTCCAGCGCGAAAGACTCACCATCTATTTTTTCACCTTTCTTATTGTCGCCTCGTATTCTACACTGTCCAGCGATACTCTGAAGCGTCTTCCACGCATTTCCCCTTCCAATGGTAGCTCAGCAGATGTGAACTCCGGCTTAGCCTGACCACTCAAGAACTTCTTTGCTTCTTCAGGAAACATTGCGTACGAAAGCACGTCCTCCTCTTTCTTCAGCAAACCCAATTCGCTGAGTTCATCTCGGCACTTCTTGTACATCGGTTTCAACAAGTCAGCCGGTCTTTCGCTGATAACTTCGTCGCGCCACTTGTTCCCCAAGATTATCTTGTAGATGCTTTTCGAGATTTCTGCAGGAGGTTTCCCATACATGCCTTTAACGTAGTTCTTCGTCTCCTCAGTCACTCTCTTGTATCTGCCGTAAAGCACGTTCATCACCGCTTGCACTCCAACGATCTGCGAAGTAGGCGTTACAAGCGGTGGCCATCCCAAGTCTTTTCTGACCTGATGCGTCTCCTCCATGACTCGAGAATACTTGTCCATGGCGCCAAGCTGTTCAAGCTGCACTATGAAATTTGACAGCATTCCGCCTGGGATTTGGTGAAGCGCGACTGAGGGGTCAATCATCAAAGCGGCTTCACGGTGCAGGTGCCTGTATTTTTTCCACACAGTCAGGAAGTACTTTCTGCACTCCATTAGAAGATCCAGATCATAACCTGTGTCATATTTCGTGTCTTTCAAGGCGGCCACGATGGGTTCAGTTGGCGGGTGCCCAGCGCCGCCGGAAAGCGGCGAAATGGCGGTGTCCAATATGTCCACATCGGCTTCACATGCCTTCATGTATGCGAGCATGGTCATGCCTGAAATCATGTGTGAGTGCAAGCAGATCGGCACCTTTACGCCTTCTTCTTTGCATGCATGCACTATTTGATAGGCGTTAGTTGGAGAGATCATGCCGGCCATGTCTTTGATGCACAAGGAATTGCAGCCCATGGCTTCCAGCTTTTTGAATGTTTCAACGTAATATTCCACTGTGTGAACTGGAGAAATTGTGTAACACAGTGCCCCTTGTACGTGGCCTCCTGTTTTTTTGGCGCCTTCTATGGGCACTTTCATGTTTCTCAAATCGTTCAGTGCGTCAAAAATCCTGAAGATATCAACGCCGTCTTTGCGGGCGTATTCAATGAATTTCTGTACCACGTCGTCTGGAAAGTTGCGGTAGGCAACGATGTTCATGCCTCTTTCGAGCATCTGCATCGGGGTCTTCGGCATTGCAGCTTTGAGTGCTTTCAGTCTTTCCCAAGGGTCCTCCGCCAAGTACCTTAAGCAAACATCGAAGGTTGCCCCTCCCCACACTTCCAAGGAGAAGAAGCCCACCTTGTCCATTGTCTTGGATATGGGGAGCATATCCTCTGTGCGCATGCGGGTTGCGAGTAGAGATTGGTGCGCGTCTCTGAATGCCAATTCGGTGATTTCTACCATAGTCTCACTTGCGCCTCTTCTTCTTGTCCTTTTTCACCATTGAGTTCAGCTCATCCACCTGCTTCTCGAGCTTCGAAACCTTTTCCAGCAATGTCTCAAGAGTTTTCTGCAATTCCAAAGCCTGCGCAGATTCCCGTTTCATTTTCCGTGGCTTTGCTAGGTGAGCCGCGACTGCGGCTGAAACTGCTGCGGCCTCCTTTTTGCTTATGTCCAATTTCATCTCCTCTTTCAACCAATCATGAATAAGACATCATCAGCGTCTACGACTTCACCTTCCGAAACTTTCACTGCTTTGACGGTGCCTGACACTGGGCTTTCAATGTTGTTCTCCATTTTCATGGTCTCCAAAACCAGCACTACCGTTCCTCTTTCGACCCTATCACCCACCTTCACAGGCACTCTAACCACGTTTCCACGCATCGGCGCCTTCACAACATGCGCCGCCTCTGCTTTGGCCTCCTCGGCCATTTCAATTGTCCCTTTGGCTTTTGGAACCGCTATCGCTTCCGTTCCTTCAATCTTGACATTGTATTTTTCGCCGTCCACCGAGACAGCCATCTCTTCCTCGATTTCAGACGGGAATCCGAGCCCTTCAGCATCCTTTCCGACGGTTCCCGAGTCTTCAACCTTCACCTTGTATTCCTTGCCATCAATTGTGATCTTGAATGTCCCTACCTCCGCCACTCCTGCGATTTTCGTCTCTTCTTCTGATGGAGCCTCATGTATGGGTCCAGCTTCTTTCACGGTTTCTCCTCTAAACAATCTCTTTAGAGCTATGGATGCAAGTGCAATCACGGCTAGAGAAGAGAACGTGCTTACGACGCCTATCAACGCCATGTAAAGGCCGAACGTTAACTCCAAGCTTCACTCCTCTTTCATGTTGCAGTGGCTGATGACTTCAGATGAGGATAGACTCATTCTTTTGCCTCGTCCATTAATACTTTTCCAAGCTACAAACACACTTTTTCCTGCCCACATTAAGCAAGGCAAGAACTATTCGTCTCTTCGGGACCGTGTGGATGCAAAAGCTATTAAATGCAAATGTTGAAGTACCAAATGGAAGTTCTGGGGATGAGTCAGAAAGAGAAAGAAAAAATAGGGCTTTTGTTTGAATTGATAAAGGGAGCACGCAGAAGTGACCGTGAACTTGCTAGAGTTACGAAGACCTCTCAACCAACGGTGACCCGCAAGAGAACGCTGTTAGAGAGGGAGGGCTACATCCAGGAGTATACCGTCGTACCTGATCTTGGAAAAATGGGTTACGAGATTGTGGCTTTCACGTTTGTTGCATTTACTGAGACGAGGCCGGAGCTTATTGAGAAAGGGCGACGGTGGAACAACAGCCAACCAAACATAATATTCTCCGGAGATGGTGAAGGATTAGGAATGAACACCATCATCGTGTCGGTTCACAGGAACTACGCTAGTTTTTCAAGGTTGATAACCAAACTCAGGCAGGATTGGCAACCGAACCTCAAAGACATTCAAAGCTTCATTTTGAGCGTCAACAGGCCAGAGCTGTTGGTCAAGCCGTTTTCCTTCAAGTATTTGGAAAAAGTCAACGAATAAAGACGCTCACAGCCCTGCTTTCGAATCGACGACTATGCAAAGGTAACCCTGACGGCTGAGCAGATGGTGCCCTCGAATCGGCTTTGACGCCTCACTTTCTTGCAGATGCCCGAGAGGTTACTGGCTACTCTCACCTCTGTTCCCATCAAAGGAGGTCTGCGAAGCCAGAGGAACCTGTGCCTTGCGACAAACTCTTTAATCGCCCTTTTCCTCTTACTATATGAATCAAAAATGCAGGAATCAATCGGCTACCCTTTGTCGGCTATTGTCTCTTTGGAAGACTTGAAACTAGCGTTGATTCTGAACGCCATTAACCCAAAGATCGGAGGCCTCTTGATCAGGGGTCCGAAAGGGTCAGGAAAAACGACAGCCGTGAGGGCATTGGCTCATGTTCTGCCAAAAATAATGATTGTTAAAGACTGCCCATTTAACTGCAGTCCAGAAGATCCTATCAATATGTGTGAAAGGTGCGCAAGCCGCTACGCCAAGAATGGGAAACCGTCCTTCGGAGAAAGAATGATGAGAATCGTCGAGCTTCCCCTCGGCGCAACCGAAGACCGAGTTGTGGGAAGCCTTGATGTGGAAAAAGCCATAAAGATGGGTGTTCAAGCTCTTGAGCCGGGCATTCTGGCAGGAGCGAACCAGAACATCCTATACGTTGACGAGATCAATCTACTGCCCGACCACATCGCAGACGACTTGCTGGATGCCGCCGCAACCGGCTGGAACGTCGTAGAACGCGAAGGAATATCGGTCAAGCATCCTTCACGTTTCATTTTCGTTGGAACAATGAATCCTGAAGAAGGGCAACTTAGACCACAACTCTTGGATCGCCTTCCTCTGTCAGTTGAGGTTCAGAGAATCTCTGACACAAAAGACAGGATTGAGGTCGTAAAGAGAAACATGGGTTTTGAGGCTGACCCTGAAACTTTCATCAAAAATTACAGTGCTCAGGAGGAAGAGCTGAAAAACAGGATAATTCAAGCCAGAAAAATTCTGCCACAGGTGAAAATCGGTGACAAGCTCATCCGTATCATCTGCGAACTGTGCCTGGAACTGAAAGTCGATGGAATGCGCCCAGACATCGTAATAGCAAAAGCGGCTAGGACAATAGCAGCCTTTGAAAACAAAACCGAGGTCGTGCCCGAACATATTCTAAAGGCTGCAGATCTCGCGCTGAACCATCGTACAAGAGAAGGAGGGTTCTTGGAGCCAGCCACGGCTCAGGAAATCAGAGAATCTTTAGAGAACAAGCTCAAAGAAGCGAAGGCTCATGAAGACAAGAGCAGTCAAATTGAAAGCGCCGGAAAAAAGGAGAACAAGGATGAACGGAGTTCGGGGGAAGAGAAAAGGAGGATTTTTCCTTCCATTGGATTCAGGAAGCTTAGCAATAGGGAAAAGGACATGGGAAAGGCCAAAAAGTCTGGGGAACCTGATTCCGAGAGCTTCACGGAGCGAAGTACCAATCTCAGGAAGGGCAGTTTTTTACTAGATTCAGAGATCGAAAAAGGTGGCAAGAGCGCCCCTTTGACTCCAAGCAGTGGATTGTCCGATGTTGACGTGACCAAGGGCACAGGATTCATTGACAGAATCCGGGAAAGCAAACTTGCAAATTTGAAGTTTCGATTCAAGCCGAGGAAAATCTCGAAACATGCTGCACCCAACGTTGGCAAGAGAGCTGAAGCGATAACTGCAATTCACCGAGGACGGACCCGAGGATGGAAAATGCCCACTAGAAAACCTTCTGACATTCATTTTCCAGCCACAATCAGAGCCGCGGCAAGGATGCAGAAATTCAGAGACCGACCCAAGGACGCTGCGATAGCGTTGCACAAAGAAGATGTTAGAGAAAAACTACGCATCTATCGGGCTCCGATGACAATGGTATTTGTCTTAGACTTGAGCGAATCCATGCTAGACAGCGTGGACGAAATCAAGGAAGTCATGCTGAAACTGCACACCGACGCATACCGATACAGAGACAAAGTTGGATTGGTAACATTCAAAGAAACAGGCGCAGTCGTGGCCCAGCACCCCACAACCAATCTTAAACTGGTCGCCAACAGACTCCTAAAACTACGGATGAGCGGCTTCACACCGCTCGCCGCCGGAATGCAAAAAGCATTAGAAGTTCTCAGGGAATCCAAGCGAAGAGACCTTTCCACTATACCAGCAATGATTATAATAACAGATGGAGACGCCAACGTTCCGCTAAAACGGGACTTGCAGACAGGCGATATTCGTGGATTTGACAAGCTCAGTGCTGCCTTCTACAAGTACAGATACGAAGATGAAGCTATCAAAGACGTACTCTCAGTCTCACAACTGATAAAGAAGGAAGGCATTCACACGGTTGTCATCAATCCTCTGCCCGCCTCTCCTGGGCTATTAGCAGCTTCTGGCTCAGTTACAACGCAGATGATAACATCGATAACGGATGGAACACATTATGAGACTTCGAAGGGCATGGTTAAATGCGACGAGACTTCAGTGGGAGAGGTATCCAAGGCCATACTTAAAGCTCAGAAGAACATCTCGCATTTTCACTATCTTAGCGCGCGTGCCTGTTTGAAGTATGAAACGAGAAACAGCTGATGGGTTAATGAGAAAAGTGAGACCTTGCTCAGTATGCGAGAAGAAGACCACAAGAGTTTTATTGAACTACAGGAAGCTCGACGTTCCTATATGTTCGGCGAGATGTGAACACGCGTATATTGAAAGCTGCAATCCGAAGGAAGAGACTGAAATACTTCGTTATCTTGACGACAAAATATCAAAAACCCGACTGCATAACCGAGTGTGTTGGGCAGCAGCAGGTGCTGGTCTGCTCATCGTTGCGGCAGGTTTTTTCGTGGCAAACGCTCAGCTGTTCATATTCGGAATCCTTCCGTTGACGGCGGGTGCTCTTCTGACGCGTCATTTTGAACAAAGGAGAAGCCGACTTTTGCGAACAAGAAAAGGTATTGTCATATAATAGCTAGAAGCTGCGCTGTTTGCGAAGATTAATCGTGATATTGAGGGTGAATTATTAGGTTTTGTCGTGTGCGGGGATTCATAATGTATAAGTCAAAGTATTAACTCTTGCTATTTACGATGCAGATGAAAGCCACGCCGAAGCCAGACCGGAGAATACAGTTGCTTTTCCACACCTTCGGACTAAGTTGCTTAGGCGGCGCCATATTCCTGCAAATACTAGTTTTTGCAGACATAGCCGGTCACGGATATTTCATGGCTGTGGAAAACAATCCTGCAATTCTGACATTTGAGATAGCCTTGACTATTTTCGCTTTATTCTATTTTGTGTACACATATTTGCGGTTCATTCGATCTATGAGATAGCTACTGCATGAAGCTTGGATTCACATCTTGAGAATTCGCAACTAGCAGAAGCAGACAGAAAACGTTAAATAAGTTTTGCATAAGACTGCGTCATCAGACTAGCCTTGAAGGTGAAGAAATGAACCGCCTGACAAAACCGAGTTTAATGCTCCTGATCTGCGCCTTAACATTGGCCGTGGCTGCCACGTCTAAGGCGCAAGCCGCAGACACGGACGTGAAAACGTTCTTCAACTCCGAAATCACAGGGCTGACAATCCAAGTCAACGCAACCGCTGAAGCCGTTCCAAACGAGAACATTACGGTCATCCTTGCCCTGACCGCCAAGAGTGACGTCACTTTCATCAACATGACCTACCTCAGTCTCGGCATACACGGGTTCCTGAATGGTACCGAGAAAACCGTTATGGGAAACATCACAGACGGAAACTTCTCATTAGTGGCAAGTTCGTCCAAAATCTACAATGAGTCTTTCGTTGTGCCACAGTATGTTTGGGATGTGACCTATGGCGAAATCAATCTAACATACTCCGCGACTTACGGACCTGTGCTAGTAAACTCGGGTCAACTGACGATCGGCTTCACCATGACTCACGTCAAGAATGTCTACGTGCAAGACCTTGAGACCCAACTCCAAAACCTGAACAAGACCTACGGTCAGCTGAGCGATGCATACCACAACTTGGCCAATGCTTTTGACCAGCTTAACCAGAGTTACCTGCAACTGGAGAAGAATTACACGTCGTTGCGAGACAGTGCCAATGACCTCGACAGCACAAGGCGGATCGCTGTCGTTTTGGGAATAACGACCGCGTTCTTTGTAGCCACAACGGTCTACGTTGTTATGCGCAGGCCAAGAGAACATTGGTAGCGTGTGGCATGATATTGAGCCTAAGACTATTTCTTGTGCAGGTTCTGCGCTGCAATGAACGTTAGTCCATGTTCAGTGAGAGCTTTGGCCGTTGCGTTCACAGCGTCATGCTTGTCCAGATAGTTATTCAACAGCTTGGGCATCAGTCCTTTTTCATTGATGTCCTTCTTTGGCATGAAATAATCCAAAATGTCCGAAGGGTGTTCGCGCGTTTTTTCAGTCTCAGGGATTCCACCTTCGTGCTTTGCACTGATGTTCTTCACGTGGTCCGCAAGTCTGACAAGCTCGTTCATTCTGTTGTACGGTTGCCGTACGATGCTCTTGTAGGCTTCAGTAATGTGATGTTCGATCCGCACGATGTTTTCGAAGTCGAAAGCCTTCCTCACGTAAGCAGACAGTTCGATCGTTTCATTGCTGACCGAGTTTGAGAAGTTGAAGCCTATCAGTGGAGTTGAGCCACCATCTCGACTGAAGAGCTTCGCGGTCATCAGAGTCCAAAGGATAGAGTAAGGATTATCATTTCCAAGGAACACGGAAATCTTGAATTCAATGTCGATTCCAAGCTTGCGCAGCCAATACCCCAGCAGTACCGTGCCCGAATTCGTGTTCAAAACCTGCGGAAGACCATACTCAGTATAGTAGTGAAGGAATTCGTCCACCCATTTCAACGAGTACTCGTTGGGAACTCCTACCCCGCCAAAATAGCCCGTGATTGTGTCCGCGCCTCCCAAATGCACGTTTATGGGCTTGCCATCAGGCCCAAGCAGGGTGCCCTTTGTGTCCAGCGTCTGCACGTAAGAAGCGCCGATGATCTGCATGGAAGCAGCGAACGCCAAAACATCATCGTCCTCAACTTGCTCTTTCATCGAACGAACCCGGATGTAACGTGCAGGCATCAAGTCTCGTTGCGCAATCGCTCTTTTTGCCTCTTCCATAAGCCATGGGAAGAAGTTGAATGCGCTTATCTCCAACGTGACTGCGAAAGATTCGTCAAACTTGATCGTCAATGCCTTCCTGCCTAAGATTTTTTTGCGATAGTCGGCAATGCTGATGAAAGTTTCTTTTTCTCGTTGTTTGATGAGCCACTCAAGGTCTTTGACGAAGGGGGATTTCTTCTTTTCCAATCTGCCCATGAGATTGCTAATTTTGCGAGCTTCCTTAGCCTTTTGGTTGATTGCTTTGACGCCGCCATGCTTTTCCACAATCTCAAGCAGATTGTTCACCAAGGGATTATCCTTTCTGAGCAGAAACTGGTTAATCTCTTTCAGATTGTCCTCATTGATAGTCAATTCCTTTCTGAAATCGGCCAAACTGTCAGCCTCCAAACACGGCTACTTCTTTAGCCTTTGTCAATTTAAGCGTTTTCAGATGAACTCGGAAGATTGCTGGCGACGTTTTTGAATTGGCTCCGCTCTGAAATGGCTTCATTTTCTTGCAAGTTTCTCAAGTTCAAAGCTTAAATGCTATGAGAGGTATGGTTAAAACAAAAGGTGAAGACAAAGCATGTACAAGCCTGAGGGGATTTTGCCTGCGTTGGTGACGCCTTTCACTGACGATGGAAAGGCTGTCGACGAAGAAAGGCTACGGGCGCTGGTTAATCATTGCCTCGAGCTGGGTGTCCAAGGTGTCGTGCCGTGCGGTACGACGGGCGAGTTTGTGAATATGACTACTGAAGAAAAGAAACGTGTGATAAGTGTGGTTGTTGACGAGGTGAACGGTCGGGTTCCTGTTGTGGCTGGAACTGGTGCAAGCGGAACGGATCAAGCTGTTGAAATGACAAAATACGCCAAGGACGTTGGCGCTACTGCCGCTTTGATTGTTACGCCGTACTATCTGAAGCCTGCTGATCGTGGAATCTACGAGCATTATTACACAATAGCCACTGAAGTGGATCTGCCGATTATACTGTATAACATTCCGCAGTGTACTGGTCTGCCGCTTCCCTGGCAAATGGTTGAAGACCTCGCGCAACTTCCAAACGTCGTGGGAGTCAAAGATAGCAGTGGACAATTGAGCTTCATTCTGGCTGTGTTAGAAAAGGTGCGTGACAAAATCAACGTTCTGTGCGGGCACGATGAGGTCGTGATGGCGGGCTTAGCGGCAGGATGCTCGGGCGCGATTCTGGCCAGCGCCAACGTGATACCAGACATCTGGATCCAAATTTACAACCATGTGAAGAAAGGTGAGCTTCAGCAAGCCCGCGAATTGCAGTATAAGGTTCAGAAGATTGCAAGAATAATCGCAGGAAGCGGCGCTGTAGGCACGAAGGAAGCTTTGAAACTGATGAAAATCAAGGTCGGACCGGTTAGAAAACCGCTGAGTTTGGGTGGAGAGCTAACTTACGAATCCAAAGAAGAACTGAGACTGGATTTGGAGAAAATAGGGAAAGTACAGCCTAAACCGTTGACTCTTGAAATAACCGAGAAACCGATCGAAGAGCAATTTGCGAGCGTTGAAATCGCACCGGATGTAATAAAGTCCTTCAAGCTACAGGTCGGAGAAGCCTTGGCTGGACAGGGGGCAGAAGTCGCTCACATAGACCTTCTGATCGGAAACAAGGACGGACCGGTCGGTGAAGCTTTCGCAAAGGCTAAAACAACGCCGACGGCGGGTCATGAACCGCTGCTGGCGATTCTGGAGCCGAACTTGGCAATCAAACCAGTGACGTTAATCGTTCCGACCGTTACGATAACGGGCATGCGGCAAGCCAGCATGGTTTACGGTCCTGCGCAGACAGCAGTAGCGAAGGCGGTTGTTGACAGCGTTGCAGATGGCACAATTCCAAAGGAGACTGTTGAAGAACTAATAATCATTGCGAACGTGTTCGTTCATCCTTCCGCTGTTGACCGTCAACGCATTTACATCAACAACTACAAAGCCATGCGTCATGCAATCCGCAAGACTGTTGAGGGCAGGCCAAGTATCGACGAGTTGATTGAGAACAAGGATCGTTCAAAGCACCCGTTCAAATACACACCATAGTGAGGGCAGTTGGCAGCACAAAAGATCGGCGAAGGCGACTACATACTTCTCGGCTTGGGCGCAAGGAAGACCTACCTGATAAAAGCTGAACAAGGAAAAAGCTTCCACACTCACAAAGGCTTCATAAAACTCGACGACCTAATCGGAAAAGAATATGGAACTACTATTATAAGCAGCTTGGGCTTCGAGTTCACTGCATTGAAACCTCAACTGCGGGACTACATCATGAAGTCTGCAAGACAAACCCAGATAATGTATCCGAAGGACATTGCACTGATGGTGATGTTCAGCGGAATAGGCCCGGGAAGCCGTGTTGTCGAAGCAGGCACAGGCACGGGTGCACTGACTACGGCGTTAGCCCACTACGTGAAGCCTGATGGCAGAGTCTACAGCTATGAAATCAGAGAGGAGTTTCAGAAGACGGCTGAGAAGAATTTGAAACGTGCTGGTGTGGCCGAATTTGTGGAACTGAAGAACAGGGACATTACGGTTGGAATAGATGAGAGTGATGTTGACGCTGTCGTACTGGACCTTGCGGTTCCGTGGCTCATCGTGCCCCATGCCTATTCAGCCCTGAAACCATGCGGGTCACTGGTTTCTTTCAGTCCAACGATAGACCAAGTCGTGAAAATGGTTGAAGCTCTAAGGGAAAATGGGTTCGTGGACATCGAAACAATTGAATGTCTATTGCGTGGAATGCAAATTGAAAGAGGGAAAACTAGGCCGCAAACACTTATGACGGCTCATTCAGGATACATAACCTACGCCCGCAAACGACTGAAGTCCGGTAGCTGATTTATCCTTTCATAGGTCCGCCGATGGCAAGAACTCCATTCACACGTTCACCGAGCTTCTTTCCAAACCGCATTCGAATGCTCTTCGAGTAGAGTTCGAAGCCAAACTCTTGCAGAATGCCCGTCGCCAAGGTGTTCACGGCAGGAACACCCACATAGATGTTAGTTTTCGGTGTTATCCTATTCAAGCATGCTGCAAATAGTTCCTTTGCGACCTCCGGCTCTTCTGACTTGCAGACCCAGGGGCCAAGCTTGTACCCTTCTTCTGCTTTCCGACACATAATGTAACCAATTACGCCTGACTCGTTATGGCAGAGAAAACTGAGGTCAGGGTTTTCACGATACAGGGCATCCAGAACCCTCGTTCTCTTCGCGCCAAAGTATATGGCGTCGAACTCTGCGATATCGGCAATCATGCCTTTTTCGATAAGTGTCATGGAACAGTTTTCCGACGGTGAGATTTTCCCGCGGATTCCTCTGAACCTCAAGGAATCGTATTCGTCGATGAATCCTAGCTTTCGATATAGGTTGGATATCATTGGGACGGCTTCAAGCTTCACTATTTCAACTCCGCGGTTCAACAAGTAGTCTTTCGCTTGTGCTGTTAGCGCTGTGCCTATCCCTTTCCATCTGTATTCAGCCTTGACGATCACGTACCCTATCCACCCCAGTTTTCCGTAGTTAACAGAGAAAGCGTGTCCTGCAGGTCTTTTGTCAATCTCGGCTACAAAGCAGCCTTCTGGCTCATAGTCAAGCATTCGCTTGACATCTTCTCTTCGCTCATTCCACCCTTCAATGGCAGTCATCTGATACGCAAAGTCCAAGTCGCCCTCCTCAAGCAAGCGGACGGTAAACCTATTCACTGTAACCGCCTCAGAAGAAGCTGGAAAAGCCTTCAGATAAGCATTTTGAGATCCTTAGTCCGCGTTTCGGAAAGCTTGAAAACCATTGTTCTGCGTCTTAGAAGACCTTGACAGAAAGGGCAATTCTTGCGTCCAAATTTGAGAGGAAGCTTACTCCCGCAGCGAATGCATATCTGCATAGTGACTACTAGCTTGCCGTTTTTTCCAGTTCCATAAACTCTGGAAGACCCGCGGCGATTACCCCTATGCTTTCCTTGAACTTCGTATTGTAGGAAAGCTGACTGCATGCCGCTCAGCTCATGCCAAGGTTGCGTCTATGCTAGCAATGCGAGGTTCAGGGGCTTAATACCATGGTCTAGAACATTACCGTACTATCAGCTAGACCTGGACACTAACGAGGAACAGGACTGTTACGTGCAGATCTGGTTTGAAGCCGAAGCCATGCACCAGCAGTTTGAGTATCACACCAGAAACTACCGAGTTAGCTTGGTTCCCTTCCGCGGAGACTGTAGCATTCCCCTGAAATGGGAAATCGCCAAGAAGCTAGAAGCCATCAAAATTAATGCTGTGGCTGTAAGGCAGGTTCTTTTCATTTATGCCTACCTCCAAAGACCACGATGAGGTTACATATTCCGCCACCAAGCACACCTAGACCCATTGCGAAGATAAGATACTGGTGCATAGCGTATGCAAGATTTATCCCTATTATTGTGAGTATGCTTCCGCAAGTTAAAAGCGTTGGAACATAGTATTTAGCGTATGCCTTGTATTTCGTGAATGAAACGGTCATTAGAATCAGTGTTAGACCTCCTACATAGGCTCCTTCTGATAGCCCAAACAAATTGATTACGCCTAGAAATACAAAGAATGCTCCGAAAACTAAGAGAAAAACTGTGTAAATCAGATCATTCTTAGTTGATGGTGTCAGTATTTTTTCCTTCATTTTTCTTTTCCTCCCATACTTTTGTTCTCTTTCTGCCCTTCAATTAGGGCTAGGCGGTGACACGCCTCCAACACATTCAGCATTGGCTTAACCATTTAATCTTTCTCCCTTTAACTGTTTAAACATTTCCGCTAACACTTACCTTCTCTATTTTTGCAGCCCAAGGAATCTTAGCCTCAGCAAGTATTTCCTTCACAATCTGGCCGTCGCTTACATCGTTGCTTTCAGGAACCAGCTTGACGATTATTACTGCCTTTTCCATTCATACCACCTTAGAATCTCTCGGATCGCCCGCTCGGAATAGCCTTCCACTTTTAGGCGCCTTCTCAACTCCTCCAATGTTCGGATTTGTTGACTCACGCTTTGTCACTACAAAAGATATCTACCGTAAACTATTTAAGGTTTTCACTACTAAGGGACACACAATTAGAGTAACCAATGGTAGCTCGACAACTCTTAAAGGTGCCTATTATGAGTAGTGAAAAAAGAGAGGAGCCCATGAAGAGTGGAAAGGGAAGGGTCGTAGACAGAGGCACAGCGAAATACTCAAAAATCTTCGTTTACGTGCCTCGCCTAGTCTCAGCAGACAGCAGCTTTCCCTTCCAGTCTGGAGAGGAGGTCACAGTCACCATTGAAGGTGAAAGACTGATCATCGAGAAACGCAAAGAGAAAGGAGAAAACCTCTAACTTCTATTCTTTCAGTGGCAGCTTAACCTTTTGCTCATTTCG
>Ga0315268_10003010_pt1 | contig 18707 bp, 16 predicted proteins | sample C1_top_MG_FD_204535 | JGI IMG/M metagenome (GOLD analysis project Ga0315268, IMG submission 204535) | Sediment microbial communities from Yellowstone Lake, YNP, Wyoming, USA - C1_top | ecosystem: Environmental > Aquatic > Freshwater > Lake > Sediment | place: USA: Wyoming | collected 2017-08-01
CGGGCAGATATGGCATTCGCAAGCTCCATGAGTATCATCGCAGTGAGCAGTTGAGTTCGTGCTTCTGCCAGTTGATAGGGACTTTCCCATGGTCTGTAGAAGAAGTATCCGAACAGAAGCAGAGCTGTCATTAGCACGGGCGTTAGGGACAGGTAAAGTTTAACGTCGCGCGTAAAAACGCTCTCGTTTGGATCACGCGGTTTTCTGTCCATTATGTCAGGGTCTCCAGGATCAATACCCAAGGCTATTGCAGGTAAACCATCAGTAGTCAAGTTTACCCACAGCAGCTGCGCTGCCGTCAACGCTATCGTCGCATCGCCAATGAGCTCTGTACTTGCGCCAGGCGTATAGATTCTTGCGAGATATGGAACAGAAATGACAGCAATGAACATCACCAGGATTTCCATTATGTTACAACGCATCAGGTACGTGAGGTATTTCTTGATGTTATCATATATTTCGCGTCCCTCTCTTGCCGCCTTGACTATGGACGCAAAATTATCATCTGCAAGAACCATGTCAGAGGCTTCTTTCGTCACTTCAGTACCTGTTATGCCCATGGAAACGCCTATGTCGGCCATCTTGAGTGCGGGAGCATCATTGACGCCATCACCAGTCATAGCCACGATGTGACCCTTAGACTTCCAAGCCTTGACTATTCTCATCTTGTGCTCAGGTGAAACACGCGCATAGATCACAACGTTTTCAACAATGTCAGCCAGTTGCTCATCCTTCAGCTTTTCCAGTTCCTCACCCGTCAGCACCTTTCCCTGTTCTTCATTCTCGCCGAGCAGATTAAGTTCCTTCGCAACTGCTACTGCCGTAAGCTTATGGTCACCCGTCACCATCACGACGTTTATTCCGGCTCTCTTGCACGTGTATATTGCATCCTTAACTTCTTCACGCGGTGGGTCAATCATGCCCATAATGCCGACAAACACAAAGTCGTTCTCAATCTTTTCATCGCAAGCATCGACTGTTCTAGGCAACTCCCTGAAAGCAAAGCCCAAGTTTCTCAAGGCTTGTCTGGCCATGGCCTCATTTACCTTAAGCAGTTTTGCCCTGTCAGTCTCAGTCAACTTCGAAACTTTTCCGTTTGCCAACAACTTTGTACATTTTTCCAAGACTATTTCCGGAGCCCCTTTCATGTAGGCTATTTTCTTCTCACCAGACATGACATGCATAGTTGTCATGCGTTTTGTCTCTGAAGAGAAGGGAATCTCACCCACACGCGGCTGCTGCTGTTCCAGTTCCTGCTTCCATAAGCCTGCTTTCGCTGCAGCCACAATCAACGCTCCCTCAGTCGGGTCTCCTCTGATAACCCACCTCTGCGTGACAGCGTCCTTTTCGAGTTTAGCGTCGTTGCAGAGAGTTGCAGCAGTCAGAAGTGTACGAAGTCCATCACTCTTTACGTCGATTTTTTGGTTTTCGATCAGGAACTCTCCTTCAGGCGTGTACCCAACCCCTGTCACTTTGACAGCCTCGTCATACAAGTAGATTCTCTGCACCGTCATTTCGCCCTTCGTCATGGTTCCGGTCTTGTCGGAACATATGACGCTAGTGCAGCCCAACGTCTCTACAGCCGGGAGTTTCTTCACTATCGTATTTACTTTGGCCATTCTGTACATGCCGACGGCTAGTGCGCCAGTCACAATTGCTGGCAACGCCTCAGGAACTGCCGCGACGGCCAAGCTGATTCCCCACAAAACCATGTCTAGTGGGTTTCGGCCCTCAACGATTCCTATTATGCCTACGCCTAGGCAGATCGATACAGACAAGATACCGATCCACTTGCCGATAGACTGAGTTCTCTTCTCAAGGGGTGTTACTTCTTCTTGGGTGCTTTGCACCATTTTGGCTATTTTCCCAAACTCTGTATTCATGCCAGTTGAGGTGGCGACTGCTTTGCCACGGCCGTAAACTACGATGGTTCCAGTGAAAACCATGTTCCGTCTGTCATTAAGAGGAGCCTCTTCTGCACATGCATTAGTGTCCTTGGTGGCAGGAGAGGATTCCCCCGTCAACGGAGCCTCGTCGATCTTGAGATTAACGGATTCAATGAGCCGAGCGTCTGCCGGAACCTTGTCTCCTGTGAACAGAAGCAGGATGTCTCCAGGAACGATTTCGCTCGCGGGAATCTTTATCTCTTTACCATCACGCAGCACCGTGGCTGTAGGCGCAGTCATCTTCTTCAGAGCCTCCACAGCCTTCTCTGATCGAAATTCCTCCACAAACCCTAAAATTGCAGTCGCAAGAACTATCGCGATTATGACCGTAGCGTCGATAATCTCGCCAACGGCGATCGAAAGTGCAGTTGCGATGAGTAATATGATAATGAGTATGTCTGTGAATTGCTCCAAAAACATCTTTATTCGAGAAGGAGGCTTCTCCCTTTTCAGCTCATTGGAGCCATATTCGGACAAGCGCTTCTGCGCTTCCATCTGGCTCAAACCAGCCTCAGTGCAGTTCAATTCCTTCAGCGTATCTTCGCGACTCATCGCGTGCCAAGGTTTTGACGCCAACTCGCCCTCCCCCAGACGATGAAGAACATACGCTATCATGTATGCCAGATTTATTCTTTTCTGTGAAGAAAAAGCGTCAGCAAACGAGCTCATGAGACGTGACAAGGCATACAGGAGGCTTTGAGAAAGAAACACCATGAAAAAGAGAAAGAAAAAGAAAAACGTTCAAAAAACGATTAATTACATGTCTGCCAACAGCCAAGATGCTCGTGCTCCTTCTTGCAGCGTCCACCGAAACTTCAACATTTGATTTTTTTGCATACGTTCAGAAGTGCTTGCCTGCACGTCATGCCGGCTCATCTTGTTTTGTAGGATCAGGGAAGGCCAGAAGGAACAAAACGACGTAAAAGGCAGCATGCTGGCGCTCCTTTCCATCTATATCGCCTCTTTTGAACTGTGCGTCAGAACATGACAACTGCTCTTCTCCTTGCTTGCACACTGCATGCGGAAACGCAGATTTCGTCCGAAATATGTAGAGTCGAGCGTCCTGTATCCTTGATCTATCTCTAAACTTGAGTTCTTGCAGAAACGAGGTGCTAAGCTTGTGCAGCATATACGTACGTCAAGTATCTGTTGAGCTTTCTTTCATAAACCATTAAGGAAACGTGATATGTTCGATCCTGACGATCGGAGATTGTCTACGTTGGAGACATCTAATCCTTTTTGTGTTGAAATACGAGGACGCCGATTGTGGTGATAATCGCGGTGCAGATTACTATGATCATAGCTATGTTTATGTAGGTTGAAGATAATTCTGAGAAAGTTTGATCGACGCCTGCATACTGCATGGGCAGAGTTGCAAGAACTGCTGCTGCAAGTCCCCTCGTCAGTGTTATCCACATCAGAGGAATTTCCTGCTTGAGTTCACTGTGTATTGTTGAAAGCAAAACGGCGCCGTATCGTACTATCAACAATAGTACGGACAGAATCACGCCCACTATTATTGTCTTCACGTTTCCGAAGGTCGCAATCAGACCTAGGTAGACAAAGAAAAACGAGCGCATGAGAAAAGCGACTTCTGACTCGAATCTTCTGAGACCCTCATCCACAGATGGATCTTCAGGTCTTTTCAGCCTGAGCATCTGTCGTATGTCTCTTTCATTTCCCAGAACTATGCCGATGAGCAAAGAAGAAAGAGGACCGCTTCCACCCAAGTATTCAGAGAAAGAACAAGTGAGAAGAACTACCGCGAGCGTCAGCATATAAGCGTAGGGCGCCTTGTTTGCTTTCCTGAGCATGGTGAGCCATAAGACACCCGCAGTACTCCTACTACGGCTCCTACAGAGAATCTGCTCATTATGGCCTTTGCAATAGTTTCAGGACTAACATTCCCTGTCAGGATTATTTCAATGATCGTCAGAGAAACCACAATGCAAAGAATATCGGTTATGGCTGATTCAAGCGTAAGCACTGTTGAACATTTTTCACTCATTTTGACTTTTCTCGCAAGCGTGACTACGACGATTGAGCTACTTCCACCATAGATGCTACCGAACAACAACGCGTACAAAAACGGAACACCTAAAACAAAAAACATGAACAGCGCAACTGTGATCATACTTGCGGAAAAGCCAGAAAGAGCCAGCACGGTTGCCTTGGGACTCTCTGCGACTGCCTGATATATGTTCGTTTGCAAACTGCCGTCGAACAGAGTGAAGACTAGTGCAAGTGCCGCCAGATACGGCGCTAAAGCCATCAGGGAGGATATGCTAAAAAGCCCCAAGACTGGCCCCACTGCCACACCGAGTAGAATCAATAGAAGCATGTCTGGAAAACGAGTACGCTGAAACAGTAAATTGCTCAGAAAACCTACTATTATTATCCCAGCACCGACGAGGAGAGCAAGCGTAACAGTATCAGCCAAGTTTTGGCACTTCCATACAATCGATATGCAGCATTTATTCTAAAGAATCTTGTCCACAGCATGTCACAGTATGATTTCTTTCGTCACATTACGATCGAATTCTAAGATACTATTGTCACCGTAAATTGCATGCACATCACTTTCCAGTTCAGTGACACTGTTTTTCCGATGTGCAACAGAATCACTGTCGGTGCCCAGCAGAATAGAAACTGATTAAATCAACACATGCAAGCCAACCACGACAAAGGAAAGAGACAAGATGACAACGTCCCGAGACAAGAGTCAGATTTGTGATGTAGGAGACTGCAACTTCTCCGATAGGCAGATCTATTATGGCACATTCGGCTATGACTAGGTTCAACATCAACTCAGATGTCGACTTTACGCGGCTAATATTTACACCTTCAGGAACAGGTAGAAGCACATATGTTAAATACGTATAATCAAATCTCATAAGTATTACTGCCAACGATTAATATAGCTAAAAGAACAAACTCATCATTTAACGGAGTGTCAGCTTGGAACCAAAAGATATAGTGGCCGAGGGTGAAGAAGCCTTAAACGTAGCCGAAGCCTTAACAGCCACGACGCTAAAGATCTTAAGAATGCTGTCAGGGGAGCGTCTCGATGTTTCAACAATTGCTTCAAGACTTAACCTAAGCGAGGCATACATAAGTGAACAGATACGCCTGCTTGAGGAACTGAGACTGATCAACGTAAACTATGAACGAGGCAAAAGAGGAATCAGAAAAATATGCGGAACAGCCGTCCGAAAGATCACACTTATCATCTGAGACCCACTATCGTGTGAAAATTGAAGACTATGTCATCTGCCCGACGGATTGGCCTTTACTTCTTCTTGCTCTTGACTTTCTTTTTTGCCTTTACCGTTTGGCTCAACCTCCTTTGATGCTCAAAAGCTTTCCATATTCTGTATAAGTATAGTTTTTTCTTAATAAGTATTGTTATCTTGCTATGCTTAGATTTGCAGTATCTGAGACTCGCTCTTCTGCCTTCCCGAAGGTTATTGCGTCCACGCGTAATTGACCCATCTATCCGTATGCTAAATTGGCAATACTTATAAGTGGGCATCGTCTGCTAGTCTGTCGTGAATGCCAAATGCACTGCATCTCACAGGGTTTGCGCAGTGCTAACGTCCCATCCGTGGTTACCCTACGTCTACAGCGTTCTCGCTGCGCGCTCCTTTAGTTTCACAGTGCGAACAAAAGGAATCAGTCAAGGGGTGAACAAATGAAAAACAAGCAGAAGTACAGCAGGGACTCCAAAATCGAGCTTCCAAGAAGGTACAGGAAGAACAAGAAATAATCACGACCACCAAGCTGCGAATCTGGCGCGCGTACTGTTGACGAAAGTATTCTTCAGAAACTTGCTCATATAATCTGCGTGTGATAGGCCCACTGTTCCTGAAAGGTTTTGGCGGGCAGAGTTTCGAGTATCAGACCGAGTGAGTGTGAGAGCTGTACAAATTGTTGATTAAACCACCTCTCTTGTTGGTCTCGCCAGAAGTCTTTAGCAAATTCGAGGAGTTGACAATAACCAATTTACTGAGCGTATGTCAAAGCATTTTAGGAAATCATGAACACATAAGTCGTAAGCTACTGATCTAGCCTTAAATGAAGGTGGCGAATGGTTGAAAGTGAGCATAGTTTCCTTGACTTGCTGTGCAGGATGCGTCTCATCGCTTCTGAATGCTGGAGAAGCATTGATTGACGTTTTATCAGGCGAATTCGAGATTGTCTACTCACCTACGTTCATGGATTTGAAGGAGATTCCAGAAGTCGATTTGGCAATTGTTGAAGGAGGCATTAGAACAGAATCTGACGAAAATCTGATCAGACAGACCCGAGCAAAATCGAGATTACTCGTGGCATTAGGGATCTGTGCCACTCACGGCGGCATTACGAGTCTTGGAAACCTCAAATCTGTCAAAAAAGTGCTTGAGAGAGAATATTCGCCTCTCAACGGCAAGAGGCTCCCAGAGCTTACCGACCTTATGTATCCCATATGCAACTTTGTGGATGTAGATTACTATATTCCTGGCTGCCCCCCGATGCCGCTGCTAATACTCCACACACTGAAAGCTATTGCAAACAACAAAGTTCCTGAACGACACACAAGCGTAGTGTGCATAGAATGTCGCCGCAAGATTATCCCTAAAAAAGTGGAGAGACTGTACGGCGTCTACGAGAAAGAAGCAGACGCCGAACTATGCTTGGTCAGCCAAGGTTTCGTGTGTCTTGGCTCAATGACACGGGAAGGCTGCGGTGCACCATGCCCCCGTGCAGGGTTCACATGTTTCGGTTGTCGTGGTCCAGCCGATTCACTTCTGTATCGCGAAAGAGACGTCTATGCTCTTCTCGTCAAAGTGATCTCCAGTAGAACAGGCATAACAGAGAAAACCGTCAAAAAGGAGCTTTACAGAAATCCTTTCATTTTCCATACTTTCATCTTCTCAAAACTTGAACGCACAAAAGAAAAGGATAGGATCATATGAGCAAAAACACACGGGAGATAACTATCTCGCCAACAACTCGGATCGAAGGTCACGGAAAAGTGACCATAACTCTGGACGCTGAGGGAAACGTGGATGACGCTTATTTCTACGCTACTGAAATCCGTGGCTTCGATGTCTTTCTGAGAGGAATGGAAGCAGCGAGACTCCCATTCATTATTAGTCGCATCTGTGGCGTGTGCTCAACTGCCCATATTGTCGCTTCAGTTAAAGCCATAGAGAATGCTTACCAGACTCAGATTACTGAAACCGCTGAGAAACTTCGCGAATTGCTCCTCATGGCACAAATCGTCAACAACCATGCGCTTGCCTTCTTCTTTCTGACCCTGCCAGACTTCTACTATTCAATTGAAGAGGACCCCAGAAAACGAAACGTCTTCCAAATCATGCGCGAGAAACCTGAAATAGGCAAAAAGGCCATAACCCTGAGAAACATTAGCGCCCGCATCTTCGAGGTTATAGGAAAACGCGAAGTTCACGTAGTCTCCGTTATTCCGGGGGGCTTAATCAGCCCCCTCAAAATGCAAGAACGTGAAAACCTTCTGAGACTCTCTGAAAACGCATGCACAATTGCACATGAGGCCGTAGCTCTCGGTAAGGAACTTTTCGGAAAAAATTGGCATGATTTTAGAAAAGCTGGAACCTGTGAAACCCACTACATGGCTTTGACCCAGGACAGCGCAATGGAGTTCTACGACGGCAACATTCGCGTGATAAACCCAGACGGCACAATCCAGACTGAATTCACGCCTGAAGAGTTCATGAGACATGTTCAAGAGAAAACGTCACCGTGGACTTACGCAAAATTCGCATACTTACGTTCCGAGAAAGCAGAGAAAACAGTGTTCCAAGTTGGCCCTACAGCCAGAATGAACACAAACACAAAGATCACGACTGAAGACGCAAACAAGGAGCTGCAAGAATTCAAGCAAAGATTCGGCAGTCCTGCACACACTACGCTGCTTCTTGACTATGCACGCATGATAGACCTACTTTACGCCTGTGAACGCACAAGACAACTGCTTGAAGACAGGACCATAACTCGCACAGACACACGCGTGAGAATCAGCCCCCGTTCGGGCAGCGGCATCGGGGTTGTCGAAGCACCTCGCGGAACCTTAATCCACAAATACGCCTTCACTCAGTCAGGCCTGCTCAAGACTATGAAACTTGTCATTCCTACACAGATAAATAACGCTGCAATAAACCTCAACGTCAAAGATGCAGCTGCCCAGTTCATACATCGAGGTGAAATCAAACCAGGTCTCCTGAACCGCATCGAAATGATTGTCCGTGCCTACGACCCATGCATAAAATGCGCCACACGCCAAGCAAACAACAGTCTCAAAATCGAGATAATAGACCACAGGGGTGAACTGATTTTCATTTAAAGAGACTGTGTCTTTAGGGCGTAGTCCATGGCAATCAAGCAATATTGATGTTGAACACGCTAGTGTTCTCCAGCATATCGCAAATCTTCCTGACCCCCCTGACAAGGAGAACCTGAGCTGAACCGCGCGCAATGTGAACTCGTTCTCAGCCTAGCATTCTTGCATAGCAGACAACAGTTTTTGCTGCCACTTCATCATCCTCAATTCGAAGAACTTCATTTGCAAGCGACGCGTCAAACTCTTTCTAATGTCATCCGCGCATGCCTTATGAAAACTAGTGGATTCGTCAAAGCATTGCCGAAATGCATGCTGACGAAAGAGGAGTGTCACGCAAGAACCCTGAGAGAAACCAAAACACTGACAACAAGCAACTTGAACCGCAAAGCGTCCGACGCAAAACCCATGTTTCCTTGTCTGGAGGAGAACGCAAAGACAAATAAGCTTATAAGATTTGAAGAGCTACACTAAGGCTTCTGAAAAACTGCAAAACAACGAGGAGAAAGAGAAAGAATGACGTTTGAACCATGGTTAATTGCTCCGCTTTCTGCGGCAATCTCGGTGTTGGTTGGGCTCTATTTCTACAGATATGTTGAGAGACAGGATAGTGGGACTGAAAGGATGAAGGAGATTTCGGGCGCGATCAAGCAAGGAGCCGCTGCTTTCATAAGGAGAGAATACACCGTGCTGGCGATGTTCATAACAGTTGTTGCCATTTTGATTGGCGTATTTCTACCGCAGCCACTGTGGGAGAATCATAACTTGGCGCTTAACCTCCAATTACCCTTAGCTTACATGTTTGGTTCTTTCTGCTCAGCTCTGGCAGGCTACTTAGGACTGAACGTTGCTACAAAGGCAAACGCGAAGGTGGCAAATGCCGCACAGGGCGGATTGAACAGGGCTTTCCCAATCGGTTTCCGCGGCGGTGCTGTGATGGGGCTGCTAGTGGTCGGCGTCGGCCTGTTAGGCACCAGCACAGTCTATTACCTCACAGGGATGGAAGGAACCCTCCCAGCAGTGCTCGCTTACAGCTTTGGAGCAAGTTCTCTTTCACTCTTTGCCAAGGCTGGCGGTGGAATCTACACGAAAACCGCTGACATAAGCGCTGACTTGGTGGGCAAAGTGGAACTGGACATTCCTGAGGATGATCCACGAAACCCTGCGGTGATAGCTGACAATGTCGGAGACAACGTCGGCGATGTCGCCGGCATGGGTGCAGACCTGTTTGACTCATATGTGGCAAGCGTGGTTGCAGCGATGATACTCGGAGTGGGCCTCGCAGGCGAAACCACTTACGTACAGATACCACTGGTGTTCGCTGGACTAGGCATCTTGGCCGCCGTTCTAGGGGCACTCACAGTGAGAGCAGGTAAGAAAGGCGACCCTGGAGGGGCGCTGAACAGGGGCACTTACGTAACATGTGTAATCTTTGGAATTCTGACGGCCACAGTAACATGGTATCTTGGTTACAAGTGGGAACTGTGGGGGGCAACTATCGTAGGTCTTGCAGCAGGAATCGTCATAGGAATCACGAGTGACTACTTCACGTCAGAAGATAAGGCTCCCGTACTGAAAACGGCAGAGGCATCCGAAACTGGGCCCGCACTGAACATTTTGACAGGCTTCTCATACGGTCTGCGCAGCATAATATTCCCATTGATCGGAATAGCAGTCGCAGCAGCTCTCGCTTATAAGATATGCGAGCCACTTGGCAGTTCGTCGCTAGGCGGTTCTTATGCTGTCTACGGAATAGCTCTGGCTGCTCTCGGAATGCTTTCAATCGTTGGATTGACCGTGTCAAACGATGCTTATGGCCCGATCGTTGACAACGCCAAAGGAATAGCTGAACAGTCAGGCTTAAGCGAAGACGTAATCGCCATAACAGACGAACTTGATTCGGCTGGAAACACGGCAAAGGCGATAACCAAAGGGTTCGCAATAGGTGCAGCAGGACTCACCGTAATTGCACTCCTAGCCGCGTTCCAAGAAATAGCGGCTAGAGCGGGTAAGTCGGTGATATTTGACATTATGGACCCGTTGGTTCTGCTGGGCGCACTCATAGGCGTAGCAATTCCAGCGGTTTTCTCTGCAATGGTCATGCTGGGAGTTGGTAGAAACGCTACGAGAATGATCACAGAAATCAGAAGACAGTTCAAAGAAATCCCAGGATTGAGAGAAGCAAAACCTGGCGTGAAACCTGATTACGCGAAATGTGTTGACATCGCGACCGTTGGAGCTCTGCGTGAACTTATGCCAGCAAGCTTGATGGCTATAATTTCAACTGTAATCATAGGCTTTGTTGGGGGGATAAAGGCGTTAGGAGGCTTTTTGGCAGGCTCTATACTTTCAAGTCTGCTACTTGCGTTACTGATGTCAAACGCTGGCGGCTTGTGGGACAATGCAAAGAAGCTCATTGAATCAGGAAAACACGGCGGAAAAGGCTCAGACGCACACAAGGCGGCTGTCGTAGGTGACACTGTTGGAGACCCATTCAAGGACACGGCGGGACCCTCGCTTAACACAATGATAACAGTGATGTCTCTCATTGCTTCGCTGCTTGCAGTGTTAATGATCAAATATAACCTGCTGGAACTGTTGGGAATTCACTAGGTTGTGTTACCTAGAACCCAACCTTATTTTTCTGTTCGTGCCGCCCTTATCAGGACTATCGTCTCGAAAAAAGGCAGATCCTGTTTCGCGATTATGTCCGCTCTCAAGTTTTTTTCCTCAAAACTATGCAACGTTTTTTTCACATTAGACAGTGTTGACTGCATCAGCAAGATCCTGCCCTCAGGTCGGAGGTATTTTGGAGCCTCATGAATGAACTTGTCAATTATTCTCCTCCCAGAAGACCCTCCAGCCCATGCCCTGCCGAGTCGAGTATCTTCTTCAAGTTCTTCTGAAGGAAGATATGGTGCGTTGAAAATGATGAGGTCAAAATGTTTTCTAACGTTTATCGACGTGAACAGGTCCCCTACTATGAAGAGCATCTTTTGGTCAACACGGTTAAGCTTGGCATTTTCCTTCGTGCAACGAACAGCTTGTGAGTTTATGTCAACTGCGAGAACTCTTCTTGCCCTTGCTGCTGCAACTATACCTAGTATCCCGCAGCCAGCACCAACATCAACAACCGAATCGTTATCATAAACAATCAGATTCTCCGCAAAAAGAAAAGAATCCTCAGCAGGCTCATAGACATCGGTAGGAACCGTGAAGGCGTATCCCGAGAAGAAAACCTTCTTAGTCAACGAGTGCATTGGCCAATACACCGAAGCTTTCAGGTGTCAAATCTCTGACCCTTTTGTCGTGGAACGGAAGAGATTCAGCTTTCTTAACCGCGGCTTCTTTGGATATTGAGCATGTACTTCTTAGGTGAGGTAATATGGCGTTTCTAACTTTTCTGTTTCGCTGAGTAAACATGGATTGAACTAGGCTTATGAATGATGTTTCATCCTTCAAAACAAAGGGTTTGGTTTCAAAGGGTTTCAGAGACACTATGACAGAAGAGACTTTGGGCCTTGGATAAAATGCGGATCTAGGAACAACATCCAAGATCTCGACTCTCGCGCAGTAACTTGTGATCACCGTCAACGAACCGTATTCTTCGTTTCCGACAGGGGCCAAAAGGCGGTCAGCGAACTCTCTTTGAAAGATGAACGCTGCTGAATCGAACCTTCTGCTGAAAAGCCACAGGAGCAGACGCGAAGATATGCTGTAGGGAGGGACTGAAACAACCTTGTTGAAACAGAAAACTCTCTTGAGCACGTTGCCACTTACTATCGTGACGTTCGACAAGTCAGCAAGTTGTTCACGCAGCAGACCTTCAATCGCTTGGTCAGCTTCGACTGCCACAACAGCCCTGCATTTGCTTGCAAGAAACCTCGTCAGAAAGCCCAAGCCAGCACCTGCGTCTAGTACTGTGTCATCCTTACAGAGTGAAACACTTTCAGCCATGCGGCTGAAGAATGCAGGCTCGATCATGAAATTTTGCCCCAGAGACTTCTTCGGGCGAATTCGATAAGTTCGAAGCAAACTGTGTGCTTTTTCTAGAAGACTCATAATGATCCGTTTGTTAGAACAGCTCATTGGGCTCTCGTGAACAACCGATATTTGCCGTCAGTCTCAAGCTCTTCCATAACCCTTTTTGTTATCAGCTTAATCGGGTTGGGCAGCTCAGTTCGCTTCTGGAGGTCTTCGAAGCTTTCAAACGGTTTCTTTTCGCGTTCATTGATAATCTGCCACATATACTTTTTGCCTATTCCAGGAATGAGTTCCAACGCGTGCATACGCGGAGTGACAGCCCTTGCAGTGTTAAAAAAGCCAACGAACCATTTCTCACGGTTCAAAACTATTCTGCCGATTACCGCTGGAAGTTCTGTTCGTGCAGCTGCTGTCAGTTCGTCAAAGCCCACTCTGCCAATTATGTACGTGATTTCGTCTCGGGCTTCTTTCCCTACGAAAACACGGTCTTGCGGCTTCAGCATTACGCCTTCTTTGACCAGTGCTTCCAGCAATGTAAAGAATTCTTCGCCGACAAGCTGAACTAACGCTCCCGCTCTGTAACCAGCGCGTCCTGACACGTGCACACCAGGACGACCATGTGGCAGAAAATCCAATATGTAGGCGTACTCTTCGTACCGCTTTTCCATCATTGACATAGTCTTCCTTATTCTGTCTCTCACTGCTTAAAAATAGTTGGTACAGATTCCCTATTTCAACTTTCGATGTTCATTGATTAGTGCAACTATTGCCTGCAATTTTGCCGTTTCAATGATCTTGCGGCCGCCTGCCAGAAAAACCCTTAGTTCTTCAATACTCCTAGGCGCGCAGTTAATCACCTGAACCGCCTCTGCCTCGTCTAGGCCATATTCTGTCACCAGTCTTTTCACAAGCTCCTCCGCATTCTCAGGTTCGAATTTCGAAAACCGAGAAACATATTCAAACGTGCGGCGCTGCAGCTGATCCAATGTCTCTTCACCCATAGCTTCCATGATCTTCTTCACTTGCGGAAGACTGAGCCTCTCTTCCGTCTCGTTTTTCTCAGGCATAATGGTCACACAGAAGGCTCTAGGTGCTCAGGCCTAACTATTATTTCCTTTACGGCGTCCCCCTGTGAAACAGTGACGACGTAACTTCGCCCACGTTTTTCGACGACAGTTCCAACCTTGCCATGGAAACGTCTGTGAGGCATTCCTTTGTGGACGGCAGAATCTATCTTTACGACCACATGGCTTCCAGGCTGATACTCATGTAAAAGCTTGCTGAGTCTCAATTTTCCGTGATCTCTCGGTTTCTTTGTCAACACGCGACGAGCCGCAGAGCGGTAACCTTTTGATTTTCTCATCTTTCCACCTTATTCTTCCATAATCACATTTAGAACATCGAGTTTCAAAGGCTTCGCTTTGTTGTTGAGAATTTCTGAAACACTGTTCGCCGTTCTTCCTTCATCACCGGTCACCAACTCCTTTACGTAGAGTCCTCCCTGGCACCGTATCCTCATTTCAGCCTTATTGGACGAAAGCTTTTTAATGTTCACGTCATATATGTACTTTTCCCGCGTTAGATCAGCACGTCGATGCAGAACGCGCAAGGGTGTTTTCTGAAGAATAAGGGCGTTCGTAAGCCTCTCCTTCAAAGTGCACAAGTCTTTGGAGGTTATTTTGTTCTCGAACTCTATCACCACGGCATATTCTTTTTGTTTTGTCTCTCCTCTTTTGAGTTCTCTCAAAAAGACCCTGTCTGTAAGTTTCAACGCTACGACATTAACTTTGCCCTTCCCGCGACGGTTCACTTCCCTCTCCAGTTTCCGCAGGTCCAAGAAGCGTCTCCTCGGTCTTGTTATTTCGAGCACGAAAGGCCTACCGCCCCCAAGCATTCTGACGTCAATGTCCTCTCGTCCAGATGCGTGAAATGACGCATGCGTTCCCCCAGTGGCTCTCAGGAAGGGTTCTTCAACTATCTCCTGCACCGACTCAGGGTACATTTTCCCTGTCCAATTGCATTTTTCACAGCCTTTTCCCCGGCAATTCGAACAGAACCACTTTGATTGAGGAATGTCACGGACGAGTTTTCTGTAGCGACCAGCCACAAAAAGCGGGTTTGACCGCAGGTCAATTCTGCCTGTAAAAGGGTTTACGAGCACAACAATATCAGGTTTCTTGAAGTCGACAGGCTTTCTTACACTCTCAGCTATTTTTTTCCCTATTACCCTGCCAAACTCATTTTTCAGATTTTCACCGTAGTCAACCTCAAATCTTGCTCGGAACTCGTCTTCCCGTTCTGCAACTGAGACAGGCAATTCTATTCCAACCAAGAAGTTGCTGTACTCATAGTAACCAAGCAGCGTGACAGATTTCGCTACCAAATCATCAAGTAAAGAAAATCTGTTCTCGCATAGAAAGCACGTGCCCCGCTCATGTTTCGCACGGTTGTATACCTCCATTTTTTCGAGAACCTCAGCAGCAACATGCGAGAAGCCGTTTGTGGCCAGAACCTTCAGAACCTTCACGCCTTTCTTGTTTCCGCAAAGCGCCAGAACATGAGCATCCATTAAAAGTGTATGCTTGAGGACGCGCCCTCTTTCATCGTTTTCTATGCCATGTCCAAGGAGGGCAAACTGCCGTCCCAGGCAGTGGTCACACAAAGCATGCGCTTCAAGCATACTTAATGCCTTGTGCAAAATGTCCATGACACGTTCCTTCTAACCTTTAACGTAGCCTATTTCATGTTAAGGGACAGCCCCTTACCGAAGAACGGAAACTTCTTCTGTCTCCGCATTGTCTTCAGCATTTTCCGCATCATCATGTACTGCTTGAGAAGTTCCTTCACTTCTTTCTCGCTTGTACCTGACCCCCGTGCAACGCGTTTCATTCGTGACGCATTGAAAATCTTGGGGTTTTCCTTCTCTTCAGGAGTCATTGATTGTATCATGACACGCCACTTCTCAAGACGCCCCTCGGCTGTGTTAAGCATCTCGTCAGGTATCTTGTATCCCATGCCAGGGATCATCCCCATAAGCTTCTTCAAGGTGCCCATGCCTTTCATAGCTTCAAACTGTTCGTACATGTCCATCAGCGTAAACTTGCCGCTCAAAATGGCTTTGGCCTTCTTCTCAGGAACCGTAACCTCCGCCTCGTGAACTTTTTCAAGCAGTGTCTCCAAGTCTCCCATTCCTAACAGTCTGCCCACAAACCGAGAAGGAACAAAAGCCTCGATGTCCTCTATTTTCTCGCCTGTGCCGATGAATTTTATGGGTGCGCCCGTAGCTGCCACAGCGGACAGGGCTCCTCCACCCCGTGCCGAACCGTCCAGTTTCGTTACCAGAATCGAGCCGATGGGTGTTGCTTCGTTGAAAGCTTTGGCCTGAGAAATGGCTTGTTGCCCCATGGTTCCGTCTATTACCAGCATAACCTCGTCAGGCTTGATGCTTTTCTCAAGGGCTTTCATCTCTTTTATCAATTCCTGCTCTTCTTTATGGCGGCCAGAAGTATCCACTATTACTATCTCTTTGTTGCTGAACTGTTTCAAGCCTTCCATAACAACTTTCACGGCGTCTCTCGCCTTGGGGTCGCCGTAAAGCGGCACATTCACCCTGCTTGCCAGCTGCTGAAGCTGAGCATATGCTCCAGGCCTAAAGGTGTCACCGCAGACGAGAGCCGGCTTCAATCCCCTTTTCTGAAAATACCTTGACAATTTGACTGCAGCAGTTGTCTTTCCTGACCCTTGAATGCCTACAAGCATTATTGTTTTCCTTTTTCCAGATTCCACCCTCAAGGGAACAGGCTTGTCACCTAAGAAACGCGTCAACTCTTCATAAACGACTTTTATGACGTGTTCACGCCTTGAAATGCCAGGCGGAACCTTCTCCTTCAGTGACCGTTCCTCAATCTTTCTTGAAATGTCAAGCACAAGCTTTACATTCACGTCTGCCTGAAGAAGGGCCCTTTGTACATCATGCACCAGCTCTTTAACTGCAGCCTCGTCGACAACTGATGCTTTGAATATTTTCTTGATCGCATCGTATAGAGACGAGCCTAATCGGTCTAATGCCATGGTTTCCTCCCTAGTTAGAAGCCATAGGCCTTTAATAGCTATTCCGTTCTCATGCTTGACTTCCGCAAGCTTTTTACATTTCTTAGGCGTCTACCAAAACATTGAGGGCTCGGTTTGAGTGAAAATGTCAGAATTGTTGAAAAGGAGAAAGCCCCTTCAGGGGCCACGTTGATTTTCGGCTTTCCAGATGTTGGGCTGGTCGGTCTTATAGCTGCTTCACATCTAGTTGATCAACTTGGTTTGACAGAAGTCGCATACGTAGACTCGCCACTTCTACCTCCACTCATCGTGTTGCATGAAGGGTTACCGCACTCAGCCATGAGGATTTTTGCAGGCCACGACATTGTCTTGGCGGTATCAGAAGTTCCGATACCGACCGACATGATTTATCCAATAATGGACGCATTAATTGAATGGGGAAGATCGAAGAACGTCAAGATGATGATCTCTCTAAGTGGCATTCCCATCCAAGACCGACAGGATGCTGTGGAACTGAAAGCTTTTGCTGCTGCCTCAAGCCCTGAGACGCTGAAGGTTGCCAAAGACAGTGGCATAGAAGTTCTTATGGAGGGGTACATGGTTGGCCCTCAGGCAGTTGTGCTACAGCGTGCCTCTAAGTATGGTTCGCCTGCTCTCACATTGCTTGCACAATGCTTCTACAATTATCCAGACCCTGAAGCTGCAGCTGAAGTGCTGAAAAGCTTAGCCAAAGTCACCGCCGTAAAAGTGAATGTTGCCAAGCTTTTGGAGAAAGGTGAAGAAATCCGCTTGAGAGCCAGAGACGTGATGAAACGGACCCAGCAGGAGATGTCTAGAATGAAGAAAGGACAGGAATACGACATCCCAATGTATGTGTCTTAGGGGGACGAAGAAAGTGCTTGAGAAGAAAAAACGCAGAAGCTTCGACTTCATCGATGCTTATTTTGAAGACTTTGAGCGGTGGGTAGAACGAATGGATGAGATGTTTACGCAGAAACCCTGTTGGAATCTGAGGAACTGCACGATGGAGCCGCTTCGTGAGATCAACATGACAGCAACAGAGGTCATTGTAACTGCTGACTTGCCACTAACAGAAGAGAGCACTGTTCAAGTCAGGCCGATTGATAATTCTCTTGAAATATCGGCGAAAATGAGGCGAAAACTCCGTCTGCACGAGCTGGGAATCAGTCAGTATCAAGGCGAGATAGAGAAATTCCGTTGCCATGTCCACATTCCAGTGCCGGTAAACATGGATAAGATGGGCATAAAATATAAGAAAGGAATACTGGAAGTTCACCTACCCCGCAAACGCTAACCTGCAATATTGTCATGGTGAACATTGAAGCCTCAGCAACTGAATATCGTCACATATCAGACGGCTCTTCTTGCATCATCGGCTTCCAGACTTGTATGGAACAGGTGGAGATAAATGTTGACGGAAGTTTTTTAACCGCACGTGATGCTACATTGCACAGTAGAGAAGGTCGAAACCAGTGGCGGGCGAACGTGCCATTCACTTTGCTATTTTCACTCTTCTGCTCACAGGCCTATGCGCCCTGAGCTCATGGGCATGTCACACTTACCTGGAGGATCCACTGATCCTTCAAGTAGCAGGGATTGCGCTGAGCTGGGGAGTAATTCTGCTGGTCTTGTACGCGAGCTTCATAAAACTTGATTGGCAATGGTGGAGCGAAAAAGAACAGCCCCCTAGAAAACGTTGACCTTTCAACCAGACAAGATTGAACATTGCCTGTCATTCAGGACCTATTTTGTTCGGACTATTTTTGTCTTGCCCAGTATTTTCCAGTATTCAACCTCAACGCCTGGCGTAAGTTTCGATTTCAATTCTTCCTCTTTTGGATAGGGGAGATCAATATATTCGTATGTTTCCATGTCCATGATCTGAATTCCAGTGGGGGTCACTGCATAGACCTGCCCCATTCTCTTGTCGATTATAGGCACTTCTGCCCCCAAATCGACAGGCTTCACAAAACTTCTCTTGACTCCATCAAAAACGCCTATGGCGGTTATTCTTGCCTTGGCTGAACCGTGCTTTCCAGGCTTTGACTTCTGTATGTCAAGTATGTGGCACGGTTCACCGTCGATTATCATGTACCCACCGACTCTCAATTCACCAACATCGACTGGCTTACTCACACTCTGACCTTCATGTGAACGTGTATTTGCAGAGCAATTCTAAGCAGAATTCATATATATGGATTTAGGCACTTCTTCTCAGCGTTTTCGTAGCTTCCAGTTTGGGTGAAAGAACTCCGGAGCGTTCAACTTGTATGCATGCGCTTCTAGGTTTCACTTATTTTTCATGATCAACGAATCCGTATACAAAAGCATCGACAGAGTGTACTTGT
>Ga0315268_10003011_pt1 | contig 18704 bp, 19 predicted proteins | sample C1_top_MG_FD_204535 | JGI IMG/M metagenome (GOLD analysis project Ga0315268, IMG submission 204535) | Sediment microbial communities from Yellowstone Lake, YNP, Wyoming, USA - C1_top | ecosystem: Environmental > Aquatic > Freshwater > Lake > Sediment | place: USA: Wyoming | collected 2017-08-01
TGGATGGAAGGAAAGGGACTTATGGGAACCCCCGAGGGCCGTCTTCTGCGCCTTGTGCCGAGGACGCTGAAGTTCATCTTGAGTGGAAGATTCGGCAGGATCCTGTCCGTGTTTCTAAAAGATGCTCTCTACCTCTCCAAGCTGAAGGGCAGGAGCGTCTTACGGTGGTCGATGCACCTCCTGATTCTTGGCGGATTCGCTGTGATGTTCTTGCTCGATCTGGTCGTGACATTCTCCCTGGATTTCTTGAAGTATCAGCCGATGATTGAGGACGGGGGCTGGGCAAAACTCTGGATCCGTGATTTCGGATTCGAGCTTGTCGGCTTCATGCTGCTCGCCGGTCTCACATTAGCGGCCGTTCGCAGATTCATTTTCAAGCCCAAGATCGTCAGGACGGAGCTCCCTGACGCGACATCGATCTTGTTCCTACTCGTCGTGGTCATCGGCGGATTCATCCTGGAGGGCATAGGCATCGCGGGCAGGATACCGGGTCATCAGGTGGATCAAGCGTACTCGTTCCTCGGCTACGCTTTCTCACAACTCATGCCAAGTTCCGCAGGCCAGTACTACGATCAGGCTTGGCTGATCCACGGGGTCATGAGCGCTCTTCTGATAGCGTACATCCCGTTCAGCAAGCTGTTCCACATGATCGCCACACCGATCGCTATCGAGGCGGACAAGATGCTTCCGACGGGGGTGAGATGATCGTGAAGAAGCTCGACATCTCCATGCTAGACGTTCTTGCGCTCATGCGCTATGATGCGTGCACACGCTGCGGAGAGTGCACTTCCACCTGCCCTACGGGCGGGGAGGCTCAGGATGTCGAATTAGTCACTCCTCGCGGGAAGATACTGAGACTCAGGGAGTTCTACAAGGCGCAGTACGGTCTGAAGGCTAGGCTGTTGGGTCCGAAACAGATTCCGGAGGACCAACTCAAGGAGCTATCGAGCAGGGCCTACGAGTGCACGATTTGCGGCCAGTGCAAGACTGTATGTCCAGCGCACCTGGACACGATTGAGATGTGGGAGAACATGCGCGAGTTCCTCGTCGCGAACGGTCTCGCGCCTCTTCCGGCCCATGAGTCCATCATCAAGAGCATTGAGAACTACGGCAACCCTTGGATGCAGCCCAGGACCCAGAGATCTCGTTGGTCCAAGAAGATCGAGAAAGAGGTCAAGATCAAGGACGCTACAAAAGAGAAATCCGAAGTGCTCTTCTTCGTGGGCTGCACAGCCGCATACGACCCGAACATAAGGAACATGGCTCTGGACACGGCTCGCGTGCTGGGGAAGGCCGGCATCGATTTCGGCACTCTCGGGGACGATGAGGGCTGCTGCGGCTCGACGCTTCTTCGGACAGGCCTGCTTGAGTCTGCGAGGAAGTTGGCGCAGAAGAACATCGAGATGTTCGAGAAGGCATCTCCTTCCGTCATAGTCACCAGTTGCGCGGGATGTTACAAGACGATACGTCAGGACTATCCAAAAGTGGGGAAGGTCAACGCTCGCGTGGTCCATATCACTCAGTTCGTGAACGAGCTCATCGACGCTGGCAGGCTCAAGCTCGAGAAAAGAGTAGATGGAGTCGTGACCTTCCACGACCCCTGCCACCTCGGCCGGCACAACCTGTTGTACGACGAGCCTAGGAAGATCCTTCAGGCCATCCCGGGTGTCAAGCTCGTGGAGATGGAGCGGAACAGGGCCGAGGCGAGATGCTGCGGGGCAGGCGGGGGCGTCAAGACGGCGTTCCCAGACCTTGCCCAGAAAATATCGCTCCTGAGAGTGGATGACGCTGAGAGGGCCGGCGCGGAGATACTGACGACTTCATGCCCGTTCTGCTACCAGAGCCTGAAGACATCGATCGAAGCGAAAGGGTCGAAGCTCAAGATGATGGACCTGATGGAACTCGTTAGACAGTCCTGCTCACCCTGAATTGCACCCTGCAGACCAGGAAATCATTAAGTTGCGACTAGGTAGTTCAGAGCCGATAAACATGGCAACCACGAATCCACCCACGATAGCGATCCCGCCTATTCACGTGCAGACACAACGAGCGAACCTTCCGACCATCGTACCGGTTGGCATCATGGTCCTCATACTCGCGCTGATATTCAGCTTTTCGTACTACACATCGGACCAATGGTTGATCGGAGAGGTGATCGGCCTGGTCGGCATCGCTCTTGTCGCTGTGATGTTCTTCGTGAACGAGCACCAGGATAAGGTCCACCAGGCTGCCAGAGGCGGCGCTTGGACCTTCGACAAGAGGTTCTTCTTGATCGGCGAGGTCTCGGCCGCAATAGGCGTCACCTTGGTGTTGGCCGGTGGGGCGTCCCTGTCAGGCATCTCCGCAGGCTTGGCCTCGCTCTTCGGCGTCGCCTTGCTCATCGCTGCGTTCTTCATGATAATCGTCTCGCTCCGCAGCTGAATGGTCAGTGCAGTTGGTCCGCGTGGCCGGCTCCCACGGGCAGCACGGCAGAGCCCTTCTTCTGCTCGTAGGCAAGCGCACCCAGAAGCAGGAACGGTATCGCCAAGAGGAAACAGTGCTGCGGCGACACTCCCAGGTAGAGCAGCAGGATGAGGACTGCGATCGAGCTCGATCTCCCGATATCTAGCATGAACTCCCGCCCGATCACTGAATCGTTCTTCGCCAGCTCGAGCTTATCCGTGAGTATCGCGAAGATGAAGACCGGAAGGATGAAGCTGGCGAATTCCAGGAGGCCGTTGGCTAAGGCGTATTCGTTGAGCGAGTCCGCAACCGTGATGAGGATGACGCAAGGGATGGACGTCAACGCGCTGATCATGACGAACAACCTCCTGTTCTGTATCTTGTCCGAGACCCTGCCCAGGATTATGGCCATGATGCCCGCGCTGAGGCCGAACAGAGAGAACAGCGCTCCCAGGTCGACCTCTTTCTGCGTGAATACGTACGCGACGAGGACAACGTCCACCCAGAACACTCCTTCGAACCCGCCCTCTCCCAAGAGCGCGACGACATTCCTCCGCCCAAGTGCGCCAAGCCTTATCTTCATTACTTGGTCGGTCGGGATGTACTTCCTGTAGGCCAAAACGACTACGGCGGTGGCCAAGATGATCGCGATGCCGAGGGCGAACAGCACCCGATAGTCCGCGAAGCCGATGACCATGCCGCCCAGCAGAGGGGCGAAGAAGGTCGCTAGAGGCCACACGAAGAAGACCGCGCCGTATGTGACGCCTCGGTCACTCTTGTCGGTCATCTGCGCCATCAATATGTTGAACGGTGTCCAGAAGAGAGGGTAGTTCAGGCCGAAGGCAACGGCGACGGTGATGGCCAATGCCCAGCCGTTGTCTATCGTGATGAACAAACCGTATTCCACGATCAGGAAGGTCAAGCCCACGAGCATCGCGTTCCTCGGGTCCAGATGCGGTTTCCAAGACATCCACAGGCTCACGAAGATTGCGATGAAGAACCCGACGCCCAAGTATATGGGTCCGGACCACATCGGCATATCGAAGTGTTTGAAGAGGTAGACCATGTTGAAAGACGATGCGAACGTGTTGCCGAACGCGAGCATCGCGTTGATGATCATCAGGCCCGCGAATGCGCGCTTGTCCATGTTGACCTGAATCAGGGAGCCTCGCTTAAACCTTCCTCGTTAGACTCATTTCTCTGACTTGCGCCAGGCGAACAGCTTCTGCTTTTGGTGCCCTCCGGGACCGCCTCTTTGCTCCCGCGCCTTTTGGATGCACTCCTCGCTGTCGCACACGAAGGTCGCGAAAAGAAAGTGCGTTGCAGGCTTTCCGCAGATCTGGCATCTCTCTTCGGTCTTCATCTTGTCTCACCCAAGGACGGCACGGCGTATCTAAGCTTGCGCCTGACAGCGTTCGATTTCTTGGAGACGAGCCTTCTCCCGACCCTAGATTCCGAGAGGACCGAGTAGAACTCGAGATCCGCTCCGCATTCGGGGCAGATGGGCTTCGATTTCGCAACCTGCGCGTCGCATACTGGACATGTCTTGATGCCTGCCAATCTGGACGGTGACCGCGATTTGCCCCCGACCAGCACTCTCTGTCGAGCTGGTGCGCCAGATCCGTCGCGAAGTTCGAGAGGCTTCGTGGGCGCCTTTGCCGGCATGGAAGGCGGCAGCTCGAGCGCAGACCCAAAAGCCAAGACAGATCTTGGCGCGACCCATGTGAACGCCTTGTCCCCGTTTGCCCGCACAAATTGGATTAGTCTCTGTCGGAGCTTTTCCTCGTTGCCGTCCTCATCGGTGCCGTAGATCCTGCTGAGGATCCTGAGGTCATCGATGTCGTCGAACAGCTTTATGTCGCTTTCTGGAACAACTTCGACATGGTATCGTTTGTACAACACGTAGACGTAGATTAGAATGACGACGATCGCGGAGAATGCCACAGGTGTCGGCTCGTATCCGATGGCCACGATGGCGGCGGCTAGGGCAACATCCAGAAGGAAGACTAAGAGCGAAAACGCCCTCCACGCTTGCTTCGGCTCCATGGACTCCCGCACAAGGAACGGTTGGCCCGTAGAAAAAACCTCTGTGTCAGCCATATCAGGCTATCTCGATCTCCATCGAGAAATCAATCGACTTGACCGAATGCGTGAGTGATCCGAGCGAGATGATGTCCGCACCTGCGGCATACTGTTCTATGTTCTCCGGCCTTATCCCTCCCGAAGCCTCTATGAGCACGTCGGGGTTGAGCTTCCTCAACTCGGCTGAGAGCTTCCTCACTTCATCTGGTCGGAAGTTGTCGAGCATGACTATGTCCGCACCGTTCTTCGTAGCGACCGTCGCATCCGCCGCGCTCTCCACCTCGATCTCTATCTTCTTGGTGAAGCTGCCGCTCTTGGCTCTTCGGAGCGCCTCGACCACTCCTCCGGCCATTTTGATGTGATTGTCCTTGATCAGGATAGCATCGAAGAGCCCTGCCCTGTGCGAATCCCCTCCTCCGATGACGACGGCCTTCTTCTCGAACTCGCGAAATCCGGGTGTCGTCTTGCGCGTCGCTGCGACCCTGACTTTCGGGTTCACCTTCTTGCACTTCGCGACAAGCTCATGGGTGAGCGTCGCGACGCCGCTCATTCTCATCACGAAGTTCAGCGCGAGCCTCTCGCCTGCAAGAATGCTTCTCGCGGAACCCTCGACTTCGAGGACGACATCTCCCTTGTCGATCCTCGAGCCGTCCTCAGCAGTCTTGACGATTCTGGCTCCTAGCTCCTCGAAGACAGCTCCCGCCTCTGATACGCCTGCCAGCACGCACCGTTCTTTGCACACGATTCGCCCTTTCGCCTTGGCTTTCGCGGGGACTACGAGCTCGGATGTGATGTCACCAGAGCCAATGTCCTCTTTGAGGAATTCCTGGAGCTTGGACTTCATGCACCACGTGGCAGGGCGTCGGGGGATAACTACATTTTGGGAAAAACTAATGTCATCAGATAGTCCACTTCTCGCCGTTCTTGGGCAGATGGACATCGAACCCCTGTGCCTTCAAGTCGCCCGCAAGAATCTCCCTCTGATCCCCGTGCATCAGGACGATCTTCTCGGGGGAGCACCCTTTCGCGAACGCTAGAAGCTCGTCGTGGCCTGCGTGCGCCGAGAAGTCGTACTTCAAAACCTCGCAGTTGACCTTCTCGCTCACTCCCTGGAATTCCATGTAGCCCGTCTCGAGGAGCTTCCGGCCGTTGCTTCCCTCCACCTGATATCCTGTCAGGAGGATCGCGCTCTTCGGGTCGCTTCGGACGGTCTCAACATAGTTGAGGACGGGGCCGCCATCCAGCATTCCGCTCGTCGTAACAACGACGTCCGCTTGGGCAGCTCGCGAGCGCGCGTGAACGTTCCTTACCTCGTGTGTCCTGTTGACCGCCTGCCGCAAGCGTTTCGCGGACCTGACGAATTCCGGGTACCTGAGATAGATGGTGTTGACCTTCTTCCCCATGCCGTCCAGCCAGAAGTCGAACTTGCTGTCCTTCAGAAGCAGGAGTATCTCCTGCGTCCTGCCGACGGCGAACGAAGGTATGATGGCCGTGCCACCTCTCTGAATGACCTCCTCGATCTTCTTGAGAAGGGCGTATTCCGTCTTCAGCCTGGCCGGATGGTTCCTTCCCGAGTATGTGGATTCCATGATCAGGTTGTCGCACTTCACGGGCTTTGCCCCCGCGACAAGTCTTGTGTCCAGTGTGTGGAGATCCCCTGTGATCAGCGTCGTCCTCTTGCCCTGGAGCTCGTACATCGTGGCCCCCGGGATGTGACCCGCCGAGTGCGCGACGACCGTCATCTTGCCCGCCTGGCTCGTGTCGCCGAACTGTATCTCGTCGAACTTCCTGCGGGCGATCTTCACATCGGCAGATGTGTATGGTTCCGGGTAGCCCTCGGCGGCTCCTATCTTGATGCTGTCATCCATCAGCAATATTCCAATCTCCCGTGAGATGCTCGTGGATACCACGCTGATGTCATACCGGGCCGTGAGCCACGGGATCATGCCGCAGTGGTCGAGGTGAGAGTGGGTCAGGAACATTACGTCTATCGGAGGACAAGATGCGGGATACTGAGGAGGGTCTGTCGCCGTTATCCCGTAGTCGAACAGCACTCTGGCTCCGGGGCATTTGAGAAGTATGCCAAGCCTGCCTACTTCGTTTCCTCCTCCGAGGAACTCTCCTTCCAATGGCATTCGACTGGGCCAACGGTTCTCACTATTATATGCTTGCGCAACCGACTTTGGTCAGAGAATGCTCAGTCTCCGACAATCTGGACCGTTATCTCCCTGGTCCTGGGCTTGTTGTCGAACTCAAGGAACACTATCTGCTGCCAAGTGCCGAGAACAAGACTGCCATCCACTATCGGGACAGTGAGCGAGGGCCCTATAAAGGACGCTCGTATATGTGAGTGGCCGTTCCCGTCGCCCCATCTTCTATGGTGCTCGTAGTCAATGCTCTTGGGGTACAGACGGTCCATAGCGTCTCTCATGTCCGTCACAAGCCCGGGCTCGTGCTCAATCGTCGTGACGGCCCCGGTGGAGCCGGCCACGAACACGCATGTGAGCCCTTCTCTGATCTTCGCCTTGGAGACGATATCCCTAACTTCATCAGTGACATCAATCACCTCATCTCGAGCGGATGTCTTGAGAGTGATAGAGCCATTCGCTGTCGTCAAGAGCAATCACCGGGTGGGCTATCGTTCTCAAAATCGATAACAGTTTTCATGGCGAGATGTCTTCCTGGACTCTCGGTTCCAGAGATGGTACATACCATCTCTAGTACGACACTCCCTAACAATATCTAAATATCAGCATTCTATAATCGTTATACTCAGATGAGCTCCGAACACATGTACTATGGAAGGCCATTCAAGGCCTACAACGCAGACAAGAGGGTCTGGTTGGTCTCAGCGTTCCGTGTAGAGCTGATAAAGAACGGCATTGAGAAGGCCGGAAGCATCAACAGGTTGGCGCGCGAACTCGGCTACCGGTCGAGGATCCACCCGGGGTGGAGCGTCAGGCAAATCCTTGTTGGAGAGCAGCCTTTCCCGTTTGAGAAGCTGGTCAAGCTCTCGGACTATGTTGGATACCCGATCGAGGACATTCTCAGGTATAGGACCGAGTCCGAGAGGGTCAACGAGAACAACACGAACGAGGCTTTGCGGAAGTACGGGCTCTGGTGCTACCACGTCCAGAGGATCCGGCTGCGGTAGACGCGGATTTCTCTTTGCGGCGATGTCGTTTTCCTCATTCAACCAGCAGGCCTGGCCAAGCCCGGGAGTCCGTCAAAAGCCATATATACGGACAAGGCTGTTGTGTCGACCATGGCACTGGGAGGATCTGAACTCGGACTAGCGTTCATTATCATCGGCATACTGATGCTTCTAGCGGAGCTGTCGTCTCCGGGCGCTTTCATACTCGTGCCCGCGACCGTCCTGCTGGTCCTCGGCTTTGTCGGGATGGTCGCGCCCGATATCCTGATCAGCTGGTGGTCGCCAGTCATCGTGGCAGTAGTCGTCATACCGGTAACCTACGTTACCATGCGGATGTACCAGAAGCTCGCCCCGCCCGCTCCGCCTGAAACCACGGTCGCGACGTCCCTGGTCGGAATGACTGGTGTTGTGACAACAGAGGTCTCCCCGAACAACCTCAAGGGGAAGGTCAGGATAGAGCACGACGTCTGGAGCGCGACCTCGAGCAAGGCGATACCCGCCGGAAAGAAGGTCGTGGTGAAGACGAGCGAAGGGGTACACGTCACAGTTGAAGAGATCAATTAGGAGTTGAAGAGGAGGGATTGGAATGGTAGCAATTGGAGCAGTTGTAGCACTGGTCATACTAGCGCTGATAGTCGTCGTCGCGGTCATGACCAGCGCGATCAAGATCGTCTTGCCGTATGAGCAGGCTATATACATGCGGCTGGGACGTTATATGCGAGTCTTGAGCCAGGGTGTGAACATCGTCGCACCGTTGATCAACCAGGTCGTCAGGATCGATCTGAGGACGCAGGTTTTGGACGTCCCGAGGCAGGAAGTCATCACCAAGGACAACTCGCCGACGAACGTTGACGCGATCATATACATCAAGGTCATCGACCCGACAAAGGCGTTCTTCCAGGTCACGAACTACAGGACTGCGACCATCTACTTGGCGCAGACCACGCTCAGGTCGCTCATCGGTGACATGGAGCTGGACGAGGTCCTGTCCAACAGGCAGAAGATCAACCTTCACCTGAGGGACGTCCTCGACGAGGCCACGGACAAGTGGGGAGTGAAGGTAGAAGGAGTCGAGATAAGAGAGGTCGACCCCGCGGGCAAGGTAAAGGACGCCATGGAGGAGCAGACCTCGGCCGAGAGGCTGAGGAGAGCCGCTATCCTCAAGGCGGACGGTTCCAAGAGGGCGGCCATCCTGAGCGCTGAAGGTGAGAAGAGGTCACGCATCCTGCAGGCGGAGGGTCTGAGACAGGCGAAGATACTGGAGGCCGAGGGTGAGAGGCTCGCCATCATATTGCGCAGCCAAGGTGACGCGCAGAAGCTGAGGATCATGAGCGTCGGCGCGCAGCCTCTGGACTCGAAGGCCTTGACGGTCTTGTCTCTCGAGACGATGAAGGCCCTTGGCAATGGACAGGCGACAAAGATCATCTTCCCGTTCGAGCTCACGAAGCTGGTGGAGGGTGCAAGCCAGTACCTCGGCATCGGCAGAGAGACGCCCGCAAGGGAGGTCTCGAGGCCCGAAGAGATCGAGCGCGTGGTAGGCAAGGCAGACGATGTGCTAGGCCCGATCCCGACGCCGGATGAGCTGCACGCGGAGCTGAAGGCGCTCGAGAAGGCGATGGAAGACGAGAAGATCGAGGCGGAGGAGATCGCTGAGATCACAAAGAAGGCCACGAAGAAGGCCCAGCAGGACAGAGAGTACCAGGGCTAGGCAAACGCCTTTCAAAAACCCTTTCCCACCGTTCTTATTTCACTTTGCCTTCGCCAGAAGCTGGTCCGCCGCTGCTTCTGCCTTCTTGAGGAACTTCGTTTCGTCAAGATTCACTATCTTGCGGTCCCTGAGGACGAACTTGCCGTCGACGATCGAGTCCCGAACTGCGTGGCTAGGACTTGCATATACGAGGTTCGCCACGACATTGTCAGGACGCGTGGGCACCATCGACGGGACTTCGCAGTCCAGGATGATCAGATCGGCCTTCTTTCCAGGCTCGATGGACCCGAGCTCTTTGTCCGCTCCGATGCATTTCGCTGCGTCCACAGTCGCCATATCGAGGCACTTCTGAGCGGGCAGAGCGGCCGCATCCCACCTGTGAGCCTTGTGCATCAACGATGCGAACTTCATCTCCAGAAACATGTCGAGGGTGTTGTTCGATGAGCACCCATCGGTCCCGAGGCTGACGTTGACTCCCTCTTGGAACATCTCGGGGAGCGGAGAGACGCCACCGCTCGCGAGCTTCATGTTGGATGTGGGGCAGTGAGCCACATTGACTCCTGCGCGCGCCAGAGCTCTGACCTCGTTGATCGTCAACCAGACGGAATGCGCTGCGAGGTCGCCCTTCGAGAGGAAGCCTATCTCCGCCAGATGCTCCACAGGCCTCTTGCCCTTCTGCTTCTGGTATTCATAGACCTCGAACCTCGTCTCGGACAGGTGGTAGTGGCAGAATGTCTTCTCCTTGGCTGCCAGTTCCTTGCCCTCCATCAGCGTCTCGTCCGAACAGACGTAGACTCCTTGAAGCGCAACGAGAGGCTTGATCAGCGGCCTTCCACTGTGCGACCTGATGAAGTTCTCGCAGTTCTTGATCGGCTTTCCCGTTTGAGTCGTTAACTTCTCGTCGAGCACGGTCCAGCCGAGGTATCCCCGAAGGCCGACCTCCTCGACGCTCTTCGCGATTGCGTCCTCGGAGTAGTACATATCAACGAACGTCGTGGTCCCGGACCTCGCCATCTCGAGGCATCCGAGTGTCGCCCCGACGGCGACATCCTCGGGCGTGCGCTTCGCGTCGATCGCGAAAGTCTTGTCCAGGAACTTGTCGAGCTTGACGTCGTCCGCGATGCTCCTCATGAGCGACATCGCGACATGCGTGTGGCAGTTGATCAGGCCGGGCATGACGATGCAGCCCGACGCATCGATCACCTCGTCTGGTCTCGCCTTCGCATGGCCGACGTTGGCTATCCTGCCGTTCTCGATCAGGACATCGCCCTTCAGGACCTCTCGCTTCCAGTTCTGAGTGACCACGAGTCCGTCCTTGACCAGTATGCTCAATCACACGCACCTCCCGGCTCGGAACTGTATTAAAGGGCTCGGTCATTAAGGTTTGGAAACGATGGTCAGGATCACATTTCTGGGCACTGGTGGGGGGCGCTTCGCTACCATCTATCAGGCTCGCGCCACCGGCGGGATATACATCGAGGACCAGAGGAACCTTCACATAGATCCCGGCCCGGGAGCCCTCGTCAGAATGCGCTCGGTGGGGATCGACCCCCTGGCCACTGATGCGATACTCATATCCCACTGCCACCCGGACCACTACCTCGACGCCGAGATACTCATCGAGGCGATGACCGAAGGTGGGACGCGCAAACAGGGGGTCCTGCTCGCCAGCCTGAGCGTCATCGAGGGCAACGGCGATTTCGGCCCCGCGATATCCAAGTACCACCTCTCGAAGCCCAAGGTGGTCAAGATCATGCAGCCGTTCAACAAGATCGGGCTCAAGCCTCTCGAGATATTCGCCACGCCCTCCGCCCATTCCGACACTAGCTCGATCGGATTCAGGATCCAGACTACCGCCGGCATTGTCTCGTATGTCTCTGACACTCAACTCGTCGAACAGGTCATCAAGGCGCACAAGAATTGCAGAGTACTCATCGCATGCGTCACGAGGCCTCTGGGCCAGAGGATCCCGCATCACCTGAGCACCGAGGACGCAGGTTATCTCATTGAGAAACTAAGGCCAGAGCTGGCGGTCATAACCCACTTCGGCATGCGCGTTATCCAGGAGAATCCTGAGACGCAGGCGAAGTGGATAGAGGAGAGATCGGGAGTGAAGACAGTTGCAGCCAGGGATTTCATGACGCTCGAGCTGAAGAAGGACTCGATTGCGATCGCGGACCGGATAAAGCAGACACCCGAGAAGTGATCAGCGGACGGAAGGAGAGTTCATCGCAGGGCGAGGCATATTCGGCATCTGGCTCTTCGTCTCGGACACTCTCTCGCAAGCGTCGCACGCTATCAGCATTCCACGAAAAATACTGCAGTCTCTTTCAGTGCACATGACTTCCCATCCCCGTCTGATAGTGCATTGTCTTGATGCATAATAAAGGTGACATCATACCTGCAGTCGAAGCGCCGGTTCCCGTGGACGCGTCTCAGATGCGCAACTGTTATCTAAGAAAGCAAGGTTAGAGTCGGTCTATGAGCCCGCCGAGAGGGCTCCCCAAGAAGGAGCTCGAGAGGATCAAGGAATTCTCCAAACATCACCCAATGAGCCTCGCGCTCGTGAGAACAGAGGTGGCTCCGACCGAGCTCGGCCCCCTCCTCAAGTCGATTGCGAAGGCGTGCGGCCTCTCTGTGCAGCGGATGATCTCCTCGCCGACCTCCGATTTCGGCATCGCGGAATTAAATTCGAAGGAGAGAATGTTAGTCGTCCTGTTCTTCGGCGGAGAGCGTACCGAACTCCTCAGCGTCTCGGAGACAGATGATGCTGTCGTCAGGGACCTGGAGGACAGCATACACTCCTCGAACTACCTGTCCGAGATCATACGGATGGGACTCTGACTTGCCTTCCGAGCTTTCGGCTAGTAGGTACACGTCCCGATGTCGCCGGGAAATCCTCTTATAGCACATGCAGGTAAGGATAGTTCGGTGTCTTAGGCTGGTGGCTCAACTTTCCTCCTAAGCAACAACAGATTCTTAACAATCCCCACCACACCGGCCTCCCAGACACCTTCTTTCTCTCACATCATATTGAACCTTGTTTGCGAGCTCTACAAACAATCATGTGTTGTTTTTATTACCCGCCGCACTAATTCCATCATCGGTGTGGGATGACAATAGAATCTGATGTTCTCAAGAGCATCCGTCCGACCGCGGCCCAGGACAAGAAAGTGATGGACATCGTCGAAGAGCTCGCTGAAATGGCCGTTGACGAGGCGAAGAAGCTCAAGGTTCACATCGAGCCAATGCTCGTCGGATCCGTCGCAAAGGGCACCCACCTGAAAGATCCCGACATCGACCTCTTCATGCTGTTCTCCGAGAGCACTCCGATGGAGCAGCTGAAGGAGGCAGGGCTCGAGATCGGCCGCAAGGTCCTTGGCGGCAGGGAGCACTATGCGCAGCATCCGTACGTCCGAGGGACCTACAAGGGCTTCCAGGTGGATCTGGTCCCGTGTTTCAGGATACGTGACACGCGCGCGAAGATGAGCGCTGTCGATCGCACTCCGTTCCACACTGAGTTCGTCAAGAAGAACCTCAAGAAGGGCATGGCCGACGAGGTCCGGCTGCTCAAGAGGTTCATGAAGGGCATCGAGTGCTACGGCGCTGAGGCGAAGGTCCAGGGGTTCTCCGGATACCTGTGCGAGCTCCTGGTCATGCGTTTCGGGAGCTTCAGAGCGGTCCTCGGGTCGGGCAAGGACTGGAAGGTCGGAGATGCCTTGGAGCTGCCCGGGTTTCCGGGATCGGAATTCCCAGAGCCGCTCACGTTCATCGATCCTGTTGATTCGAAAAGGAATGTCGCCTCTGCAGTCGCCCCTGAGACGATGCTCCGGTTCATTTTGGCCAGCAGGGAGTACATCGCCAATCCGTCGGTCAAGTTTTTCTTCCCTGCTGAGAGGGTCGCCTGGGACTCGGGAAGGATCAGGAAGGTCGCTGGGAAGAGGATCCAGGACATCTTGTCTGTCACATTCCCCAAGCTGGACCTCATCGATGATGTCGTGTATCCGCAGTTGAGGAAATCCCTCGTCGCCATCACCTCATTGCTCGATAGGGCAGAGTTCGAGGTCGAGAAGACGTCGATCCACGTCGACGGGGTCACGCATCTCCTTGTCGAACTTGTCTCGATGTCACTCCCAAAATCGCGGAAGCATAGAGGCCCGCCAGTGAACTCGGAGAACGTGAACGAGTTCCTGGCGAAGTGGAACACCCTTGGCATATCCGCCCCGTACATCGAGTCCGGGAGATGGTATGTCATGACCGAGCGGGAGTACGAGCGCGCGGACGCTCTCGTGAAGGCGAAGCTCGATGCGATGCCTCTCGGCAAGGATGTAATGAAGCAGAAGTCGTTCGAGGTGGAGAGCGCAGACGCGTTGCTGACGAACAAGCATTTGGCCGCCTTGACGCACCACTTCGATGACAGGATGCCTTGGCAGAGATAGTCTCTAGGCCTTGTCTACGGCTCCACGGGAAGGGCAGATGCGGGGTTGAAGAGCACGCTGTTGCCCGCCGCGTCCCTCGCGCTTATGAAGAACATCAGATCGTCGGAAGCGCTCAGAGTATCCCCAGTCACTTGGTACCCGTACCGCTGCTTCCCCTCGGAAGTCATCGCCTGGTATCCGCTCGCGACTGAGCCCACGGCGATCTCGACGGACCTCAGCTGACCGTTGTCCGTGACCTTGGCTGTGATGTTGATGCGATAGCTGCTGTTCGCATGGATGACTGGGTCGTGAGTCGCGTTCAGAGCTGCCCATTGATACGTCCCGCTGACCTCGCTTATCTTGTACTCTTTGCCGTAGACGCTAGTCCCATCGTTCACCCACACGATGACTTTGTCGACCGAAGGCGCCGCGTGGTCAGAGAATGGCATATTGAGCATCAGGACCCAGATCGCGAGAAACGTGAAGAAGTACGTTCCTATGTTTCCGGCCCAGTTCCTCTTCTTGAACTCCGAGGTGTCCACCCTTGCGATCGGATAGAAGTACTTCAGGGTGACAATTCCGGCTATTCCCACCATGAATGCCACTGGCGCAAGGTTCGCGCCCATCATGGAAATGAGGCCGGCGACTATCCCGAAACAGACTGCATAGATGATTGTCGTGAGGGCTGTCCGAGTGTCCCTGAGCTCCTTCTTCAGGAACTCCTTCTCGTCGAAGTCGGGAGGCCGGAACTCGTAGTCCTCGGGCTCGGGCTTGCCCTTCTTGCGTTTCTTGGCCATTTCGTCCCTCGAACGGCTGGAGCTATTTAATAGCTTTTGGCTTCGACAGACTCTCGTCCAAAAAAGCCTGGCAAGAGATTACGTGCAGGAAGTATCCCGCCCTGCAAGACAATCTCAGCTACCACTTTCGTGTACCTCTAATCAATACCCTTATATTCTGTTCCAAAGGTGTACAGAACACAGGAGTTGATCTCAAATGTCTGAAGAGGAGATCGAGAAACTTCCAGGTGTCGGGCCGGCCATACTCGACAAACTTAGGGAGGCTGGCTATAACGACCTAATGATGATCGCCGTTGATTCCCCGAAGAATCTCGCGGAGCTCACGGAGATCGGCGAGTCGACCGCAGCGAAGATTATCGCGGCTGCGAAGAAGGCCGCAGACGTAGGCGGCTTCGAGACTGGCGACGTCATCCTCGAGCGACGCAAGACCGTCGCGAAGCTGGGTTCGTGTTCGAAGGCTCTCGATGAACTCATGGGTGGCGGGTTCGAGACCAGGGCCATCACGGAGTTCTTCGGCGAGTTCGGATCGGGCAAGACTCAACTCTGTCACCAAATGGCGGTCAACACGACGAAACCTGTCGCGGACGGCGGTCTCGATGGGCACACCATAATGATCGACACGGAGCAGACCTTCAGGCCAGAGAGGATAACTCAGATGGCCGAGGCCTCTGAACTCGACCCCGACGAGGTCCTGAAGAAGATTCACGTCGCAAGGGCCTTCAACAGCCATCACCAGACACTGCTTGTCGACAAGGCTTTCGAGACGGCCAAGGAGTTCCCTGTCCGTCTCATTGTGGTCGATTCGCTCACCGCGCACTTCAGGGCGGAGTACATCGGCCGAGGAGCGCTGGCGGAGAGGCAGCAGATGCTCAACAAGCATATGCACGACCTCCTTAGGTTCGGTGATGTGCACAATGCGGTCATCGCGGTCACGAACCAGGTTTCGGCGAAGCCAGATGCGTTCTTCGGAGACCCTACGAGGCCGATCGGAGGGCACATCGTGGGTCACACGGCGACCTTCAGGATATATCTCAGGAAGAGCAAGGGCGGCAAGCGCATCGCTCGTCTCATCGATTCCCCGAATCTGCCCGAGGCGGAAGCCGTCTTCATGGTATCGGAAGCAGGCATCAGCGACTAGGCGCAGGACAGAAGATTAAAGGCTCTGTCGGGATGTCCCAGGTCCGTGAAGCTGCTTCTCGAGCTCTCGATGGAATGCCAATCTCTCGCTCGAGCCGAGGCGCTTTCCGCTGCAATCGCGCTTGGCGGAAGCCCCAAGGTGGTCCGCGAAGAGCCAGGGGTCCTTGTTATCGAGACGAATGCGGACCCTGGAGCGCTCGGGAGCAGGCTCGGACTCTGCCACTACGTCAGTGAGTGGCTCGCTTCGTGCGAGGAAGGAGCGGTCGAGGAGACGGCGAATGGAATCGAGGTCGAAGGTCCGATCAGGGTGAGGTCGACGAAGATAGGTGAGAGGCAACTTGACCTTGCGTCTACGACGCGCAAGGTCGGCGCGATCATCGGGAAGACAAGGGGTGTGGATCTGCACAGGCCCGCGACCGAGATTAGAGTGATATTCTCAGATGAAGCGCATTTTGCAGGGGTCATCTCCTCGATAGACCGCTCTTCTTTCGAGAAGAGGAAGAACAGATACTTGCCCTTCGTCTATCCCGCATCGCTCCATCCGAAGTACGCGCGCGCGCTCGTGAACCTGACTCAGGTACCAGAAGGCGGGCGCCTCCTCGACCCATTCTGCGGCACGGGCGCCATCCTTGCGGAAGGGTCGATGATCGGGCTGAAGACCATAGGCACAGACTTCTCGGAGCGGATGATCGAAGGCTCTCGAAAGAACCTCGATCACCTGAGGCTCAGCGCCGACCTCAAGCTATGCGATGTCGGCGAGATACCTCACGCCATAGGGCGTGTGGACGGCATCGCAACCGATCCTCCTTACGGGCGGTCCACTAGCACTGATGGTGAAGGGATTCCGGAGCTCTATCGGAGATCGTTCGATGCGTTCTCCGAAACTCTCAAGAGCGGCGCGAGAATCTCTATCGTGGTCCCGGACGTCGACCTTGTTAGGAATCAGCAAGGGTTCAGGCTTCTGGAATCGCATCGTCTCTGGGTCCATCGCTCGCTGACCAGGAACTTCTGCGTGTTCGAGCGCATCTAGGGAACGGTTGCGGTGATGTTCATCTGCGGGAACTGAGTGCTCGAATAGTACGCCAGGATGGGGAGTGTCCTCTCGCCCGAAGTCGCGATGGAGGAAACGGAGACTAGGACGCTGACTTCCAGATAGCTATTCGCGGGCACTGTCAGGTTCATCGGGCCTGTCGTGTTGAGCGCGCCTGAAATCAGGAACACGTCGAAGTATGTGGGCTGAGCGGTCGCATCCAGCGTAACGTTCGCTTCCGTCTCGCCGGTGTTGTTGACAAATACGCTTGTGTACTCAGAGCCACCTGGACTTATCGTGAGGGTGGGATTCGAGACCCAGAATGTGAAGACCGGGTTCGTGACAGTCAGGTTGTAACTCAGGGTCCGCTCAATGGTATCATTCTTCGTGGTACCTTTGATCGTGACATTGTAGCGTTGGCCGTATTGGGCCGAAGGAGGGGCGGACATCAACACGCTTATCGTCGCGTTCTCGCTGGAGTTCAGACTCAGCTGCATGCTCAGGGCGTATTGGGAATCGTCCTGAGACCTCAGCTTGAACTTGGCACCCCAATCCACTGCATTCGCCGCGCCCGTGATGATAATCTCGTTCAGGGCGTTCCCGGTGTTTTCGACAGTGGCGTTGAAGACATGCGAGCCGCCCAACGCTACGGTCGCGTTCGTGACACCAATTGGCTGAAGGTCGAACGAGTAGTCCGCAGTCACGGCCGTCATCGGTATGGGTACGAAGGCGATGATGAGGACCGCGAACGTTAGCACCCCAAGCCCCTTCCTCTTCACATCGAGCGGGGAGATGTCGTTCAAGGGTGGCGGATGGCGCGCGCCAAGGAACAGTATGAGCAGAGCGAAGATCAGCCAGCCGTAGTAGAACATCCCTATGCCGACCAGTATCGCGACCGTGACCCAGCTGAAGTACTTCGCATTGGCGCCAAAGAGTGCTCTGGCAACATGCCCTCCGTCAAGCTGACCCGCTGGCAATAGGTTCAGTGCCGTGACGAGGAACCCGACCCAAGCAGCGAACGCCGTGGGGTGCAGGAGATAGTCGCCGCGCAGGGGGATGAAGAGTTCAAGCGCTTGGTAGATCAGAGGAAACGAGATGCCCATGACTCCTTCGGATCCGACATTCGTCGGGACCAACTTCGCCTCTGAGTTCGTCAGCATCAAGCCGATGATGCCCAAGGGGAGCGCCACTAGCAGCCCGGCGAGAGGACCTGCGACTCCGACTTCGAGCAGCGTCTTCTTGTTCGGAATGGGGTCTCTCAGCGATATGAACGCGCCGAAAGTGCCGAGTGGAGGTATCGATGGGATGAAGAATGGCAACGAGGCCGCTACTCCTCTTCTCCTCGCTGCGAGGAAGTGAGCAAGCTCGTGGACTCCGAGAATGGCCATCAGGGGCAGCGTGAACGTTATCATCCCCATCAACAGATTGTCGACCGTGAAGATCGCTCCACTGTCCGAACCTGCGTATCCGGTCCAATCGAGGACGCCTGCAAGAAGCATCGTCAAGAATGTGACGACGAGCATTACGAGGTTCACGGCCACGCTCTTGTACTTCACCGCGGGCTTCTTCGCGACGGTGATGATGTGTTCTCCTTTGTCATACATGATCATCGGTATGTAGCCTTGAGCGGCCATGTCCTCCCGCAGACGCTCGAAATTCTCTTCCAGGGTGGTTTCGTCTATTCTGCAGAAGAACTCGACTACATCATAGCTCACGCGGACATCGTAGACCGGGAAATGCCTCGCCACCAGACTCTTCACGAATTCTATCTCTTTGGAAGCCGCTGGCGGTATCGGTGGAGCCATTGTGTTTTGTCCCAACCAGCACCCGCTACATAACCCTTTTGCAAGAAATCCGGACCCAGCAATAACGCTTATATGCACGCATAATCTGACAACCCATCAATGGAAGGAGCCGCAAAAGGGCAGTCTGCAGT
>Ga0315268_10003012_pt1 | contig 18701 bp, 17 predicted proteins | sample C1_top_MG_FD_204535 | JGI IMG/M metagenome (GOLD analysis project Ga0315268, IMG submission 204535) | Sediment microbial communities from Yellowstone Lake, YNP, Wyoming, USA - C1_top | ecosystem: Environmental > Aquatic > Freshwater > Lake > Sediment | place: USA: Wyoming | collected 2017-08-01
GGTCAATTCCTTCTTCAACCGCTCCACCACCAAGACCATCCGGTCGAGCACCAGATTCGGAAAGGCTTTTTCCCGGAGTTCATCCCAAATGTGTTCCTCGGGATTGAGCTCCGGGGAGCAGCCTGGCAGCGGAATCAACCGCACGTTCTCCGGCACCACCAAGTCCTTGCTCTTATGCGAGCTGGCTCCATCGACGACCGTGATGATGAATTCCTGCTGGTGGGCGTGACTGACTTGGCTCAGGAACCCGTTCATCTGGGCGGTGTTCATCTGGCCAGCCAAGCTCCAGTCCAACTCTCCCTGCTGGGGACTGACCGCCCCATAGACATAGGTGAATTCCCGCTCGTAGCCGTTGCAGACCACCGGGCGCAACGGCGCGGGGGCCCAGCAACGCCGGATGCGGGCCATCCGGCCAAAGCGTGCCTCGTCCTGAAACATCAGTCGAACCGGCCGCTCCTGCACGGCCTCGGCCGTCAGCAGGGCCGCCAGCTTCTCGGGCAGCGTTTTTTTTTCCATTCGACCTGCACCTGCGGATCGGCCTTGGGATGTCGCGTGTCGGGGGCCACTTTGCGCCAACGGTGCCGTTGGACCAACCGATACACCACCGAGGGTTTGACCCGGCGGCCCAATTGTTGGTCCAACGCTGCCCGCAGGGGCGTCAGCACCACCAACTGGCCTTGCTCGGCCTGGGTCTTCCAGCGGCACAGGAAAGCCTCCTCTTGTTCCCAACTCATCAGTGCCCGACGTCGCCCGCCCCACGGCGAGGGTGCTGGTAGCTCTGGCTGGTTGTGGTGCCGGAAGCGCGTCTGCAAACGGGCCACAGTGGCCCGCCCCACCCCCAACGCCGTCGCCGTCTGTTCCAAGGTCAGGCTGCCGATGGCCGGCAAGAGGACAGCTTGGGCCATGCGCAATTCCCGGACGTTCCGTGCCTGGACGGCCACTCTCTCGGCTTTGAGCACCAGCACCGAATCGATTCCTCGCGGTCTCGCCATGCGCCCAATATCGCATAATTAGTCTCATCTTGCAAGCAAAATGGAACAGTCGTAGCGGTTGCAGTAGGGCGGCGAGGTCACGATGCAGTCGTAAGCTTCGGACGCAAGCTCAGGGAGGATTTCCAGGCACGAACCGTTGCGCAAGGTGATGTCGGCGCGCGCCTGAGCGCCCGCCGGCGAGTCTCGGGAAGGCTGGGCGGCCCGCAAGTCGGTGACGATTTGTTCCAACTTCGCGCAGACGGCCTTTTCAAAGGACTGAATCTCGCCCTTGGCGAAGGGCTTTTTGCCTTGGCGTCTGCCGGAACGGTAGTCCCAGCGCAAATACTGGCCGTCCTTGCGGGCAAAGCTGATGGCTTCCAGCACGCACAAGAGCGCGAAAAACAGCAGCGCGCGGACGCGGTCGTTCTCCTGCTCCGAAGCCGCAAGGAAGCGGCCCATCGCCTCGGCCGTCTTGGCGGGATAAGCGCCTTTGGTGATACGAAGCTCATTGATTGGGCGGGCGCCGGGCGACTTTTCCCAGGGCCGTTTGGCGGCCCAGGCGGCCAGGGCCGCGACATCGCCAGGCCGCAGGGCGCCAGCGGTGAGTTGCCTCGTCGCGATGACCCGCTGAGCGATGGGGAGCAGTTCGATGCCCTCAGCCCGCATCCCAAACGCGCCGGCGGCAAACAGCGTCGTGCCGACTCCGGCAAACGGGTCCAGCAGGAGCCCGCGCGAAACCCAATACTCGCGCAAGAGAAACTCGACCAGTTCCGCGGAGAAGGCCTCCTTGTACTTGAACCAACGATAGACGGCCCGGTTTTCATTCGCGCGGAAACTGACCAGCGACCGGCTCAGCGCCGTCTGAAGCACGAGTTTGTCTTGGTAGCGGCGCTCAAGCTCGGCGGCCAGCCCACAGACCTGCCTCAGAGCGCGCGATTCACCAACGGGCGCAACGGCAGCCTCAGCCGCCACGTCAGCTTCGACCGCGGGGACGGGCTCGGCTTCCAGGGCCTTGGGCGCTATTTGGGCCGGACTCATCGTTCGCCCGGCAAGCTTCCCAGGCAAGGGGCGGCGCTGAAAAGGCAATTCGTCGCATCTTTGCGCTTACGTTGTCGAGCCAGACGGCGCGTCGCAGGCGACACCACAAGCCACGAAAATGGGACGGGCCGTTCCGCCGCGCAAAGCCTCTTGGGCTGCGGCAGTCCTCTGCCGCTCTGCCACCGCCCGTCCCCAAAGCGCCAGAGGACTGGCGCACTCCAAAAGCTTCGCGCGGTCCGAGCCGACCGGCGTCTTCTGCTCAGTACACCGCGACGGAGGCCCGCTTGGCGAACTCCTCGGCGGTGAGCTTGCCTTCGGCGAAGGCATCCACTTGGGATTTCTTGACCCGGATGGTGAGGGTGGTGGAGCGGGCAGCGCCGGTCGCCGCTTGTGTGCCCCGTCTTGACCCAATGCCGTACTTGATGCCGTAGCGTTTGGCCATGGCGGCGTATATGGCCTCGCTACCCTTGGGTTGGCCAGCGGGCGGCCCCAGAACGACCACCGCGATGGTGTCATCGTCTTTGAGGTGGCGGATGTTGGCGCCGTTCTTCAGGGCTTCGAGCAGACCCTTTTTGAGGCTCTCCACTTTCCCGGCGTCGTACTCCTCGGCGGTGCGCTCGGTCTCAGTCCTGAGCAGAGCATCAGTTCTGCGGAGAGCAAGATAGTCGGCAGCGGCTTGCCCCCCGCCAAAGAGTTCTCGCTTGGTTTGTTCCCAGGTGGAGTCGTCGGGCTCTTTCTCTTTGGCTTCTTCCTTGGCTGGGCCGGCCAGCAGAGGGCATCTGACGCTGAGCACGAAGAGCGCGCCGTAGCCGTCCAAATAGAGGCTCTGTGAGTGGCGCGAGGAGAATGGGTCGAACTGCACATTGATGCCCAGGACATGGCGGGTGCTCTCACGGCCAGAGGCGCGCTCGATGGCCTTCTCCAGGATGCGCATCATCACCGCCAAGTCTTCCTCGACTTGGGCGACTTCGCCAGCCTCGGCCCTCGCCGGGCTGACGATCAAGGCCGAGCCGGCGCCATGGAGCTGATGGCCCAGTTGTTCATAAGCGGCCAGCGCCGCATTGCGCGAGATGGCCACTTCATCGGCTTGCGCCGCGGGCACATTTGGCAGCGCTAGCGCCTCGGCCGGCGGCGGGTCTTCGCCGGCCAATTCGGCCGCCTCGGGGGCCTCGCCGCTCTTCGGGCTTTCCAGGAGCACTTCCCGCCGGTTGCAGGCGCGCCGCAGTTCGTCATAGCAAAGGTTCAGCGCAATCCGCCACAGGTAGGTGGAGAATTTGGCGTTCGGCTGATAAACCTTCCGCCGGGCGAAGAGCCGGGCAAAGACCTCCTGGCTCAAGTCCTGGCTGCGGCCCGCATCCCCAATCATGCGATGGCACAAGCGCTGGATCGGCCCTTCCCAACGCCGGACCAGCTCCGCAAAAGCCTCCGGGTCGTCCTGCATCCGGACGCGCCACATCAACTGCTCCTCCGCAGGAGAGAGGAGCGATTTGAAGGGCAGCAAGGCGGCGCTCATGGACTGGCTACTCAACAGGAAGTGCAGCTTGGGCGCGGACTAACACGGACGAACAGGGACCAAACACGGACAAGATTCACTGTTTCTGGCGCGTGAGCCAAAAAGACACACTTCAAGCCTCATTGCCACTGGGTTAAACGTCGCTCACCAGCAATTGGTTTGAAGTTTCTGCAACTTTTTGGCTACAGGCCGTGTCCTGGGGGTGAAAATGAACTCGACGGCGTTTGGGCAGTGACAGCAGGCTATGGCTGATGACCGACGCGTCCCAGTTCGAGTGCTTTATGCGTGACTACCAGAACATGGTATTCACCACGGCCTTGCGCCTGGTGGCTAACGAAACCGATGCGGAAGACATCGCCCAGGAGGTGTTCATGAAGGCCTACGAGCACTTCGGCGAACTGCGCTACAGCCCCACCGCCGGCGGCTGGCTCAAGACCGTCGCTCGCAACCTCTCGCTCAACCACCTTACTCGCTATCGGGCCCGCTGGCGGTTCTTTTCCGAAATCCAGTCGCCGGAGCAGGACGAGGACTTCGCCGCCGAGCTGCCGGCGCCAGACCTGCATCAGCGGAGCCTGGATGACGCCGACCGGCGCCAAGTCCTGGCGGCGGCGCTCCAGCGGCTCCCAGACAGCCAGCGGGTGCCGCTGGTGCTGTTCCATTTCGACAACCTGAGCTACGAGCAAATCGCGGCCAGACTCAAGGTCTCGCTCGGCAAAGTGAAGACCGACATCCACCGTGGGCGCGAAGCCCTGCGCCGGCGGCTGGCGGTGAGCTGCGCGACGGTGGCCTGCTAACTTAACGATTACCATGCGCCTGGAAACAAACGAACACCTGCAGCAGTGGGAAAACGCGCTCGACGAAGAACTGCGCCAGTTGCCCGACGTGGAGGCCCCCGAAACGCTCATTCCCCGCGTCATGGCCATCGTCCTGGCCAAGGCCAAGTTGCCGTGGTGGCGGCAGACTTGGTGGCACTGGCCCGCGCCGGCGCAAGTGTTCGTCGTGTTGAGCTTCGTGGGCCTGGTGATCGGGCTCAGTTGCTATGGCCCGCAGGCCTGGGACGCCCTGGCCGGCAGCCCACTGGGGCACACGGTGGCCGGCTGGCTCCAGGCCTTGACGCCGTTGGCGGACTGCCTGAGCGCACTGGTCAACGCCTTTGCGCTGATCCTCAGACAAACCGGGACTCTGGCGCTGATTCTCGGCGCCGCGGTCTGCCTGGCGCTGTACCTGTCCTGCCTCGGGCTGGGAACGATGATGTATCGAGTGGCCTTTGCAAAACGATAACTTTTCAAGAGGACAACCTATGAAGATCAAAAGACTGTTGAATCTGTGGCTACGCTTGGGCTTGTTGGGCACGCTCGCCCTCACGGGCCTGTTCGGCAGCCTGCGGGCGCACCCCCAAGAGACTGCCGCCCAAAAAGAACCCGAACCGCCCCCGCTCAAAGCGGAGGCGCCAGCAGAGCCGGAGAACAAGGCTGAAGCCGAGAGCGAGCCCGCCGAGCACTTCCAGCGGACGGACCATGATTACGTCCGCGTGTTCGACGACGGCACGCTGGAGGCAGGCGAATCCGTGCCCAACTTCGTGGTGGTATTCGGCAACGGCACCATGAACGGCCACGTGGACCGGGACATGGTGGTCGTGGGGGGGGCCGCCCACCTCAACGGCACGGTGGAAGGCGACTTGGTGGTCATCTTCGGCTCGGCCAAGCTCGGTCCCAAGGCAAGGGTGGGCCGGGAGACCGTCATCGTGCTCGGCAGCTTGGACAAGGCGCCGGGGGCCAAGCTGGGCAAGAAGCCCGTGGAAATTGGTCTGGGGAAGTGGCGCCGGTTTCTTGACCCCGCCTGGCAATGGTGCAAGCGCGGGTTGCTGCTGGGGCGGCCTTTGCCGCCGGGTGTGCCGTTGGCGTGGTGGGTGACGGGCCTTTTCTTCCTGATTTACCTGATCATCGCGTTCCTGGCCCCGGGACCGGTGGGCGCTTGCGCGCAAGTGCTGGATCGCAAGGCCGTGCCGGCGTTTTTCATCGGCTTGCTGGCCTTGATCGCCTTGGGGCCGCTGGTGTTGCTGCTGATAGGCCTGGCAGTGGGGATAATCGTGGTGCCGTTCCTGTGCTGCGGCATCGTGGCGGCGATATTCGTCGGCAAGACCGCCGTGTTCCAACATCTGGGCCTGTGCGTGTTTCGCCGGTTCAATCCGGCGACCACCGTGCACGCGCTGGTGGCTTTCGTGGTGGGCTCGGCGATTGTGACCCTGCTTTACATGGTGCCGTTGCTTGGGCTGCTGGTGTGGATGCTGCTGGTGCCGCTGGGCTTGGGCGCGGCGCTGGTCGTGGTGTTTGGGGCGTTCCGGCGGAACGGCAAAAACGGCGGCGCCAAGGCCCCGCCTGGCCCCGGCGCGGCGGCGCCAGCCTGGGGCGCGCCGGCGGGGAACGTGGGGATCACGGGCAGCAGTTCGCAGGTGGGTGTGCCGCCGGTGATTCCGCCGGCGGGCTATGGCTTCGCGGGCGCCGCGGCGGCCGTTCCTCCGATCGAGTACGCAGTCATGCCGCGCGTTGGCTTTTGGCTCCGCTTCGCTGCCAGCCTGCTGGATTTCCTTCTGTTTGTCTTTCTGTTCGGGATCCTCGGTCGCTCGGTTTTGCTGGCATGGTTGGTTCACGCCACCACCCCGTTTTTCTTCATCCTCTGGCTCACCTACCACGTGGCGATGTGGACTTGGAAAGGCACGACCATCGGCGGCCTGGTGTGCAAGCTCAAGCTCGTGCGCACCGACGGCAGCCCGGTGGATTTTGGCGTCGCGCTCGTCCGCGCGCTGGCGGCGGTTATTTCCTTCATGGCGGCGGGGCTGGGCTTCTTCTGGGCTGGCTGGAGCCGCGAAAAGCAATCGTGGCACGACCAGATTGCCGGCACCATCATCGTGAAGCTGCCCCACGGCATGTCTCTCATCTGAGTTGGCCGGGCACGAAAAGTCCCTTCCTCCTGCTCCTGATCTTAATCCCGCCGCATTCTCATCCCCTGTGGGATCACGCGGCCCGGGATGAGGTCCTCCTCGAAGGTCTTCTTCAGCCACGGACAGACACTGACGGAACACGGACAGCGCCGGAGCGCGGCATTCATGCCGCTTCACCGTCCGTGGCTCCCCTGCGGCGCCAGCTTCCTCTCCCGGCGCAAGCCGGTCCAGTTTCTGCCATGCTGCGGGGAGATCGCCTCTTAGTGCTTGCGTCCCCGGCCCGGTGTGGCTCAGCTTTGGATTGTTGGGCGACTCCGAAGGCGGATCATGAACCGACGCTACGACCACGTTGACTTGCGCGTGCGCAGCCTTGCCGAGGCGCGCGCGTTTTATCGGGCCCTGCTTCCAGCCTTGGGCTTTGCCCGCGAGGACAGCAATGAACGGTGGCTCGAATTCGAGTCGCCTGGCGAGGGCGTCACCGACTACTTTGCCGTTACGGAGTTGGCCTCGCACCAGCCGAACGCCTCACGCATCGCTTTCTGGGCCGAGAGCGTGGCCGAGGTTGACCGCCTTGCCGCCGTCGCTGTTCAGGCTGGCGCCCGCAACGTCGAGGGGCCGGCTTACGAAGCCCCATGGTACTACGCCGTCTTTTTCGAGGACCCCTCCGGCAACCGCTTTGAGATATGTCACCGCACGCAGAACTGAATTCAAATCGCCAATCCCAAATCCCCAAGCCCAAAGCCCCAGCGGCCTTGGCCATCGGGGCGCATCCGGATGACATTGAGTTTCTGATGGCCGGGACGCTCCTGCTTTTGCGGCAAGCAGGATGGACAATCCACTATTACAACTTGTGCAGCGGCAACTGCGGCAGCGCGCAATTCACCCCCGCCCAAACGCGCGCCCTCCGCGAGCGCGAAGCCCGGAACGCCGCCCGCCTCCTGGGGGCACATTACCATCGCAGCTTCACGGACGACCTGGAGCTTTTCTACGATGACCGGGCGATTCGCCGCGTTGCGGCCGTGGTGAGAGAGGTAGAACCGGCCATCCTGCTGACCCATTCGCCGCAGGACTACATGGAGGATCACGCCAACGCCTGCCGGCTGGCGGTGACGGCGGCGTTTGCGCGCGGCATGCCCAACTATCAGAGCTGGCCCAGGCGGGAGCCAACCGGCCAGGAGGTGACCCTCTACCACGCGATGCCTTACGGGCTGCGCGACGGCTTGCGCCGGCTGGTTGTGCCCGGGCTGTTTGTGAACACCGCCTCGGTGCACGCGGCCAAGCGCGCCGCCTTGGCGGCCCACCAAAGCCAGAAAGCCTGGCTCGACGCCAGCCAAGGCGTCGAATCTTACCTCAGAGCCATGGACGAGACCTCGCTCGCGGTGGGCCGGCTCTCGGGGCAGTTCGAGCACGCGGAAGGCTGGCGGCGGCACTCGCACCTGGGCTTCTGCGGCCCGGCGGCTGATCCGTTGCGGGACGCGCTGGGCGCCAACTGCCTCGTCAACGACAACTACGAGCGCGGCTTGGAACGAAGCAGTTGAGCCGGAACGTTAACGGCCAGACGCCGTTGTGTTGATCTTGTGGGCTCAGACAAAACACCACGCCGCGCGGGGCCACAAACGGTCAGAGTCAGACGGGCGGTGTCTGGCGCGAAGCGTTTGGAGTGCGGGAGCTTGCTCCCGCTTTCGGTCCGGCTTAGGCCACAAAGCGCCGGCAAGCCGGCGCGCTCCAAACGCTTCGCGCTGTCGGGGGCCGGTCAGCGTTTTCCGGCCTGTGGTTTCATCCGTAAGGCTATCCATGAGAATTTGCGCAGGCCGCGAAAAACTGTTGAATTAGGAACTCAGGAACTCAGGGAGTGGAAACCAGGAACTCAAACCGGGGGGCAGCTTCTTCTTCCTGGTTTCCCCGACTTCGTCTTCCTGATTTCATGAGTTCCTAATTCGTCTTTGGTTGGGGCTCTGGCGTGCTGTGTTACATCCGTGGCTCAACATCATTCTCCGGCCGCGCGGATTTTCAGGTTGCGGAACCACACCTCATCCCCGTGGTCCTGCAGCAAGACGTGGCCCTTGCACTTCGTGCCGAAGCCCGCCACGTTGCGGAACTTGCTATTGGCGATGGCGCCCTTGAGCGCCTCGCTGCCCAACTCGTATTCGAGCGTCTTGCCCCCGTTGAGCCAGTGTTCCACGTGATTGCCTTGGACCAGGATGCGGGAGTGGTTGAACTCGCCCGCCGGGCGCAGCGTCTTGGCGGTCGCCGCCGGCAGGCAATCGTAGAATGAGGCCGTCTGCCACTTGGGCCCGCGTTTGCCGTCGGCATGGCGCAGGTCGTCCACCAACTGGAACTCGTGGCCGATGGGCGCGTTTCTTTCCTCGGTGATAAAATACTTCACGCCGCTATTGGCGCCTGGGGCGATCCGCCACTCGAACTCCAGGTCAAACTCATCGTATTTGCCCACGGTGATCAGGTCGCCCCCGCCGCCCTTCGCCAGGTGCTTCAGGCAGCCGTCTTCGATCACCCACCCTCTGTCTGGAAAGGCTGGCCGCTTAAAGCCGCGCCACCCGTTGGTGGTCTGGCCGTCAAAGAGGAGCTTCCAGCCGGCGGCTTTTTCGGCCGGGCTCAACTGATTGAGTCCCCCAGCGGCAGACTCGGCGGCCCTGCTTGGCCGGGCCAGCCAACAGGCGGTCGCAATTGCGGCGAGGCAAGTAAGTCCACTCGTGATGCGCGCATTCATCGCGCCACTCACCCTAGACCAAACTAGCCCCCGGTCAAGCCGGGCAGAGCGCGCCCAGGTTGAGGCGCCCGGAATTCATTCCGCTGTTAGGTCCTGCTCTTCGGCCGGTAGTCGCGAGTATCGAGGCAGGCGTCGTAGGTCATGCGGTCGATTTTGATCCAGTCGGTGCCGTTGATGCCGCGCTTATTGTGCTCCACTAGGCTGACCGGGAATGCCGAGGCAATCTTGATCCAGCGGTCCTGAAGCTTGGCAATCACACGGATTTCCTCAGCGACCTCCGAGAGGTCCTGATCCTGGCTGAAGACCACGGCGACATCGAAGACATTCTGGTGAGCCAAGCCGATGACATCAATGGCCAGGCGAACGTCCACGCCCTTTTCCTGACCGACAACGGCCGCGTGCGTTGTGCCGTCCCGCAGCCTTACGGTCTGGAGGCGATAGCGTAGCTGTCGGGAGAAAACGTGAACCCCGTCGCGAGTCAGTTGCAGCATTTTTGTCTGCCAGAAATAGTTCCAGAAGGCATCGCCGTCAGCAGAAGGATAGCCGGTATAGAATCGAGTCTGAACCAGCCGCCAACCCCGTTTCTGGCATACTCGTTCCGCCAGAGCTTCAGGGTCGTAGTTGGGGTAGGAATACCCGAAGGCAATCTTGGCGGCGTAAAACAGGTTCTGGCCGTCAATGAACACAACGGCGCGCTTGATAGCCGGTTCAGTTGCCATGAGTTACCTCCTTATCGGAGAAAAAATAACCCCGCCCGGGCCTCTCGGCGTGTCGGGCGGGGAGCAGATGAATCTGCAGTGCCGCAGCACTGCAAAGACAGTAAACGACGCGCCCGGATATGTCAACTCCCGCGCCAACTTTTTTTTGTGTCTATTCGCATCCATTCGCAACTGCAAAAGCTCCATGCACACTGGGTCGAAAGTGGCCGGAAAGGTGGCGGGAGTGGCGGGGCTCGAACCCGTAACCTCTGCCGTGACAGGGCAGCGCTCTAAACCAGTTGAGCTACACCCCCGCAATCGGGTGCTGGCAACTTACGAGACCCAAAGCCGTTCGTCAAATGCGAAATCGAGGAGGAGGAACGAGAGCGAGGACGAGGATGAGCACGAGCACGAGCACGATTGTCTGGTCAAATCCCATGCCGCGGGCGGCCCCACAAACGATGAAAACAGTTCGAGAAGGAGAACGGGGAGGAAGACGATTCTCTGGTCAAATCGGCAATCGGCAATCATTTTCGGTCAGCGGCTTGCTTCGGGCGTGTCCTTCGGCTCCGGCAAGCTCACCGCGACCACCACCGCCACCGGAAAGAGCAGGCTCGCATACAGGAGCGCCATCCGGAAGTCCCCGACTTGGGAGAACAACCCAAAAAACACCGTCCCGAAGGCCGCCACGATGCGGCCGATGTTGTAGCAGAATCCCGCGCCGGTCGTGCGCAAGAGCGTAGGGAAGAGCGGCGGCAGATACATCGTGAAGAGGCCAAACACGCCCGAAAAGAAGCCCACCGCCGGGAACCAGAACCAGACCAGCGACAGGTAGCCGCGCGGTTGGGCGAAAGCGCCGGACATCGCCCAGAAAAAGCCCGTGAACATCAGCGCAATGGCCAGCCGGTAGCCGCACAACCGGGCCAGCAATCCCCCGAAGAAGTTGCCTGCCATCGAAACCGTGATCACCACGAAAAAGGCCTTGCTCACCAATTGGTCACGCCCTTCCACGGTCCAGCCGGCGACCTCCGGCAGATTCCGGAGATGCTGGGCCTGCCAAAACATGAACGCCCACCACGCCGTCAGCGACAGGCTGCATACCAGGATGGTCTTGACCGTCGTCCCAACCACCGCGCGGTCGAACAGTTCGCCTACTCGCGGCTGGTTGGCCCCCGCCTTGACCTTGGCCGCGTGCCACTCCTCCGGCTCGGGCACGTGACGCCGGATCCAATACACCAACAGCGCTGGCAACACTCCCGCCAGGAAGACCCACCGTGGCTTGTAGTCAATCCGCAGGTAAGCGCACAGCCCCGCCCACGAATAGACCGTCAAACACGCGCCGAGCACGCCGATGTTCACGCCCGTCTGCAAAACCGCCGCGATCCAAGGCCGCCAGCGCCGCGGCCAGGTCTCTGCCAACAGCGACGAGCCGATGGCCCATTCGCCGCCGATGCCCAGCGCCGCCAGGAAACGAAAAATGAGCAGTTGCCACCAAGTCTGCACGGCGGCCGAAAGCCCGGTGAACAGCGCATAAGTCAGGACGGTGAGGCACAACGCCCGGCTGCGGCCCAGCAGGTCACCGACGCGCCCAAAGAACCCGCCGCCCAACGCCCAGCCAACCAGAAAGGCCGCTTGGATCCACGAACTCTTGGCCTTGACCTCCGGGGCGGTCGGGGCGGCGGCATTGAGCAACTGCGTCACAAACGGCGCCGCCACCAGCAGGTAGAGGTGCATGTCCAGCCCGTCAAAAAGCCATCCCAGCCAGGCGGCGATGCCTGATTTCCACTGCTCGGGCGACAGCTCACTAAGGCGGCTAACCTCCCGGCGGGCCAAGGTTGCGGTCGGCGGCACGGCGGCAGTTAAGCAAATCCCGCGCGCCGACTCAATGCCTTAGCCGTTGGCGAACTTGGCCGCTGCCGGCAGCAGGGGCACTGGCCAATGGGAAGTGCGGGGCATGGGGTGCGGAGCAGCTTGTTGATGGTTGATGGTTGATGGGCCGTGGCAGCCGGCGTAAGGAGGCGCTGAATCTCAATTCAGGACTTGCGCGCGACGGCTCGTTGGCGATAGTTGGCTTGTGCTGACCAGGCTCGGGCGGATGCGCTTATGTTGATCTTGATTGTTCTGACGGTGGCGGTGGTCTGCTATTGGGCGGGCAGCCGGTATTACGCCGCTTATGTGGAGCGGCAACTGGAGGTCTCGGCGGACCGGCCGACGCCCGCGGTGCAGGTCAGTGACGGGCGCGACTACGTGCCGGCCAGACCGTACGTGCTGTTTGCGCACCATTTTGCGGCTATTGCCGGCGCGGGGCCGATTGTGGGGCCGACGCTGGCGTTCGCGTACGGCGTGGTCCCCGGGCTGATCTGGGTGATCGTGGGGGCCATTTTCATTGGCGGGGTCCATGACATGACGGCCTTGCTGGTGTCAGTGCGCGAGGGCGGCCGCTCGATTGCGGAAATCGCGCGCAAGGTCTTTGGCAAGGCCGGTTTTGGGCTGGTGATCGGTTTTCTGCTGGTTTGCCTGCTCATGGTCACCGCCACGTTCCTGAACCTGAGTGTGGTGGCGCTGACCAGCGCCTACCCCGCCGCCAAAGTCGGCTTGGCTTCCCCACCCACGGAAGTCTTGCGGGCCGCCGCCGCGCAACACCCGGGCGCGGCCTTTGTGCCGTTCAGGGCTCACCCGTGGATGCCTACGGTCATTGCGGTCAAAGGCGCCGCCACCACCACCCCCGCCGTGCCGGAGGGCGAGGCGCTGGCCCCGGCCGCGCCGGCAACCTACACCCTGATGGCGCGCATTGGCGGGATCGCTTCGACGAGCGTGCTGTTCATCACCTTCTGCGCGCCGTGGCTGGGCTGGCTGATCTACCGGCGGAATTTCCCGGCCCGGTGGGCCTACCCGCTGGCCACGGCGCTCTGCGGGCTGTCGGTCTTGCTGGGCCTGAAGTTCCCGGTCGCGGTGTCGGTCGAGACCTGGCGCGGCTTCATGACGGTGTACGTGGTGTTGGTTTCCACCGTGCCGGTCTGGATGCTCCTCATGCCGCGGGATTTTGTGAACGTCCAGATTCTCTACGCGGGCATCATCGGCGTCTTTGCCGGATTGCTGGTGGCCGGCCTCAGCGGCGCCAGCGGCGCCGTGCCGCCGCCGGTCGGCTATGACATGCCCTGGTTCAACTATGCCGAGGGGCTGCAGTACGTGGGGCTGCTTTGGCCGATGATGTTGATCACCGTCTCCTGTGGCGCCATCAGCGGCTTCCATTGTCTGGTGGCGTCGGGCACCAGCGCCAAACAACTGGCCAAGGAAACCCACGCGCGGCGCGTAGCCTACAACGCCATGCTGTTGGAGTCGCTCCTGGCAGTGACGGTGATGCTCACGCTGTATGTGGGATTGGGCCGCCACGACTATCTGCAAATCACCCACTTGGACAAGAACCCGATCCTGGCAGTGGCGCTGGCTACGGGCAATCTGCTCCATCAGGCGTTTGGGTTGCCGGTCTGGGGCGGGTGCGTGTTTGGCATCCTGTTGCTGGAGGGCTTCGTGGTCACCACGTTGGACGTGGCCGTCAGGCTTAACCGCTACCTGTTGGAGGAACTGTGGAAAATGGCCTGGCAGACGCCCCCGCGCTGGGTGTTGCATCCCTACTTCAACACGGCCTTGGCCGTGGCGGCGATGTATGCGCTGTCGCGCTGGAACGTCTTGCCGGTCTTGTGGCGCATGTTCGGCTCAGCGAATCAGATGATGGCGGCGATGTCCTTGCTGGTCGTTGCGGTATGGATGCGGGACCACGGTCGGAAGTTCCTCTTTGCCCTGATTCCCTCCGCCTTCATGTTCTTGACCACCTTGTTCTCCACCGGCATCAGCCTGCGCCAGAACGTGCTCCAACACAACTGGCCGCTGGCGCTGGCGGGGGTGATCTTGCTCGGTTTGGCCGCCGGCACCCTGGTGCTGGCCGTGCGCGCCCTGCGACAGCCCGCGGGCAGGCTGGCCCTGGCGCAACTCCGCCCGAACATGGGCTAACTGATCCTCTCGCGCGCCAGGCGCGGACGGTCGGACAAGCCCAGCCGCCGTTCAAACCGCGCCCCCGCGGCCCAAGGCGACGGATGAGCTTGCACGGATTCGGTCCGCGAGGCACAATGAACCGCGCGAGGTGGGCGGCAACCTGCGGCTGAAGCGAGAATATGAGCACAGCAACCATCGAGTTGATCGAGGCCTTCGAGAGATTGCCGGTGAGCGACCGCAAGGAATTCCTTGGGGAACTCGCACGCCGCCTGGCGTTCCGCAACGGGGCAGTGGACCTGCGAGCCCGTGGCATCGGCGAGACGCAGGCGGCTGACCTGCGGGCACGCCTGAAAGCCTTCGCCGAGGACTGGGACCGTCCCGAAATGGCCATCTACGATGAAGACCAAGCGCGGTGATGTCGTACTGGTGCTCTACCCCGACTCGAATCTGCGCACCGCCAAGCGCCGTCCCGTGCTGGTCATCCAGGCTGACAACCTGAACACGGGGCTATCCCAGACCGTTGTGGCGATGATCAGCGGCAACCTTGCCCGTGGAGGTCATCCAAGTCGGGTCGCCGTGCGACTTCGCTCCCCTGAAGGCATCGCCTCCGGCTTGCGGACCGACTCGGTGATCATGACCGACAATCTTGCCACAGTCCTGGATTCAGAAATTGACGCGCAATTGGGAGAGTTCCCTGCCATGGCCGGAGTCGAGGCTGCGCTGCGGCACACTCTTGGTCTCTGAGTTCTTTGCGGCCTTTTCCTTGCGTCTCTGCGGCTTGTGCCCTTTACGCTTCACGGCCAAACGCAACCTGGGGGCAAGACCGCCGGAAGAAACGCAAAGCCGCAGAGACGCAAGGGCGCAAGGAAATAAATCCTTCGTTCTCTTCGTTGGCTTCTGTTCAAAGCCTGCGGCGCTCTTTCCTTGCGTCTTCCCCGGCCATGGCAAAAAAGGCTTTTGTTTTCGCTGGAAATGCCGTTTCCTTGGCGGCCATGAACGAAGCAATGAACTTGAAGAAGTGGATCTGCGCGCTGGGAGTGACCGGCTTCCTGGGCGGCTGTCATCGGCTGGCCGAGGGCGTCTATGCCCAGATTGACACTTCCAAAGGCAAGATTCTGGTGAAGCTGGAGTACGAAAAAGCGCCTTTGACGGTGGCCAATTTCGTTGGCCTAGCCGAGGGCACCAAGTATTACTCCACCACCCCAGGTGAAGAGCCCAAACCGCAGAACAAACCTTTCTACGATGGGTTGAGCTTTCATCGCGTGATTGCGGACTTCATGATTCAAGGCGGCGACCCGCTGGGCAACGGGCAGGGCGGGCCGGGCTACCGGTTCCGGGACGAGTTCGATCCCTCCTTGAAGCACGACGGGCCGGGCGTCCTCTCGATGGCCAATGCCGGCCCCGACACCAACGGCAGCCAGTTCTTCATCACCCACAAAGAAACCCCGTGGTTGGACGGCAAGCACACGGTCTTCGGCCGCGTGGTTCAGGGCCTGGACGTGGTGAACCAAATCGCCCAGGGCGACCTCATCAGGACCATCAAGATTCTGCGTGTCGGCGCAAAGGCCAAGCAATTCAAGGGCGGCCAAGCCGACTTCGAGAAATACTCGAAGCCGCCGGAGTGAGCCCGACTGGGCCGCCGCCCGGCCCCGTCCGTGTTTCGTCAGTGCCTGGCCGTGGCCGAAGAGCATTTTCCGCCAAGACGTCACGCCACCCTCCACTCTGGCGCCATGGAGGAGGAAGACCGAGGGCGAGAGGGAGGACGAGAACGATTCTCGGGTTAGGGCTTCCTCCGTGGTGCCAGGGGAGGGAATCGGACCCCCGACCAAGGGCTTATGAGTCCCCTGCTCTACCGCTGAGCTACCCTGGCTGCGGCCACCTGGCCCTCGTCCCGGCCAGCGCGCTGTAAATATACCCGATCTTTTCCGGGACACAAGCAGTTTCCACTCTGGGGAAGGCCTTCGCTGGATGGCAGAATCCTCTCATGCGCGCAAGATATTGCCACGCGGCCAAGTTGGGTTCAGGCTTGGGGCATGAGGTGCGTTTGCGCAATCGGCGCCGCGGCCGCGGGGCTGCTTATGATTTCAGGGTGCGGCAAAGAGCCAGGCAGACAGGGCGAAGCGCCGGCGCCGCCCCGGCCCACGGCTGGCGCGCTGTCCCATGCCCAGCCTAAACTGCCCACGCTCAAGCTGTGGCTGGGCGACCAGGAGTTGGTCGCGGAGGTGGCGCGCAGCGCGGTGGAAGTGCAGACGGGCATGATGTTCCGCACGAATCTCGCGGAAAACGAGGCCATGCTCTTCGTTTTCCCGCAGCCGCACCGGGCCTCCTTTTTCATGCGCAACACGAAGCTGCCCTTGACTTGCGCCTACATTGATGCCGAGGGCATCATTCTTGAGCTGCACGACCTCAAACCGCTGGACGAGAAGTCCGTCGAGGCTGCTACTGACCGGGTTCAGTTCGTGCTGGAGACGCGCCAGGGGTGGTTTGGGCGGCACAACGTGGGCGTGGGCGCATTGGTGCGCACTCAGCATGGGGCCCTGGGCGAGCTGAATTGGGCGACTTTGCGTCCGCTGCGCCAGCGGTGAGATTATGAAAGTGGCTTTGGCACAGATCAACACCACGGTCGGGGATTTCGCTGGCAACGAGGCGAAAATTCTCGCCGCTTATCAGCGGGGCGTCGCGGCGGGGGTGGAATTGGTGGTCACTCCGGAGTTGGCGATCACCAGCTACCCGCCGCGCGACCTTTTGCTCAAGAGCGGGTTCGTCCAGCGCAACCTGGAGGCGCTCGACCGCCTGGCGCTGGCCACGGGCCCGACGGGGCTGCTGGTGGGCTTCGTGGGCAAGAACCCGGCGCGGCCCGGGCGCGAGCTGACCAACTCGGTGGCGCTGCTTGTGGGCGGGCGCCTGCTCGCCACGCGGAACAAGACCCTGCTGCCGACCTACGACGTGTTCGATGAGGACCGCTACTTTGAGCCGGCGGCCAACAATCTGCCGGTCGAGTTCCACGGCCAGAAAATTGGCCTGACGATTTGCGAAGACGTTTGGAACGACCAGGATTTCTGGCGGGAGCGGCGTTACCGGCGCGATCCGGTGGCTGAGTTGGTGAGGGCCGGGGCGAGCGTCCTCTTCAATCTCTCGGCCTCACCGTGGTATTTGGGCAAAAACCGGATGCGGCATTGTCTGCTGGCCAACTTGGTGGCCAAGGGGCGCGTGCCGCTGGTCTATTGCAACCAGGTCGGCGGCAACGACGAGTTGGTGTTCGACGGCTGCAGCCTCGTCTTCAACGCCGAGGGCGGCCTGACGGCTCGCGGCCAACTCTTCGCCGAAGACTTTCTGGTGGCGGACACCGAGGCCCGGCAGACGCTCCCGCCCGACACGCTGGCCGACGAGGAAAAGCTTTACCGCGCGCTGGTGCTGGGTTTGCGCGATTACTTGCGCAAGTGCGGCTTCAAAGAGGCGGTCCTGGGGCTGAGCGGAGGAATTGATTCGGCCTTGACGGCATGTCTGGCGGCGGCGGCGCTGGGAGCGGAGCAGGTGCGCGGCATCTCGCTGCCCTCGCAGTATTCGTCCCAAGGCAGTCTGGATGACGCGCGGCAGTTGGCCGCCAACCTGGGCCTCCGCTACGAAGTGATCTCCATCCAGGCCGCCTTTGACGCCCTCAAGCGCCAGTTGCAGCCGGTGTTTGCCGGGTTGCCCGAAGACACCACCGAGGAGAACATGCAGGCGCGCCTGCGGGGGCTGATTTTGATGGCGCTGTCGAACAAGTTCGGGGCGTTGCTGCTGAGCACGGGCAACAAGAGCGAGGTGGCGGTCGGCTATTGCACGCTCTACGGCGACATGTGCGGCGGCCTGGCGGTCATCAGCGACCTGCCCAAGAACATGGTCTATCGGCTGGCCCGATGGGTCAACCGTGAGCGCGAGATCATCCCGCTGGCTTCCCTCACCAAGCCGCCTTCGGCCGAGCTGCGCCCAAACCAGACCGACCAGGACACGCTGCCGCCTTACGACGTGCTCGACGCGATCATGGAAGCTTACGTGGTGCGCGGCCAGTCCGTGACCGAGGTCGCCGCCGCGGGTTTCGATGAGGCAACCGTGAAGAAAGTGATTCGGATGATTGACGCCTGCGAGTATAAGCGGCGGCAGGCCGCTCCTGGACTCAAGGTGACCAGCAAGGCCTTCGGCCTGGGCTGGCGCATCCCCATCGCTCAGCGCTACCGGGAAAGCCGAACCGGAGAATATGGGGTGCAGTCCGGGGACATCTGCAATGAGAGATCGAACATCGAACATTGAACATCGAACGTCGAAGGGGCAACCGATGTCGCCGGCAGGATTCGAAGTTGGGCGTTCGATGTTCGATGTTCGATGCTCCCGCCCCGCCATCAAGATTGTCTCTGGCGGGCAAACGGGCGCGGACCGCGCCGCGCTCGATTGGGCGATAAGGCAAGGCGTGCCGCACGGCGGCTGGTGTCCGCAAGGCCGCCTGGCGGAAGACGGCGTGATCCCCGCGCGGTACGAGTTGAAGGAGACGCCCGAAGCCGACTACGCCCAGCGCACCGAATGGAACGTGCGCGATGCCGACGGGACGGTGATACTCTCCCTCCAGCGCGAGTTGAGTGGCGGCTCGTTGTTCACCAGCCAAGTGGCCGTTGCGCTGGGCAAGCCTTGGCTTCATCTGCACCGCGGGCTGGGGGTTGAGCCGACCGCCGAGCGTCTGCGCGTTTTCCTCCGGGCGCACCAGGTGCGAGTCCTGAACGTGGCCGGCCCGCGGCGCAGCCAGGAGCCGGAGATTGGCGCGTTCGTCGAAGCCGTGCTCCAGCGC
>Ga0315268_10003013_pt1 | contig 18699 bp, 17 predicted proteins | sample C1_top_MG_FD_204535 | JGI IMG/M metagenome (GOLD analysis project Ga0315268, IMG submission 204535) | Sediment microbial communities from Yellowstone Lake, YNP, Wyoming, USA - C1_top | ecosystem: Environmental > Aquatic > Freshwater > Lake > Sediment | place: USA: Wyoming | collected 2017-08-01
GCCGAAGTGGATACGCCAAAACGAACGGTATTGCGCCTACACCCTGCTTTCCACCCTTGGAGCCCGCCATGTCACGTATCGCCCCCACGTCAAAGATCGCACTATTTCTTGTCACCCTGATGCTCGGCGTCGCCGGCTGCGGCGCCAGCGAACCCGGCAAGCAAACCGTTTCCACCGCGCCCGCCGCCGGCCAGCCCGCCAACCCGCGCGTGCTGATCGAAACCAGCAAGGGCAACATCACGGTGGAAGTGTTCCCCGGCAACGCGCCGCTATCGGCGGCGAATTTTCTCAATTATGTGAAGAGTGGCTTTTACGATGGCCTGGTGTTCCATCGCGTCATCCCCGGCTTCATGATCCAGACCGGCGGCATGACGCCGGACATGGCCGAAAAACCCAAGGGCGCGCCGATCCAGAACGAAGCCGACAACGGCCTGAAAAACCTGCGCGGCACCCTGGCGATGGCGCGCATGGGCGACCCGCACTCGGCCAGTTCGCAATTCTTCATCAACGTGGCCGACAACGCCTTTCTCAATCATCGCGGCAAAAGCTTCGAAGGCTGGGGCTATGCCGTGTTCGGCCAGGTGGTCGACGGCATGAACGTGGTCGACGCCATCGCCGACGTTCCGCGCGGCAATCGCGGCCCGTATGGCGATGTGCCGGTCGATCCCGTCGTGATGAAGCGCGTCACCCTGCTACCCGCAGCCACCACCACCGTTCGGCCTGAGTCCCCAGCTGCATCCACCACCGTTCGGCCTGAGCCTGTCGAAGGCCAAAACAAATAAGGCCCGCTCTGACCACGACACGCAAACTGCTGCTGCTCGGGCTCGCCGCGCCCGCCGCGCTCGCGCTCGGCCTGGCCGCCGGTGCGCTGCCCGACGACCGTGGCCTGGCGCTGCAAATCCTCACCGAGCTGCGCGGCCCGCGCGTCGCCGCCGCCTTCGCCTGCGGCGGCCTGCTGGCGCTGGCGGGCGCGCTGATGCAAACGCTGTTCCGCAACCCGCTGGCCGAACCTTATCTGCTCGGCGTCTCCGGCGGCGCCGGCCTGCTCGCCCTGCTCGGCATGGCGGTAGGGCTGGCGTGGCCGTGGGTGTCGATGCTGGCATTCGCCGGCAGCCTGTTGGCGCTGGCGCTGGCCGCCGCCCTCGGCGGCCGTCTGCTGGCACGCGACCACACCCCGCTGCTGCTCGCCGGGGTGATGCTGGCAGCGGGCTTCGGCGCACTCATCGCGCTGGTGCTCTCCGTCACCCCCGCCGAGCGCCTGCCCGGCATGCTGTTCTTCCTGATGGGCGATCTGGCGTGGACGGGTCAGCCCGCGCTGCTGTGGGCGGCTCTGCTGCTGGCCGTGGCCGCCGCGCTCGCGTTATCCAGGCGGCTCGACGTGTTGCAACTCTCCCCGCTCAAGGCTGCGTCATTGGGTGTGGCGGTCGCCCCCACGCGCTGGATGCTGTTCGCGCTCGCCGGTGGTTGCACCGCCCTCGTCGTCGCCCAGGCCGGCAGCATCGGCTTCGTCGGCCTGATGGTGCCGCACGCCCTGCGACGGCTCGGCTTCAGCAGCCACCGCGTCCTGCTGCCCGCCGCCGCGCTGGCCGGCGGCAGCCTGCTGGTGCTGGCCGACGCGCTGGCGCGCACCGTCATCGCGCCGCGCGAACTGCCGGTGGGCGTGCTCACGGCGCTGCTAGGAGTGCCGATGATGCTGTGGCTGCTGCGCAGGCCGTAAAGCGCGACACTGTCCCCACAAACCGTTGGAGTATTTGACAACATGATCGCCATGTTGTTATTGTCTCCAACATGAAAGGCGTCCAGCTTGTCTCTACGCGCATCGCATACTCCGAGTCGGCTTTCGCGGAACTCGTATTGTGGCGGCTTCCCAAACCCGTCGAAGGATCAGTCCATGGCTTCAAGTATCGGCTTGCCTACGTCGTCCATGGCGCATGCGTTCTCCGTTACGACAACGAAGCAGGGAAAGGCGACCACAGGCATGTTGACGGAGCCGAGCACGCCTACGCCTTCACAACGCCCGAGCAACTGATTGCCGACTTCCAACGTGACATAAAGAGGTGGAACGATGAAAACCGTGACGCTTGACATCCGCTCGCCTTCAGACGCGATGACGGACTTCGTCCAGGCCTGGAAGACAGGCAAATCCCAACGATCTGCCCGTATCAGTTTCGCCACACCCGAATTGCTCTGGCAAGTACTCACCGCCAAGCGCTGGGAACTGCTCAAGGTCCTGTGCGGGGCCGGCCCCGTCTCCATCCGTGAAGCCGCCCGCCGCGCAGGCCGTGACGTCAAGGCCGTGCACGGCGACATCACCGCCCTGCTTGAGGCCGGCATCCTCAATCGCACACCGGAGGGCAAGATCGAGTTCCCTTTCGATGCGGTCAAGGTCGAGTTCATGCTGCAGGCTGCCTAAGTGCAGGCCAGTGCGTGTTCTTATCATGCTGCCGTGCTGGCCGACGCGCTGGCACGCCCGTGATCGAGCCGCGAACTGCCAGTGGGCGTAGGACCGCACTACTGAGGGTGCCGATTGTGGCTGTTGCGCACGCCATGAGTTGACAGAAGCAGCCTGGTTATGCGGCAGAATTGCCGTCTAATTAACGTTGGCCGTCTTCGAACAAACGCATATGCAAGAGAAGCTTTTCCTACTTACCTCGAAACAAATCGCCCGTAGATTGACGGAAGTTTTCGATTTCGTTTGGCCTACTGCCACAGCGATATGGAATCTCCGGTGGCAAGTTGCTGGCTTTGTTGCAGCGTGTCCTGAAGCTACCGATAGCGATCTAAACGGCCGCTTTAATGTCGGTAGTGGTATCCGTGGAGCAAACCTTCGCCGAGCATGCATTGACTCTAGCTGGGAAGATCAGCAACAAGAGTTCGCACGCTTCCTACTTTTTGAATTTTGTGCGCTTTACGAATCGTGGTGCGAAAGTGCCCTGCATGAATTAACGAGCCCCTCAAAACTTTCAAAACATCTACAGTTTCCAACCACTATAAAAAATGGCATAGCAAGCGAAGGGGTTCAGCATGCCATCAATTCGATTGCAGCCACAAATTCACCAGCAATGCTTGGCTCTATCTATCCGACGATAGCTCAGAACAAAAAGAACTCGCCACAGCACATCGAGCAACTATTGACCTGCTATCGGTATTTTAAGGAAGTGAGAAATTCGCTGATCCATGCGGGAGGTGGTACATCTGCCAAATTTGTATCCGCAGAATCCGCATATCAACAACTTACCGCAGCTCAACTTGGCATTAAGGAGAAACCGGCATTCAATGGTCACGCGGCCGGAAGTCGGGTAACCCTCAGTCTTCGTGGTGTAGTCGGTTTCGGAGAAATTGTCCTGCGGCTTGTGTCAACACTCGATGCGGAGATCACGAAAACGATGAAGGCAGAACAAGCCTTTCTTCAACGGTGGAAGGAGTTCCACGGCGACTCCCCAATTCAAGTCTCTGCAAATTCAAACCTATGCAAAGATCGCATCAAAAGACTTGTCCGGAAATTGGGCCTTCCAACCCCAGTTATTACGCCCCAGTTTGAAACATTGTTCCGACAAAGCCAATGCATAGTCTGAATGCGCGATGCCCAACCCATCATTCCACCGGACCTGCGCGAAAAGCCGCGCAGGCCAGTGAATTCAAACGTTAACCCTCACTGCCAACTTGGCTATGAGCCTGACCACTCAGCAACTCTCCCTCCACACCGGCACCCGCACGCTGGTCGACTCGCTCGACCTCGCGCTCGAACCCGGCGAAGTGCTCGGCATCCTCGGCGCCAACGGCGCCGGCAAGTCGACGCTGCTGGCCGTGCTGGCGGGACTCGCCAAACCTGCGCACGGCCGCGTCACGCTCGACGGCCAGCCGCTCGATACGCTACCGCCGCTCACCCGCGCGCAGCACATCGGCTTGCTGCCGCAGGGCGACGAGGGCGGATTTTTCGGCAGCGTCGCCGACTTCGTCGCGCTGGGGCGCTATCCCTTCGCCAGGGCTCAGGACAGGCCCTTCGGCCATGCGCCCAATGACTTGGCACCCTATCTGGCAACCTGGGAGCTGACCCAGCTCGCCCGGCGCCCGCTCGACACCCTCTCCGGCGGCGAACGCCAGCGCGCACGGCTGGCGCAGCTGGCAGTGCAGGCGCCGCACATCGCGTTGCTGGACGAACCGTTGACACATCTCGATCCGGCGCATCAGGCGCGGCTGCTGGTCTGGGCGCGCGGCGAGGCCGATGCCGGCCACACGGTGGTGTTGACGCTGCACGACCCCAACTGGGCGGCCTGCCACTGCGACCGCCTGCTGTTTCTGCACGGCGACGGGCGCTGGCAATTGGGCGCGCCTGCCGAGTTGCTGACCCCGGCGGCGCTCGAAGCGCTGTACGGCTCCGGCACGGCGGCGCTATGGCAGCGAGAGGGCGCCGTCCAGTCTGTATAATCGCGCTTTAGCCCGCATTCCTCCGCCCTCGCGCACCTCATGATTCGTCGCATCATCAATAAAGTTTTTGGCCGCAAGCCGTCCGGCACCGCTCAATCCGGCGCGCAGATTCTGCCGCTGGCCAAGCACGGCATCCGCCGCGACCAACTCGACGACTGCGCACTGAAAACCTGTGAAACGCTGATGCAGGCCGGGTTCAAGGGCTACGTCGTCGGTGGCGCGGTGCGCGATCTGCTGTTGGGTTTGACGCCCAAGGATTTCGACGTGGCGACCGATGCCACGCCGGAACAGGTGCGGCGGCTGTTCCGCCGTTCACGCCTCATCGGACGGCGCTTCCAGATCGTGCATGTGATGTGCGGGCGCGTCACCATCGAAGTCACCACCTTCCGCTCCAACGGCCAGAAGGAAGCGGAAGAGGAAGACGAGCGTCCGACCGACGAGCACGGCCGCCTGCTCACCGACAATGTGTTCGGCAACATGGCGGACGATGCCGCGCGCCGCGACTTCACCATCAATGCGCTGTATTACGACCCCGCGCGCGATGAAGTACATGACTACTTCGGCGGTGTGGCGGACTGCAAGAAGCGCGTGATCCGCATGATCGGCGACCCCGATACGCGCTACCGCGAAGACCCGGTGCGCATGCTGCGCGCCGCGCGCTTCGCCGCCAAGCTCGACTTCCATATCGACCCCGACACCCGCAGGCCGGTCGCTGCACTGGCACCGCTGTTGGCCAACATTCCGCGCGCGCGGATTTTCGACGAGGCGCTGAAACTGCTGCTGTCCGGCCACGCGCTGCGCGGCGTCCACCAGTTGCGCGCCGAAGGCCTGCACCACGGCATGCTGCCGCTGCTGGATACCATCCTGGATGATTCCACCGGCGAACGCTTCATCACCGCCGCGCTGAAAACGACCGACGCGCGCATCCTGTCCGACCGCCCGGCATCGCCCGCGTTTCTGTTCGGCACGCTGCTGTGGCCGCAGGTGGTGCAACGCTGGCACGCGCTGGAGGCCGCGGGTGAAAAGCCGCAGCCCGCGCTGTTCGCCGCGATGGACGAGGTGCTCGATGCGCAGCGCGGCCAGCTCGCCATTCCGCGCCGCTACGACGGCATGATGAAGGAAATCTGGGCGCTGCAGCCGCGCTTCGAGCAGCGCGGCGGGCAGCGTCCGTATCGTCTGCTGGAGCATCCGCGTTTTCGCGCCGCCTACGACTTTCTGCTGCTGCGCGCCGAATCCGGCGAGGTCGATGCCGAACTCGGCGAGTGGTGGACACGCTTTCAGGATGCCGGTGACGACGAACGCGAGGCCATGCTGATCGCCGACCACTCGCCCAAGCCGCGCCGCCGCCGCAAGCGCAAGAGCCCGGGTGAGGCCGCCAGCGAGACCCCGTCAGAATGAAGGTGCCTGCATGAAAGTCACTGCCACCGTCGGGCTGGGCGCCAACCTCAACGACCCGGTGGCGCAGGTCGAATACGCACTGGCCGAACTCGACCGCTTGCCCGGCACCCGGCTGCTTGCCCGCTCCAGTTTGTATGCCTCGGCACCGGTGGGGTATGTCGACCAGCCCGATTTCATCAACGCCGTCGCGCAGGTGGAAACCCATCTCGCGCCGCGCGCGCTGCTCGCCGCGCTGCTCGACATCGAACACCGCCACGGCCGCGAGCGCAGCTTCCGCAACGCACCGCGCACGCTCGACCTCGATCTGTTGCTGTACGGCCACGCACATTTTCACGAAGAGGGGTTGACGCTGCCGCATCCGCGCATGACCGAACGCGCGTTCGTGCTGCTGCCGCTGCTGGAAATCGCCCCCGACACGCTGATCCCCGGCCGCGGGCGCGCCGCCGACTGGCTTGCCGCTTGCGCCAACCAGCTGGTCACGGTGCTGCCGCCGCCCGCCGCCGCTGTCAACGCATGAGCCTCTCCCGTTACAAATACGTCGTCGTCGAAGGCCCCATCGGCGTGGGCAAAACCAGCCTCGTGCGCAAGCTCGCCGAACGCCTGAACGCCGACACCCTGCTGGAAAATGCGACCGACAATCCTTTCCTGCCGCGCTTCTACCAGGAACCCAAGCGCTACGCGCTGCCGACGCAACTGCATTTTCTGTTCGAGCGTTCGCGCCAGCTGCGCGATCTGGCGCAGGCCGATCTGTTCCGCAGCGGCACGGTGTCGGATTTTCTGATCGACAAGGACATGCTGTTCGCGCGGCTGAACCTGGACGACGACGAATTCGATCTGTATCAAAAGGTCTATGCCGATCTCGCCCCGCAAGCGCCGACGCCCGATCTGGTGATTTACCTGCAAGCGCCGATCGACAGCCTGCTCGCCCGCGTCAAGCAGCGCGGCGTGGAATTCGAGCGCGGCATGGCGGCCGATTACCTGCGCCGCCTGGCGGCAAGCTACAGCGATTTCTTTCATCGCTACGACGCCGCGCCGCTGTTGATCATCAACAGCGAAAACCTCAACTTCGCGCAACGCGACGCCGATTTCGAGCTGCTGCTGGAGCGCATGAGCAAAATGCGCGGTCCGCGCGAGTTTTTCAGCCGGGCGGCCTGACATGGCGGTCACGCTGTCCACGCTTAAAACGATGCGCGAACGCGGCGAAAAGATCGCCGTGCTCACCTGCTACGACGCCAGCTTCGCGCACGTGCTCGATGCCGCCGGGGTAGACGTGCTGCTGGTCGGCGATTCGTTGGGCATGGTGATCCAGGGCCACGCCTCGACGCTGCCGGTGAAACTTGCCGAAATGACGTATCACACGCGTTGCGTGGCGGCCGGCACCGAGCGCGCCTTCATCGTCGCCGACCTGCCGTTCGGCAGCTACCAGCCCTCGCCCGAACGGGCGTTTGCCGCCAGCGCGCGGCTGATGGCCGCAGGCGCGCACATGGTCAAGCTGGAAGGCGGCGCGGTGATGGTGGAGACAGTCGCATTTCTCACCTCACGCGGCATTCCGGTGTGCGCACATCTGGGCCTGCTGCCGCAGTCGGTGAACCAGCTCGGCGGCTACAAGGTGCAGGGACGCGAGGATGCGACCGCCGCGCAATTGATCGCCGACGCGCACGCGCTGGAAGCAGCGGGCGCCGGGTTGATCGTGCTGGAAATGGTGCCGGCCGCGCTAGCCAAGGCCATTACCGATGCGCTCACGATTCCCACCATCGGCATCGGCGCGGGGGCGGATTGTTCCGGCCAGGTGCTGGTGTTGTACGACCTGCTCGGCCTGGTGCCGCGCGCACCGAAATTCTCGAAGAATTTTCTGGCCGGGAGCGACGGCATCGAGGCGGCGGCACGCGCCTACGTTGCGGCAGTGAAAGATGGCAGCTTCCCCTCCGCCGAACACGCGTTCTGATGCGCGTCGTCCACACCGCCGTTGAACTGCGCGCCGCACTCGCCGGGAAAACCGGCAGCGCCTTCGTGCCGACCATGGGCAACCTGCACGCCGGGCATGTGTCGCTGATTGAACTGGCGAAACAGCATGGCCAGCCGGTGGTGGCGAGCATTTTCGTCAACCCGTTGCAGTTCGGTGCGGGCGAGGACTTCGAACGCTACCCGCGCACGCTGGACGCCGACTGCAACAAGCTGGCGGCGGCGGGCTGCGATATCGCGTTCGCGCCGGACGTCGCCGAACTGTATCCGGTGCCGCAGACGTTTACCGTGCAGCCGCCCGAGGCACTGGCGAACGACTTATGCGGCGCATTCCGCCCCGGCCATTTCAGCGGGGTCGCCACCGTGGTGCTGAAGCTGTTGAATCTGGTGCAACCGCACGTGGCCGTATTCGGAAAAAAGGATTTCCAGCAGCTGTTGGTCATCCGCGAACTGGTGCGGCAGTTCAACCTGCCAGTCGAGATCGTTGCGGGCGACACGCTGCGCGAGGCTGACGGCCTGGCGATGAGCTCGCGCAACGGCTATCTCGGCGCGTCCGAGCGCATCCAGGCCGCCGCTTTGCAGCGCGAACTGGCCGCCATCGTGGCAGTGATCCAGGCGGGCGAAAGCGATTTCGAGGCGCTGTGCGCGGCTGCCAGCCGCCACCTGAAAATGGCGGGCTGGCGCGTCGATTACGTCGCGTTGCGCGATGCTGCCAATCTGCAGGCGCCGACCCCCGACAGCACGCGGCTGGTGGTGCTGGGCGCGGCCTGGCTGGGGTCGACCCGGCTGATCGACAACCTCGATTTCACCCCGCCGGCCCGGGCCTGATCCTGGCCATCAACGACCACACGATAGCTGTGCGCAAATACACACGACTCCTCTCGGTCCTCCTGTTTCTCGTCCTGCTGCTGGCGATCTTCGAGCTGTCCGGCCTGCGGAGCCATTTCAGTCTGAGCTTCCTGCATCAAACACTGGCCGACAATCCACTGAGTGGATTCTTCGTCTTCATCCTTGTTTTCGCGCTGGGGAATCTGGTACAGATACCCGGATGGATTTTTCTGGCGGCGGCCGTACTCGCGCTGGGGCGAACCTGGGGCGGGTTGGCTACCTATATCGCCGCCCTCCTCTCGTGCAGCGCCACTTTCTTTGCCATCCGGCTGGTCGGCGGTGACGCCCTGCGCAACCTGAATGGCAAACTGGCGACGCGGCTGCTGAGCCAGCTTGATGCCCACCCGATCAGGAACATCGTATTGCTGAGAATGCTGTTCCAGACCGTTCCGGTACTCAATTACACGCTCGCCATGTCGGGCGTCCGCTTTCGCGATTACCTCGTCGGCACGCTGCTCGGTCTTCCCCTGCCGATCATGGCGTACTGCGTATTCTTCGATTACCTGTCCGTCCGGTTGCACCTGCATTGATCGCCCGGCCACACTCAGCATCGATTTCAGCTCAGACAACCTGTCCGGAAGGCCTGCCCGGCCTTCTGGATGATGGTGCCGTTTTGGTATAATGATCGTCCTTTTTTTGTGAGGGCACCGTCATGCAAAGAACGATGCTCAAGTCCAAGCTGCACCGGGCAACCGTCACCCATTCCGAGCTGCATTACGAAGGCTCGTGCGCGATCGACGAAACCCTGCTGGACGCGGCCAACATCCATGAGTACGAGCAGATCCAGATCTACAACATCACCAATGGCGAGCGTTTCACCACCTATGCCATTCGTGCTGCACGTGATTCCGGAATCATCTCGATAAACGGCGCAGCCGCGCACAAGGCGAATCCGGGCGACCTCGTCATCATCGCCACCTACGCGGTCTACAACGAACTGGAACTGGCGCGCTACGAGCCGGAACTGGTATACGTGGACGCAGGCAACCGCATCCTGGACACCCGGCACGCGATACCAGTCCAGGCAGCGTAAACCTGCCTCGCACCCAACAAAAAAGGCCGGGATTCCGGCCTTTTTTGTTGGGTGCGATATCGCCTAAGCCGGGCGCGAAGGCGTGAGCTTCCAGATATCGCGGTTGTATTCACCCATGGTGCGGTCGGTTGAGAAAAAGCCGGACGAGGCCGTGTTGAGAATGCTCATCCGCGTCCAGTTGGCCGAGTCGTGCCAGGCCAGCGCCACCCGGTGCTGGGCATCGACATAACTGCGGAAGTCGGCGAGCGTCATCCAGGGGTCGTGCGGGCTCAGCAGCGCACCGAGGATCATGTCGAAGATGCCCGGCTCGCACGGATTGAAATGCCCCGCAGCAATCAGTTCGATCACTTCACGCAGTTCGTGGTCCTGCTCCAGATAGTTCTGGGGATGGTAATGCCCGCGCAGGGCATCGACCTCGTCGGCGCGCAGGCCGAACAGGAAGAAATTGTCTTCGCCCACCGCGTCGAGGATTTCGATGTTGGCGCCGTCGTAAGTGCCGATGGTGAGCGCGCCGTTCATCATGAACTTCATGTTGCCGGTACCCGAAGCTTCCTTGCCGGCGGTGGAAATCTGCTCGGACAAATCCGTCGCAGGCGCGATGATTTCCATGCTGGTCACCCGGTAGTTGGGCAGGAAAGCGACTTTCAGGCGGCCGTTGACGTCGGGATCGCTGTTCACCACCTCGGCCACGCTGTTGACGAGTTTGATGATGCGCTTGGCCATCGCATAGCCGGGTGCGGCCTTGCCGCCGATCAGCACGCAGCGATCCGCCCAGCCCTCCAACTGTCCGCGCTTGATGCGGTTATAGAGATGCACCACGTGCAGCACGTTGAGCAATTGCCGCTTGTATTCGTGGATGCGCTTGACCTGCACGTCGAACAGCGCATCGGGGCTGAATTCGACGCCGCACTCGGCCTTGACCAGCGCCGCCAGACGTTCCTTGTTGGCACGCTTGGCCGCGTGCCAATCGGCATGGAAAGCCTGGTTATTCAGCGCGGCAAGGGGTTTCAGTTTGTCCAGCTGCGACAAATCCGCCACCCAGCCGTCGCCGATCTCGCGCGTGATAAGCGCGCTCATGCCGGGATTGGCGTGCGCCACCCAGCGGCGCGGCGTGACGCCGTTGGTCTTGTTGTTGAATTTGCCCGGCCACAGGTCGACGAAATCGCGGAACAGGCCATCCTTCAATAACTGCGAATGCAGCGCGGCGACACCGTTGACCGAGAAGCTGCCGACGATGGCAAGCCAGGCCATCCGCACCTGGCGCTGCGGGCCTTCTTCAATGATCGACATGCGGCGCTGGCGGCTGATGTCTCCCGGCCATTTCAACGACACTTCACGCAAAAAACGGGCGTTGATCTCGTAGATGATTTCCAGCGGGCGCGGCAGCAGGCGCTCGAACAGCGCCACCGGCCAGCGCTCCAGCGCCTCGGGCAACAGCGTGTGGTTGGTGTAGGCCATGCACTGTGAGGTGATGGCCCACGCTGCGTCCCAGCTCAGGCCTTCGAGATCGACCAGCAGGCGCATCAACTCGGCCACCGCGATGGTGGGGTGGGTGTCGTTCATCTGGAACACGTTGTGTTCGGCGAACTTCGACAGATCGCTGTTGCCCGCCGCGCGCCACTGCCGCAGCGCGTCCTGCAGGCTGGCTGAGGCGAGGAAATACTGCTGGCGCAGCCGCAGTTCCTTGCCGTTCTCACTGCTGTCGTTGGGGTACAGCACCATCGAAATATGCTCGGCGTGGTTCTTCGCCTGCACCGCTTCGGTGTAGCTGCCGGCATTGAATTCATCGAGATTGAAGGCGTCGGTGGCGGCCGCCTTCCACAAACGCAAGGTGTTCACCGCGTGATTGCGGTAGCCCGGAATCGGCATGTCGTAGGGAATCGCCAGCACATCCTTGGTATCGACCCAGCGCGCGCGCGGCACCCCTGCCTGGTCGAGATAATGCTCGGTGCGGCCGCCAAACGGCACTTGCCGGGTGAACTCGATCCGCTCGACTTCCCACGGATTGCCGTCACGCAGCCAGTGGTCGGTGTCTTCTTTCTGGTAACCGTTTTCGATGCGCTGGCGGAACATGCCGTACTCGTAATGCAGGCCATAGCCCATCACCGGCAGGTTGAGCGTGGCGCAACTGTCCATGAAGCACGCCGCCAATCGTCCCAGGCCGCCATTGCCCAGGCCGGCATCGGGCTCTTCCTCGGCGACCGACTCCAGGGTCTGGCCGAAGTCCTGCAAAGCCGCGCGCGACGCCGCGTCCAGCCCCAGATTCAGCACGTGGTTGGAAAGCGCGCGACCAATCAGGAATTCCAGCGACAGGTAATACGCGCGCCGCTTGCCCGGCTGGTCGCGCGCGGCGTAGGTGTTCATCCAGTCCGACATCAGGCGGTCGCGCAGCGTCCAGGCCAGCGCCTGGTAGGTGTAGACCGGCGGACAGCCGAGAAAACGCCCGAGATGATAGAACTGATACTGTTTGACATCCTGATCGATCGCTTCGGCCGTGGCCGGCAACGGCGCCAGAGGAAAGCTGCACGTGGTAATGCTGGGTTGGTGGCCTGACATGGTTATTCCCGCGCTTAAATTGAATAGAGTGAAAGATAGTGGCCGGCGCTGTTCGCCCAGTCGAACGACTGGTTCATGCCCAACTGTTGCAGCCGCCGCCACTGGGCAGGCTGGCGAAACAGCTCAAGCGCACGGCGAATGGTATCGAGCAGTGCGGCCATATCGGGCGTGTCGAACACGAAGCCGGTGGCGCTGGCGTCGGCGAGCGTGGCCTCGTTGGCATCGACCACGGTATCGGCCAGTCCGCCGGTTTTGAAGACGAGCGGCGGCGTGCCATAGCGCAGGCTGTACATCTGGTTCAAGCCGCACGGCTCGAAGCGCGACGGCATCAGAAACAGGTCCGCGCCCGCCTCGATCAGGTGCGCCAGAGATTCGTCGTAACCGATCTCGACGAACACCCTATCCGGATGCTGCTTGGCCAGCCGCGTCAGTTTCTGCTCGTACCCTGCCTGGCCGCTACCCAGGATGACAAAGCGCGCGTCGCTCTCGACCAGCAGCACCGACATCGCGGCCAGCACCCAGTCGATCCCTTTCTGTTCGACCAGGCGGCCGACCAGTCCCAGCAACGGCGCCTGCAGCGCTGCGTCGTCCACCAGCGGCAGAAAACGCGCCAGCAAGGCCTGCTTGTTGCGCCGCTTGCCGGGGTTGATCCGGCTCATCGAATAATGCGCGGGCAAGTAGGGATCGGTGTGAGGATTCCAAAGCGTGGTGTCGATGCCATTGAGAATGCCGTGCAGCTTGTGCTGCCGCGACAGCAGCAGGCCGTCGAGCCCGAAGCCGAATTCCGGGGTGCAGATTTCGGCGGCGTAGGTCGGGCTCACGGTGGTGACGATGTCGGCGTAGACAATGCCTGCCTTCAACATGGAAAAGCCGCCGTGGAATTCCGCACCTTCGTGTGTCCACCAGTGGCTGGGCAGTTGCAGGCGCACGAAATCGCTGTGCGAAAAATAGCCGCCGTAGGCCAGGTTGTGGATGGTGAAGACGGTTTTCGGGCGAATCGGCAACTCGTGCAAAAACGCGGTCACCAGACCGGTTTGCCAATCGTGCGTGTGCACCACTGCGGGCTGCCAGCCGAAGCCCAGCGTGTCGACCGCCAACTGCGCAGCGACGCGTGCGAACACCGCAAAGCGCTCGGCGTTATCGGGCCAGTCCTGGCCGTTGGCACTGACATAGGGATTGCCCGGGCGGTCGAACAGCGGTGGACAATCGACGATCCACAGCGGAAACGCAAAATCGGGATGGCGTGTTTCCAGGATGCGCGCGCTGACGATGCCCTCGGCGCCGCGCACGTCGATCCAGCCCAGAATGCGCACCTGCTCGAGCTGGCGCAGCAGTGCACGATAGCCCGGCAGCAGCAGCCGGATATCGGCGCCGCGCGCGTGCAGGGCGTGCGGCAGGCTGTAGAGCACATCGCCCAGCCCACCGGTTTTCACCAGCGGATAGGCTTCGCTGGCCACAAACAGAATTTTCATTGCTCCGCGTTTCATTATTATTTGACTTGATGGTGAGAGATTGACTAACAGGGTTTGAGGAAGATCGCACCCAACGGTGGCAGCACCACTTCAACGGAATGCTCGAAGCCCATCCACGGCAGATTTTGCGGGCGCAGCGGCTGGCCGTTGCCGAGGTTGCCGCCGCCGTAATACATCGAATCGGTATTGAGCACTTCGCACCACGCCGACCCCGATGGCACCCCGATGCGGTAGCCGTGACGCGGTACCGGGGTGAAGTTGAACAGCGCCACCAGTTGCGCAGACGCGTCCTGCCCCTGGCGCACGAAGCTCAGCACCGACTGGTCGGCATCGTGGCAGTCGATCCAGCGGAAGCCACGTGGATCGAAATCGTAATCGTGCAAGGCTGCTTCGTCGCGATACAGGTGGTTGAGGTCGCGCAGCAACGCGCGAATGCTGTCGTGCGCGGGGAAATCGAGCAGCGCCCAGTCGAGCTGGCCGGCTTCCTTCCACTCGTTCCACTGGCCGAACTCGCTGCCCATGAACAGCAGTTTCTTGCCGGGATGCGCGTACTGCCAGGCGTAGAACAGGCGCAGGTTGGCAAAGCGCTGCCACACATCGCCCGGCATCTTGTCGAGCAGGCTTTTCTTCATGTGCACCACTTCATCGTGCGACAGCGGCAGCACGAAGTTTTCCGTCCACGCGTACATCTGGCTGAAGGTCAGCTGGTTGTGCTGGTACTTGCGATAAACCGGCTCCTTCTCGATGTAGTCGAGGCTGTCGTTCATCCAGCCCATGTTCCACTTCATCGAGAATCCGAGCCCGCCGAGTTCGACCGGGCGCGATACTGCCGGCCAGGCAGTCGATTCTTCGGCGATGGTCAACACACCGGGAAAGCGGGCATGAACTTCGGTGTTCATTTCGCGCAGGAAATGGATCGCCTCGATGTTCTCGCGCCCGCCGTACTGGTTCGGCAGCCACTCGCCATGCTTGCGCGAATAGTCGAGATACAGCATCGACGCCACCGCATCGACGCGCAGGCCGTCGATGTGGAATTCGTCAATCCAGTACAAGGCATTGGCGACCAGGAAATTACGCACCTCGTTGCGGCCGAAATTGAATATCAGCGTGCCCCAGTCCTGATGTTCGCCGCGGCGCGGGTCTTCATGCTCGTATACCGCCTCGCCGGTGAAGCGCGCCAGCGCCCAGTCGTCCTTGGGGAAGTGCGCCGGCACCCAGTCGAGCAGCACGCCGATGTTGGCCTGGTGGCAGGCATCGACGAACGCACGGAAATCATCCGGCGATCCGAAGCGCGCGGTCGGTGCGTAATAGCCCGACACCTGATAGCCCCACGAGGCGTCGAGCGGATGCTCGGCCACCGGCAGCAACTCGATATGGGTGTAGCCGAGATCCTGCACATAGGGAATCAGCTCGGCGATGAGTTCATCCCAGCTGTAAAAACCGCCATCGGAATGGCGCCGCCAGGAACCGGGGTGTAATTCGTAAATGCTGATCGGGCGATGCTGCCAGTCGAAGTGGGCGCGCGCGGCGAGCCAGTCTGCGTCGCCCCAGGCGTAGGGCGTGTCGTCCGCAATGCAGCTGGAGGTTTCGGGACGCGGAAACATCTGGCGCGCGTAGGGATCGGTCTTTTTGACCAGCTGGCCGTGGCTGCCGAGGATTTCGTATTTGTAGGCCTGCCCCGCTGTCAGCCCCGGGATGAACAATTCCCAGATGCCGGTCGCGCCACGACAACGCATCGGGTGGCGGCGGCCATCCCAGTCGTTGAAGTCGCCGATTACACTGACGCGCTGCACCGCGGGTGCCCACACGGCGAACAGGCAGCCGGCCACGTCATCAACCGTTTTCAGGTGCGCGCCGAGCACTTTCCAGGCTTCGAAGTGCCGCCCTTCGCCGAGCAGATGCAGATCGAGTTCACCCAGTTGCGGCGCAAAACTGTAGGGACTTTGCAGGGTGTGCCACGTGCCTGTGCCCTTGTCCTGCCAGCGCAGCAGCGGATGCGGCTCAAGCGCCTGGTCAGGCGGCAGAGCCAGCTCGAAGCAGTCAGTTCCCGCGATGCGCGTCATGGGTGCGCCTGCCACCTCAACCGCTTCGGCCGCAGGCAGGAACGCGCGCAGCACGGTGCCGCCAGGCGCAGCATGCGCGCCCAGCACCTCGAACGGGTCGTGGTGCGTGCCGGTCTGCAGGCGCAGGATCGGCGCGCTGATTGCAGGCAGGCTGGCGCCAGGCGGAGTTGGCAAGGGCGCTTTCATCGGGGGGGTTGAGTTTCGCATCGGTGGGTTTTCTGTAATTGTTCAAGCAAACGGGATGCCAAGTCTGTAGGCAGTTCATTCCATTCAAAGCGCCAGGTCCAGTTGCCGTTCTCCGTACCGGGGGTGTTCATGCGTGCCTCGCTGCCGAGGTGCAGCACATCCTGCAGCGGCAACATCGCCAGCGCGGCGCGGCTTTGCAGCACGGTGGACACCATCGCATCGAGCACAACTACATCCGGCACCGCAGCGGCGTCGCTCACGCCCAGTTGCCCGAGCACCTGCTGACGCGCGTGTTCGGGCAGCGTGCGCCACCAGCCCAGCGCGGTGTCGTTGTCATGGGTGCCGGTGTAATACACCGAATCCACCGCCACGTTCCCGGGTTTGTGCGGGTTGTCGGCATGGTGGTCAAACGCGAATTGCAGCACCGTCATGCCGGGCAAGCCAAATTGATGGCGCAGCGCGATGACATCGGGGGTGATGACGCCGAGGTCTTCGGCCACCAGCGGCAACTCGCCCAGATCATCGGCCACCGCCTGCAGCAGCGCGGCGCCGGGCGTCGGCACCCAGTGGCCGTGAATCGCAGTGGGCTCGCTCGCAGGAATCGCCCAGGCCGCCACCAGCCCGCGAAAGTGATCGATGCGCAGCAGGTCGAACCATTCGAAATGCGTGGCAAGCCGCGCCCGCCACCAGGCAAAGCCATCGGCCTGCATCGCTGCCCAGTTGTAGTGCGGATTGCCCCAGCGCTGCCCCGTTTCGGAGAAATAATCCGGCGGCACCCCTGCCACGACGGTGGGCAGCCCTTCGGCATTCAGCAAAAACAGATCGCGCTGCGCCCACACGTCGGCACTGTCGTGGGCAGCGAAAATCGGCATGTCGCCAAACAGCTGAATGCCGCGCGCCGCCGCTGCCGCGCGCAGGGCCTGCCAAAATACGGCAGCACGATATTGTTCGGCCATCACCGCTTTCAGCGCATCGGCATGGCTGGCGTCGAACTCGGCCAGCGCCTGTGCATCGCGATCGCGCAGCGGCTGCGGCCAGTCGGTCCACGCCGCACCGCCCTGAGTCTGTTTGATGACCATGAAGCGGGCGTAGTCGTCGAGCCAATGGCGCTGCTTGTTGCGCCAACCGGCGAAGCGGCGCATGTCGGCGCGCGGGCTGGCCTGAAGAAGATCGGGGAACAACGCGGGATTGACCGCGAACGCCGATGCGCACTGATAGGGCGACAGCCCGCCCAGCGGCGGACTCAGCGGCAGCATTTGCCACACGCCAACGCCCGCTGCCTGCAGGAAATCCAGCCAGCGCTCAGCGTCGGCCAGGGTGCCGGACGGCAGCGAAGTCGGATGCAGCAGCAGACCGGCGCGGCGGGTGTTGAAGTTCATCAGGCGTTCCTGCGCATGGTGCCGGAATTTTCCGCCCAGCCACCGCCGCTCGACAGCGGCACGTCGAGCAGCGCGGGCGGCGCCACGCCGAGCAGGCGATACAGTTCGCGCAGCTGGGTACGGTACAACTGCTCGAAGTCGCTGACGCTGCCCGCCGGGTTGTAATCGCCGAACCACCAGAACCAGTCGGAGCCTTCGCACACGGCGAGCTGGCGGGTGGCGAGCGCCAGCTGATCGGCGCCCAGCTTGCCCGCCGCCGCCACGTTGTCGTAGGCGTGTTTGGCGGCGACCAGATAATCCCAGCCACGATTCTTGTCGTCCGAGCCGATCCAGGTGGAGAAACTGCCATACACCCAGCTGCCCGCTGCCAGTCGCTTCATCGGCCTGGCCGGGGCGCGCGCGGCCTGCTCGGCAAAGGTGCTGACCTTGAGCGTGGGGTGGCTGGATAGCGACGCGTAGAGCGCATCCAGAAAATGATGGCCGTTGTCGGGGTAATACTCCCAGGCGTTTTCGCCATCGAGAATCACCGACACCACGTGCTGCTTCGCATCCTTGCCGAACACCCCGGCGATATTTTCCAGGTGCTGGACGAAGTCGCCGACCGCGTCGTCGGCGTGCCAATCGCTGTATTTGAAGCCGATCAAGTCCGACAGACCGTCGTCGCGGAAAAACACCCGGGTCTTGAAGCTGCCGATCTGTGCGGGCGAAAACAAGGCGCGCTTGGTTTGCGTGTCTTCTTCCTTGCAGCCGGATTTGGTGCAACTGTTACGCCACACGCCTTCGCCCGAGGCGGTCCAGGCAATGTCCATTTCGTCGAGCTGCGCCAGCGCATCCTCGCTGACGCCGCCTTCCGACAGCCACACCCCCGTCGGCTTGATGCCGAAGTAACGCTCGAACACCGCGACGCCATGCTGCAGATGCCAGCGCGCGCGCGCCGGGCCGTCCGGATAGGCGGGCGCTTCAGGCGCCGGGGCATCGGGCAGCGCATCGCGCAGGTTGGCGAAGTCGTTCAGCAGCGGCACGATGGGGTGGCCGTAAGGCGTCATCGACAACTCGACCTGGCCGCGTTCAGCGAGCGCACGGTAACGTGGGATCAAGCCAGCCATGCAATGCTGCATCAGGTGCAGCAGTTCATGGCGGTCGGCGGCGGAATAGTCTTTTTCCTGCGTCATCAGCCGCTGCGCCAGCGGGTTTTTCTTCAACGAATGCCCCAGCCAGGCCAGGTGATACCAGGTCAGCAAATCGAGAAAATACTGCTCGGACAGATAGCCCAGATGCCACTGCAAGCCGGTGCTGCCGACGCCCGCTTCGCCGGTGGCGCCTATCATGCGCAG
>Ga0315268_10003014_pt1 | contig 18692 bp, 18 predicted proteins | sample C1_top_MG_FD_204535 | JGI IMG/M metagenome (GOLD analysis project Ga0315268, IMG submission 204535) | Sediment microbial communities from Yellowstone Lake, YNP, Wyoming, USA - C1_top | ecosystem: Environmental > Aquatic > Freshwater > Lake > Sediment | place: USA: Wyoming | collected 2017-08-01
GGAGTAGCCGCTTGTAGAACTCTTCGTATCCCTTGCCGAATGCTCTCATGTCGATGTAGAATTCGTACACGCGTGCGTCGGTCTTCTCGTGCACTAGATGTGCGGTCTTGAGTGAGTACATGCAGCAAACTCTGCTGCAGTATTCATTGTGGTTCTCGTCACGGCTGCCAACACAATGGACGATTGCGACGGCCTCAGGTGACCTGCCGTCCTTGAGTTGGATCTTGCCGCCAGTGGGTCCGGAGGCGTGTGTCAAGCGTTCAAATTCTAGGCTTGTGACTACGTTGGGCAGTCGTCCATATCCGTACTCCTTGATCTTCGAAGCGTCGAAGAGGTCGAACCCGGTCGCTATGATCACCGAGCCAACTGGAATCTCGACATACTTCTCCTCTTGTTCGAAGTCGATCGCATCTCGAGGACAGAATTTCTGGCAGACCTTGCAAACCCCTTTCGTGAAGTACAGACAGTTCTCCCTGTCTATCACTGGTGTGCTTGGCACGGCTTGTGGAAATGGCCGATAGACTGCCTTGCGTTTCCCGAGCCCACATTCAAATTCGCTTGGAACGCTCTTGGGACATTTCTGTTCGCATTGACCGCAGCCCGTGCACTTATCCTCGTCAACATATCGAGGCCGACGGCGAATTCTCGCCGTGAAATTCCCGACGTAGCCTGAGAAGTCTGTGACATCACTGTATGATAGAAGATCTATGTTCGGATGCTGCCCTACTGAAACCATCTTGGGGGTAAGTATGCAGGCGGCACAGTCGAGGGTTGGAAAAGTCTTGTCAAATCGCGCCATGTAACCGCCAATCGTCGGCTCCCTCTCGACTAAGTACACCTTCTTGCCGGAATCTGCAATCTGCAAAGCCGCCTCGATCCCGGTGATTCCACCGCCAACAACCAGAACGTTGGGGTTCACCGGAACCCTTTGCACTTCAAGAGGCTCATTGTAGTTAACGCGCATGACCGCTGCGCTGACGATGGCTTTCGCCCTTGCTGTGGCGAGCTCGCGGTTTTCACAAATCCACGAGCACTGTTCTCGAATGTTCGCCATCTGGAAGAGGAAAGGATTCAGGCCGGCGCTCTCCACCGCTCGCCTGAAGGTCGACTCATGCATCAACGGAGAGCAGGACGCAACGACAACCCTAGTGAGACCTAACTCGCGGATGTCTTTCTTGATCATTTCTTGGCCGGGATCGGAGCACGTGTATTGATAGTCACGCGCAACAACAACGTTCGGCAGTTGCTGAGCGTATGCAGCGACGCCTTTGCAGTCGACGGTTTTTCCGATGTTTGTCCCGCAGTGGCAGATGTAGACACCGATTTTTTCTGGCAATTATCGTATGACCTCCAAGTGCTTTTCGAGAATCCTCTGGCTGGAGATCAGCTCCTCGTTGATTGCAAGTTCCTTCCTCGAGAACCCGAAGGCGAGCCCCATCAGTTGAGTGAAGTATAACGCGGGTATGCGGAAGCTCGTTCCGAATCTCTTGTTGACATCGCCTTGGTATGTTTCGATGTTCATGTGGCAAAGCGGGCAGATTGTCGCGATGCACTCGGCACCGTTCTGCTGTGCACAATCGAGCAGGTTTCTGTTGAGCTCCAAGCCGACATCCTCGTTTGTCATCATGAGGAGACCACCGCAGCACTTCGCTTTGAGGGGGTAATTGACGGGCTCCGCCCCGATCCATATGAGTAACCTGTCCAAGATCGTGGGAAATTCAGTGTCGTCAATTTCACCGAAGGGCCTGGTCAGCTGGCAGCCATAATACGGCGCAACCTTCAGGGCCTTGAGTTTCTGCTTTATTCGAGATTTTACTTCGTTTTCGCCAATGTCGTTTACGATTACCTCAAGTAAGTGCCGTACCTTCACGTTGCCCCAGTACTGCAAGTTCGCTGCTTTCAGCCCGGCGTCTATGGTTCTCTTGAATCTTGAATCCTCAGCTAGGTAGTGGTTGGTCTTCGTGAGAGTCGTGAGGCAGGCGGGGCAGACGACGACTAGATTTTTCCTTTCCTTCTCAGCTATGGCGAGGTTTCTCGCAGACAGGAGGTGTGCTCTCATCTCATGGATGGCCATATACGCTGAAGCGCCACAACAGTTCCAATCGTTCAGTTCGGCGAGATCGATGCCCAGTGACTCGCAGACAAGCTTAGCAGATTTATCGTAGGCCTTGTTCATGCCTTCAAGTGCGCAACCAGGATAGTACGAGAATTCGATTTGAGATCTCAAGGCTAGTCCTCCCCTCCATGCGCCAGAGGTGGATGCAGACCCGAGACCAATGCCTCAGTCAGCGTTCCCGCACACTTCTCGAGCTCAGATATTCCTTTGATTCTGTGCGGGATCAGAGGCATTCTTCCGCGCAGGAAGAGCTTCGCAGCGCGCGGAATCATCTTCAACGTTCCGAGTGGGTTCGTTTTCAGCAGGAATCTGCTGACTAACGGCACCTCTGCCATCCGACCATTCTTGTCGACAATGTCAACGAACAGTTTTGCGGCGATAGCTGCGTTCGCGCCCTCTTGAGCGAGACCAAACTCGATCGCCAAACGTTTGAGTTCGTACATGATGTCGGTGAGTTTGATTCCTGATGGACACCGGACCGTGCATGAGTAGCATGAGGTGCAAAGCCAGATCGTGTTGCTTCTGAGGATTCGTTCAAGAAGGCCGGCTCTAAGGGCTGCGATTATTTCCCGCGGAGTGTAATCCATGGCGTAACTTGTCGGACAGGAAGCGCTGCAAGTCCCACATTGCAGGCACTCTTTGATTTTGTCGCCGCCTGGGAGGCCGTAAACAGCGTGAAGGAAAATGTTGCTCAGCGCGTGCGCTCTTCGATCAGCGCGGTCCTCGTACATAATCATCTGATTTATTTTGAGTTGAACCGGTGCAATATGTCTAGTCTATAGAAGCTCCGTGCAACTAAATATAACATATAATTTCAGCTCAAACTACTTATAGGTTCAGTTTACAGTAAGAAGAACGGGCGTCGCTCATGCTCGTAGAGGAAGAAAAGGCTAGGCGTCAATGTGAAGAGTTAGAGAAGGCCTGGGAAGTTCTCAATGGGGCAGCCGCAGAGCTGGGTAGCAAAATCGTCAGCCTGCCACCGGACGTGTACGTTTCGCTTAGGGGGGCCAAATCGCTCATCAGTCTCTGTAAATCTCACCCCAAGCTCTCCGAATTGACCCCAAGAGACGTCGATGCTCACGAAGGGTTCTGCGTCGCATGCTGTGGCTCGGACGTGGTCGCTCGAATAAAGTGCGAATTGAGGAATGTTGAGGATCTGTTGATTCTGAAAGCCATGAATGAGTTGGGCAGTAGCTACGCCATGCGGCTTCAGCAGAGAACGATGAAAGCCTGGGAGGCGACGAAGCCTCTCGGTATCTCCACTTCGTAAATGCCTAGACGGTAAAGGAAAACTGGCTCGATAAGCGCTACTAATGCATCTATTTACTTTGGGGTGTTACTACATAGCGTAGGCACGTCACCTATATACGCACTGTACGGCCCAGTCACACCCGGTCTAGATTCTGGGTTGACAAGATCAGGACCGGTTTCTCAAACCGTACTGCTCGAAAAGCCCACGGGTAGGGCCGAGACTGAACCGCTTACGAAGGTGAATCCTCACCTCGCGCCGAAGCTGCAGAAGCTCGGCGCTACACGTCTCTATCGATGTTACAACTGTGGAACCTGCACCGCCATTTGTCCCCTCTCGAAGGAAAAGGTCGAGTTTCCCAGGAACCTGATCCGGTACGCGCTTCTCGGCGCCGAGGACAAGCTTCTGTCTGCCCCCGCACTCTGGCTGTGCTACTACTGCGGTGAATGCTCTGATGATTGTCCCAAAGATGCCGATCCAGGATCTTTCATGATGGCAGCCCGAAGATATGCGATCGAAAAATACTCGTGGGGCAGGATTGCATCCATCTTCTACAGCGGCCCTACCGCGTCGGGACTTGGCCTCATTGCGCTGACTCTGATCGCCATTCTCGGTCTCTGGTTTGTTAAAGGAACGCCGACTTTCAGCTCACCTAACCTACAGACGTTGGTCTCGTTCGAGGTGATTCATGATGTGGGCCTATCGTTGGGCGCGATCGTAGGCCTAAGCGTGTTGGCGAACCTCGTCATCATGGCAAAACTCGTCCGTGTGAAACCAGACAGGAAGCTGTTGCTCACCTCGAGATTGCGCACTTTGCTATCAACCCTTATTGGTTCCGTAGTCAACCAATCACTGGTTCAAATTGACTTTCTCAAGTGCACGAACAAGAACCGCTACTATGCGCACCTCGCCTTATTCTGGGGCTTCATAGGACTCGCGATTGCGACAGGAATAGACTACATCATAGGCCTTGGCAAGATCCCTCTATACCCGATTCCCCCCCAACGAGTCCTAGGGATCGTTTCAGGCGTCGCATTCACACTCGCAGCAACGTATTACCTGCTCAAAAGACTGAGAAAGGATGAAAGGCATGTTCGCCTGAGCCACTCGACCGACTGGGTCTTCGTCGCGCTGCTCTTCCTCGCAGGGATTACGGGCCTTCTTCTGACTCTGTTTCTCTACCTCGATTTCGCTCTAGGCGCTTATTCAATGTACGCTGTGCACCTAGTGATCGTGTTCGATCTCGTCGTCTTGGCACCGTTCACAAAGTTTGCTCACGCCGTCTACAGGCCTTTGGCGACTTGGATGAACGCCGCAGCGATGCGCTTCAGCGCGCAGGCAAGGTTGGAGGCGAACAGGTAGTTGACGAAGCCCGTCTTAGTAATTGGAGGGGGCATCGCTGGAATTCAGACCGCGGTCGACTTGGCAGAACAGGGTATCAAGACCTACATCGTTGAGAAGACGCCGAGCATCGGGGGCAGAATGGCCCAACTCGACAAAACCTTCCCAACATTGGACTGCGCATCCTGCATCCTCACGCCGAAGATGGTGTCAGCCGCCAAGAACAAGAACATTGAGCTGCTGACCTACTCAGAAGTGCAAGAGGTCACGGGCTCCCCCGGCAATTTCAATGTCAAGGTACTCAAGAAGCCAAGATACGTTAGAATCGAGAAGTGCCTCGGCTGCGGCGAATGCATAACCAAGTGTCCAATGTCCGTGCCAGACGAGTTCAACCTTGGAATGAGCAAGCGAAAAGCCATCTACTGGCCCTTCCCGCAAGCTGTCCCACTCGTCTCAACGATTGACTCCGAACACTGCCTCTACTTCACCAAGAACGTCTGCCGAGTTTGCGAAAGATTCTGTCCAACCGAAGCAATAGACTTCAAGCAAGAACCTCAAACGGTTGAGCTGAACGTGGCGTCGATCGTCGTCGCAACGGGATATCAGCTTCTTGATCCAACCCAGCTGCCGAATTATGGTTATGGAAAGCACGCGAATGTTCGCACTTCCCTCGAATTCGAGAGACTCGTCTCAGCGACCGGTCCCACGCACGGGGAAATCGTCCGGATGTCTGACAAGAAGCACCCCGAGAGCATAGCCTTCATTCAATGTGTCTGCTCACGAGATGTCAGGATTAATCCGAATTGCTCTGCTTTCTGTTGCACAGCGTCCGTGAAGCAGTCAATACTTGCGAGAGAACACATCCCCGACGTGAAGTGCACAGTATTCTACATGGATCTTCGCGCGTTCGGAAAGGGCTACCAGGAATTCTATGACCGCGCGAGAGGAGAGTTCGGAGTAGAATTCGTACGAGGCAGACCTGCCAAGATCGAAGAAGTTCCGGGCACGAAAAACCTCGTGATCACTTACGAAGACACGCATTCAGGACGGCTGACGAAGAAGGAAGTGGAGATGGTTGTCCTCGCGGTTGGCGTGAAGATCAATCCAATAGAGGGTTTTATCGATTTGCCGCTGGAGGACGACGGGTACGTCAGGCTCGACAAACCTCTGCTCGACCCCGTCTCGACAAAGAGGGATGGAATATTCATTGCAGGCGTTGTGGCGGGCGCGAAGGACATTCCTGACTCGGTTACTCAGGGTAGTGCAGCGGCGATGAAAGCGTCGATAATTGCGGCTGGTGAATAGCTGTGAGTGAAGAAGCAAAGGTGGGCGTCTTTGTTTGCCATTGCGGGATGAACATCGCGGGCACAATCAACGTAAAGGAAGTAGTCGAGTACGCAAGGACTCTACCTCACGTTGCAAACGCAAATGAGTACGTCTTCATGTGCTCGGCTCCTGGTCAGGATCTCATTAGAGGGGGCATAAAGAAGAACGGAATCAACAGAGTAGTTGTTGCTGCCTGCTCACCATCAATGCATGAACCAACCTTCAGAGCCGCGATGGCAGAGGCCGGCCTGAATCCGTATCTTCTGGAAATGGTAAACATCCGCGAGCACAGCGCTTGGGTCCACTCCCACGAGAAGAAGAGAGCGACTGAGAAGACTAAGGCCCTCATCAGAATGGGAGTAGCGAAAGCCGTACTTCTCGAGCCCCTTGAGGAATTTCGCATCCGGATGCAACCTACATCCCTAGTTCTGGGAGGTGGAGTTGCAGGTCTGAGGGCTTCTCTCGACCTTGCTGAGAGAGGATACAAGGTTCACCTCATCGAGAAACTTCCCACAATCGGTGGAAGAGCAGTCAGGCTCGGCACGATCGCCCACAGCGAAATCAGCGGGACGGACCTTTTGAAGCCCGTTCTTGACGCAGTCGAATCGAATCCAAACATCGTAACGTACGTCAACTCTGAGTTGGAGCATGTGGACGGTTCGGTTGGCTACTTCAAAGCGAAGGCTAGACGAAACCCCAGGTATGTGAACGCCAAGTGCACGCTCTGCGAGGAATGCATTCGCGTCTGCCCCGTTGAGGTCGCCGACGAGTACGATTATGGACTCTCGAAGAGGAAGGCGATCTATCTCCCCTTCAAGGAAGCTCATCCTCACATCATGGCCATAGACCCAGTAGCCTGCAACAAGTGTGGAGAATGCGTCAAGGTCTGTGAACCAGGCGCGATAAACCTGGAGGAGCAGCCACAGGATATCGAGATCGTAGCGGGTGGACTAATCCTCGCAACGGGTTACAGTCCGTATGACCCTCCGATCGGGGAGTTTGGTTATGGTCGTTCAGACAAGGTGTTGACGCTCTTCCAACTTGAGAGGCTACTTGACCCCGAAGGCCCAACTAATGGTAAGCTTGCCGTGTCAGGGTCTGTTCCGAAGAACATCGTCTTCATCATGTGCGTGGGCTCGCTTGGAATCACTGAAAACGCCCATCCATACTGCTCACGAATGTGCTGCGCATCCTCTCTGAAGAACATGATCAGAATCACGCAACTATACCCGGACACAACGATCTACGCACTCTACAAGGACATCAGGACCTACGCTAGACGCGACGAGAAACTGTACGAGCTTGCGACCGAGTCCAAAATCAAATTCGTTAACTTCGAAAAGACTCCCACAGTGAACGTGGGTCAGGTTGGTGTCTCTGTTCAAGTCAGAGATGCGACGTTGCAAGAAAACCTAGTGATCCCTGCCGACGCAGTGATTCTAGCTGTCGGCATGGCGCCAAGCGAAGACTTGAGCAAAGTTCGCTCAGTCGTGAAAGTGGGGTGCAGCCCTGAGGGATTCATACGCGAGGCGCACGTCAAGCTGCGACCGGTGGAAGCCCCAGCTGACGGAATCTTCTTAGCAGGAGCGATAACGAGTCCCAAGAACGTTCTCGAAACATCGATGGCGGGGAGCGCCACCGCAGCCAAAGCGTCGACACTGTTCTCCCAAGAAGAGTACCGGGTCGAACCGATCACGGCTCAGGTGACAGAGGAGCTCTGCAGTGGATGCGCCATCTGCATCGCCATGTGCCCGTACGGCGCAATATCAAGGAAAACCGTTGGCGAGAAGTACAGGGCTGAAGTGGACCGAGCGCTCTGCAAAGCCTGCGGAGCCTGCGTTGCCGCATGCCCATCGGGAGCGATGCAGCAGGCAGGATTCAAGGATACGCAAGTGCTGGCTCAAGTCGTCGCGATCTCAGAAAGGAGGACTGGAAGTTGAGCGAATCATTTGAACCGAAGATAGTAGTGTTCGCCTGCAACTGGTGCACCTACGCGGCTCTTGATCTTGCCGGAACGAGCAGAATCAAGTATCCGCCGAACTTCCTCGTGATCAAAGTCATGTGCTCAGGGAGGGTTGACCCGCAGTTCGTCCTTGAAGCATTCCGTAACGGCGCGGACGGGGTTTTGGTTGCGGGATGCCACCCCGGCGACTGCCACTACATTGAGGGCAACTACAAAGCATTGAGGAGGATCACCCTGATGAAGAGAATGCTAGAGAAATTCGGGATTGAAAAAGAGCGAGTCAGATTAGAGTGGATTTCCGCGTCAGAGGCCACGAGATTCGCGCAAATTGCGAACGAGATGGTTGAGCAGATCAAAGCGTTGGGCCCACTCGCTCCGAGACTGGAGGTGAGCGCATGACCGAGAAACCAAAGATCGCAATGTACTGGTGTGCAAGCTGCGGCGGATGTGAAGAGGCCGTCGTAGACTTGGCCGAGAAGATACTCGACGTAGTTGGTCTAGTTGACATTGTCTTCTGGCCCGTTGCTATGGACTTCAAGACGGAGGACGTTGAAAAACTTCCGGATGGTTCGATAACTGCGAGCTTAATCAACGGAGGCGTCCGAGTCACTGAACACAAGTACATGGTGGAGATGCTCAGGAGAAAATCGAAGATCGTCATAGCCTATGGCGCCTGCTCCTCTTGGGGCGGAGTTCCAGCTCTGGGAAACCTCTACAACACCAAGGAACTCATCTCACGCGCCTACAATGAAGTCTCAAGCCTCAACAATCCTGAAGGCGCGAGTCCTCAACCAAGCATGGATGTGGATGGAACTACACTCGAACTTCCGCCACTTCTGCCGCGGCTGCTGCCGATCGACCAAGTGATTGACGTCGATTATTACATACCAGGATGTCCCCCGACCGCTGACGTTACCTGGAACGCACTCAAGGCCCTGCTTTCAGGGGAACTTCCGCCCAAAGGCTCCGTAATCGGCGCCTCCGACAAGGCTCTCTGCGATCAATGCCCGCTGAACGAGTCGAAGCCTGACAAAGTGTTAATCAAAGACCTGAAGCGACCGCATCAAGTAATCCCTGATCCCGCAAAATGCCTGCTCACGCAAGGGCTCCTCTGCCTCGGTCCCGCAACCAGGGGAGGATGCGAAGCGCTCTGCGTGAAGGCCCGGATGCCATGCACGGGATGTTTCGGACCGCTCGACAGAGTCACAGACTACGGCGCCAAGGCAGCCTCCTTCATGGCCAGCATCATAGACCTACAGGATCCAGAAGCTCTCGAAGAAGTCGTTGACAAACTGCCGGATCCGGTTGGAACCTTCTACAGATACACGCTCGCAGCGTCAAGTTTGGGTGGTAGTGTTAGGGGGAACAAATCTTGAAACAAGTCGTCATCAGTCCAATAACGCGGCTTGAAGGACATGGGAAAATCGTTGTCTGCCTAGATGATGAGGGCAACTGCAAGAAAGCCTACCTGCAAGTGCCGGAACTAAGAGGCTTCGAGAAGTTCGCAGAAGGCAGACACGCTGAGGATATGGCGCAGATAACGCCTAGAATCTGCGGCGTTTGTCCGACCGCGCACCACATGGCGTCAACGAAGACCTTGGATGACCTGTTCAAAGTCGAACCCCCCGACGCGGCCAAGAAGATTCGCGAACTAGTCTACAGCGTCTTCATGCTCGAGGACCACGCGATTCACTTCTACATTTTGGGCGGCCCAGACTTCATCGTGGGTCCAACAGCCCCGAGAGCCGAGAGAAACGTCGTAGGAGTCGTCAACAAGGTCGGAAAGGACATCGCCCTCAAGATAATCACGATGCGGAAGACTCTGCGGAAGATGAACGAGACACTCGCTGGGAGAGCAATCCACCCTGTCATAGGGCTGCCGGGAGGGGTGTCCCGACCTGTCAGCTCCGAGGAAGTTCAGCAACTGAAGAAGATTGGTGATGAGGCCGTTGATTTCGGGCGCTTCACGCTCAAGGTGCTCAAGGATCTCATTCTCTCGAACAAGGACTATGTGAGCCTTATCACCAGCGATGCTTACACACACAAGACCTACTACATGGGATTGGTGGACGAGAAGAATCACGTTAACTTCTACGACGGCAAGATCAGGATTGTCGACCCCAATGGAAAGGAATATGCGAAGTTCGACGTCCACGAGTATCTGGACCAACTCGCTGAACACGTTGAACCATGGACCTACATCAAATTCCCCTACCTGAAACAGGTCGGATGGAAAGGCTTCACGGACGGAGAGGATAGTGGGATTACGAGTGTTGCGCCTCTCGCGAGGCTGAATGCTGCTGACGGCATGGCGACGCCTGAGGCTCAGGCCGCTTACGAAGAGATGTTCAAGACACTGGGCGGCAAGCCAGTTCACTACACTCTCGCAAACCACTGGGCCAGAGTCGTCGAGATGATCCACGCCGCGGAGAGGTTAAGAGAACTTGCAAACGATCCCGAAATAATGAGTCCTGAGATAAGAAAGCTCCCGACCGAAACGCCGAGGGAAGGAATCGGAGTAGTTGAGGCACCACGTGGAACGCTGATACATCACTACGAAACCGATGAGCGTGGAGTAATCAGGAAAGCGAACCTGATGGTTGCAACGCAACACAATGCCGCTAGGATCGCACTCTCAGTCGACAAAGCGGCACGCAGCTTCATCCGTGGTGGGCGCATTGATGACGGAATGCTCAACATGGTTGAGATGGCATTCAGAGCCTACGACCCATGCCACGCCTGCGGAACGCATAGCCTTCCAGGCTCGATGCCCTTCATGATCTACGTTTACGACAAGGATGGCAACCTCACAGACACCGTCAAACGCAATCTGCCTTGACAATCAGACTTGAACTCACGGAGTTGTAAGTCAGCGACCGACGGAGGTGAGATGAAATTGCAGGAGTTGAGAATGAACGATGAACAGCGCGGCAAGCAGCAGTGTATGCTTCTTGAGAAAACGTGGGAGGCTCTCAATGAGCTTACGGGCGACATGAAGAAGCAGGGCTTGACGATTGCGGCCGACGTAGATACATCCCTTCGAAGCACTAAAGCGCTCCTAGCTCTATGTCAATCACATCCGAAGATCTCGGACATTGCTCCCCGAGAAATTGACAGCTATCTCGGTTTCTGCGTTGGCTGTTGCGGTCAGGACGTTATCACGAGGGTCAAGTGTGAACTGCGAAACGTTGAGGATCGGTTAATCATTCAAGCAATGAACGAGCTCGGAACAGAGCCTGCGTTGAGACTGCAGCAGAAGACAGTCAAGGCTTGGGAGCCGCTCAGAGAGCGAATCATAACGAATATCGAAACGGTGACTCACGCGCTCAAGGTGGAGCGGGACGTGGTCTCCGCCTATCAGAGGGTTGTCGAAGAGAATCTTTCCTACTGGTTAGGCGTGGAGGAAGACATTGTCGACAGCCTGACAAAGATGATGAACAGTAGCGAGAATCCGAAGATGAAACTAGTCCTCTCAGAAATAGTTCGAGACACAAGGAACCACATCGAAGCGCTCGAATCGATACGCGAGAGTTTCAAGAAGATCCTTGCAGACGACCAACGCCACGCGAAAATGCTACAGGAGCTTGCAGGAGAATAACGCCCATTGTTGGATGCATTCCTCGCCGTGCTGCTTCTGGGCGGAATCGGCGCGGCCATGGGAATAGGCATGGTTATCGTCCCACTGATATTCGCGCCCAGAAAACCAAACCCTGTCAAATACGAAACGTTTGATTGCGGTCAAGTTCCTGTCGGAGAGGCTAGAGTTCGCGTCGTGATGCGTTACTATCCGTACCTCCTCATGTTCGCAATCTTCGATGTCATGTCCTTCTTTCTTTTCGCTTGGGGAGTCAACTACAGACAGTACGCAGGTGTAGCATCGGTACCCGTCCTGATTTTCATCGTGGTTCTCACAATTGCCCTCGCCAGAGCAATAACGTTGGCAAGGAGGAAGAACTTCTGGTAGGCGAACAGCCGTTCGTGCAGGCTTATGCCGGCAGGGTCAGCAACGCGCTGAAGAAAGTGACAGAGAAGGGTCCGATTAGATATGTGATCAATTGGGCCGCCCTCTACTCGCTCTGGCCCGTGCACCTCATGACTGCCTGCTGCGGCGCAGAGGTCGGCGCAGTGACTGATCCGCGATTCGACGTCGAACGGTTCGGAGTACTCCAGGCGTTCGGTTCCCTGAGACAGTGTGACCTGCTAATAGTCGAGGGAACAGTCACCCGAAAGATGGCACCCAGACTGAAACGAGTCTACGATCAAATGCCCGAACCGAAATACGTCATTGCAATGGGCGCCTGCGCAATTACTGGAGGCGTGTTCTTCGACTCCTACAATGTGCTGCCTGGAATAGATCATCTCGTGCCCGTGGACGTTTACGTGCCAGGATGTCCGCCTCGTCCGGAGGCCGTGATTCAAGCGATCACGATGCTCCAGGAGAAAATACGGCACTCTTAGGACGGAATCATACCTTGCCAAGTCTTCCCGAGGAAATCGCAAAACGCATCACCGAACACTTTCCGGGGAGCAAAGTGGAAATCCCTGAGACAAACAGAATCTGCGTCGTCGTTCTTCCATCCAGCCTGCTGCAATTGTCCAATTACCTTCGAGATTCAGAGTCTTTCGACCATGTTACTTCAGTGACAGGTATCGACTATCCCAAGGATGATTCAGTGACCGTCACATACCATCTAGGCGCGTACGCGAACCAAACGATACGCCCGGTCATCCTTTCAATGTCGGTGGACCTTCCGGGGCACGAGGCAACGATTCCAAGTCTCACTGGGATTTGGCCGAGCGCGGAGTATCACGAACGGGAAACCCACGAAATGCTGGGCGTTGTCTTTCGGGGCCATCCGAACATGAACCTGCTTCTCTTGCCCGAGGACTGGAACGACCCGCCTCCACTAAGGAAAGTGTTCAAGCTCAGAGGGCGATGACATGTCCGAACTCGAGTTAAGCATCGGACCCCAACATCCAGGTTCAGGACACTTCAGGCTCATAGTGCACGTGGACGGAGACATAATAGTCAGAGCCACGCCGGATCCTGGCTACGTACACAGAGGAATCGAAAAACAGGCCGAGTACAGGGAGTATCTGCAGAATATCCCTCTACTCGAGAGGCCCGTAATATCAGACTCGAATGGCAGTGTCTACGGATACGTTCTTGCTGTGGAAAAACTCGCAGGCGTGGAGATCCCCCAACGAGCACAGTACATTCGAGTAATGATGGCTGAACTGAACAGGATCATGAGCCACCTGTACTGGTTGGCCATCTACGGCATCTTTCTGGGCCACTCTACCATGTTCATGTGGCCTTTCGGCGACCGCGAAGTCCTCATCGACTTAGCTCAAAGGGTCATGGGAACCAGACTCACTTACTCTTTCTTCGTCCCAGGCGGGGTAAGAACCGATCTGCCTGATGGATTCAAAGATGACGCGCTTCGTGCGATCACGTTTCTAGAAAGCAGATTGCCAGAATACGATGCAATATTCATCAACAATCCACTGTTCACGCAAAGAACCAAAGGTGTAGGAGTCCTCCGCAGCGAAGACGCAATACGGCTCGGCGTTGTCGGCCCAACCCTGAGGGGCTCCGGAATAAACGCGGATGTCAGAAAAGACGAACCATATGACGCGTACGACCAGATGGATTTCGACATTCCCTCATTCCAAGAAGGCGACTGCTACTCACGTTCACTTGTTCGCATCGAAGAAATCAAGCAAAGCACACGGATCATCAGGCAGATCCTCGAAGCCATCCCCTCGGGTCCATTTCGCGCAAAGCAACCGGCCCTACTCAAGCCTCCTAAGGGAAGCGTCTACTCGCGAGTTGAAGCGGCGCGGGGTACGTATGCGTACTTCATCACAAGCAAAGGAGCCAAAGCGCCTTATCGCCTGAAGATCAGTTCTCCATCGTTCAGGAATCTCCCTGCATTTCCCTTCCTCATGAAAGGCTCGCACTTGGCGGATATGCCAACGATCTACTGGAGCCTGGACTACTGGCCCCTAGAGGCTGATAGGTAAAAGGTGAATCATGATGCTGGCTTTCCCCGAACCGCTCATGGATGCACTGCGAGTGCTGATCTTCCCGGGGCTCGGCTTTTCACTCATGTTCGTTCTCTTCATGGTCTGGTATGAGAGAAAACTGCTGGCCAAGGTTCAGGTGCGCGTCGGACCATTGTACGCTGGTCGATTTGAAGGAATCCTGCAACCTATCGCGGATTTCATCAAGCTGCTCTTGAAAGAGATCATAGTCCCGCGACAGGCAGATCGACTTCTCTTCCTGCTCGCTCCGACCATGATGATGGGGCTTTCGGTCTCGCTTCTGGCGTTGATACCACTCAGCCCCTCATTCGCCATCACTGATTCCAGTGTTGGAGTTCTGATAGCGCTCGCACTCCTCTCCCTTTCACCCTTAGCGATAGTGATTGCGGCTTGGGCAAGCAACAACAAGTTCTCGCTGATCGGTGGGCTGAGGGCGCTTCATCAGATGACCTCGTACGCCATACCCTTGTCGTTTTCAATTCTTGGCGTTGTGATCATGGCAGGCTCCCTGAGCCTGGTATCAATAGTTGAGAGTCAGAGGAACACCTGGTTCGTCCTGTTGCAACCGATCGGGGCGGTCGTGTTCTTTCTCGCAACGCTGGCGGAGTTGGAGCGGGTTCCGTTTGATATTCCGGAGGCGGAGACGGAGATTGTGATGGGTTGGGAGACTGAGTACTCTGGCATAAACTACGGCATCATAATGACCGCGGCCTACGTCAAGTTCTACGCGCTCGCCGTAATCTTCACGGAACTGTTTCTCGGTGGCTGGCTTGGACCAGCACCTATCCCACCCCCGCTCTGGACTATTATCAAGACGTTCTTGGTTGTCACGTTGATGATGATCCCGCGAGGAGTCTACCCGAGACTGAGAATAGACCAGATGTTCAAACTCGGGTGGACATGGCTACTGCCCCTTTCCCTAGTGAACATTGCAGTTGTTCTGGTGGAAGTAGAGGTCCTCGGCTAGAGGAAGGTAGAGTGATTTTGAGCAAAATCAGTGCACATGTCACAGCGTTGTGGTCGGGCGCGAAGCATCTGTACAGAAGACGGATGACTTTGCGGTACCCTGAATCCAAGCTGGATCTTCCTCCGGGCTACCGGTACCCGTCATCGGGGTACAAGGGCAGGCACGTGCTCAACATGGCCAAGTGCATCGGCGACGCGATCTGCGAATTGGCCTGCCGCAACATCACTGGTGCCATCAAGATGGTGAAGGCTGAAGGCGAGTTTCCCCGAAACAGGAGACTGACCTTTCCTCAACTCGATTACGGGCTATGCGTCTTCTGCGGGTTTTGCGTTGATGCCTGCGCATTCGGCGCGTTGACCATGAGCTCTGACTACGAGCTTTCCGTCTACGAAAAGGGAGCACTCACATACACGCCTCAAATGCTAGCCTCGCCCCCAATTGATCGGGGGAACTCGAGGTTCGTTGTTGCGAAATCCCAAGCCTATCACGTGCAAGCGTGAGCGTTCGAATCGGTCTGGGGTAGTCCACTAGAATCAACGCAAAGAGTAGGAGCCGCGTCTGCGCTCGTCTATAAGTGGATTTTGACCTCTGCGAAAGCTTGTGCGCGGCCTCCGTGATGTTTGCCGATAAGGTTCGGAATGCTTGGCCGTTCGAGTTGACTCAGTTGCGAGTCAGACCCATTTGCGCTTGACTTGGGGAATCTTGTCAAAGCGGGGTGGGTCTGTAATGCATACCGCTTTGCTGAGTATGGCTGTCGCTGCGATCAGGCTGTCGGCCATAGGCACGTCCTCGTTGCTCCTCACCTTCGCGGCGGGCTTGAGCTGAGCTCCACGGATGGCTATCGAATCGCTAACAGGTATTCCATGAAAGTCCTTCCTTATTCGTGCCGTTCTGGCCTCCGCTGCGTCTTTGCCCTCTTTTTCCAAGGAGAGCTTGTAGATTTCGAAGAGTGTGATCGTCGAAAAGAGTTTTGGTTGGTAGCTAGCTCAGCATCCACCATGCATTCGGACCTTCGCGATGGCCGTTAGTCCCACGACTCGTAGGTTCAAATCCCACTGGCCCCCAACATTCAGTCCACTGTTCGGGTGGATGCATCCGGGAGCAAGCCCTACGGAAAAGTAGCCTTTGCTTGTTCAGAACGCGTTCAGGAAAAGCAGGGTCCCTGCTGTTTGACTGGTGCCTATGCGTTCTCCGCTTGGAATGGGCAGGTGGGGTCAGAGGCCAAGTAATCGTTTGCGTAGGCTGAGGCTTTCGCTCTGCAACCTCCGCACACTATCACGAACGTGCAGTCTCTGCATTTGCCTTTGAGATTGGTTCTATCTCGCAGGGCTTCGAAGGTGGGACTGTTCCAGATAGCTTCGAACGATTGCCTCCGAAGATTTCCCGCAACCGGGTAGGTTGGCATGAACATGCAGGGGGTAACATCCCCGTTCGGTTGAATATTGCAGTAGAGCCTGCCGGCTGGGCAGCCGCCAAGATAGGTCCGGAATTTCCTGTATAGGTTGTTCTTACCGGCACAGTCAAAAGACGAACTGACAGTGAACCTCTCGAACGAAAGAGCGCGATTAGAATCATCAGAGATAGAGCCACCGTCACCCGAGGATGAGTAAACGACGTACTGCGGTAGTTCGGTGAACACTTCCCCCTGCTCGCTCGAACAATGCTTCCTCACGGTAGCCATCAGGTTCACCAATTGCGCGGGCCCCAATCGAATCAGCTCCACCTCACGCCCTCTCCCGGCAGGAATCAGATCGAAGAAGACAACGCGCTGCGCACCGTGCTCCCTGGCCAACGAGATCAACTCACTGCTTTGTCCATAATTGAGGCTGGTCGCCGTCGTGGCTACCGTGGTGAAGATTCCAGCCTCGGAACTCAACTCCACGGCGCGAAGCGTCTTATCGAACGCTCCCTCAAGGCCACGAAAGCGATCGTGTGCCGCGGGGTCAACCGAATCCAAACTGAGTTCGATCGAACTCACACCGAGCTCTTTCAAGTAGTGTACTGTGCTCTCGTTCAAGAGAACCCCATTGGAATCGATTGAAACTGTCATTCCCCGCCCTCGAATCCTCTCGATGAGCTTACCAAGATTTGGATTCGTCAATGGTTCTCCGCCGGAAAGGACGACCAGTGAGACTCCAGCGCGCGCCAATTGGTCGACGACGTCTAGCTGCTCGTCAATCGTCAACTCGTCCGATGAAGGTTGGCTGGCGTTTTGGTAGCAGTGCATGCACCGCAGATTGCATCTGTAAGAGAGACTCCAGACAACGCTCACCGGCGCTCTGAGCCTCTGCGGCGTCTGGATCCCATAGGTTGAGATGCTCCGCAACAGATTCCAGGCAGCCCTCTGCCCAGACTTTTCCCGAAGAACCTCGTGGACATCGAAACCATATAGTCGTGCAAATGAGTTGAGAATTCGATGCAACTTCTTGCTCGACAATACTCTGGGCGGTTGGTCACCTGAGCCCATCAGGCGAACCATGACTCCAACGATGACGGAGAAGATTTGATCCTGAATCCGTCGGAACAATGGGACACGGAATGAGTCCTGCGGCTTCATCTTGGAGCACCGCAAGCCTCGGGTGGAGCGTAGACTACTTAATGTCTGTCGCAGATTGCCACGCTTAGGATTCAACTGATTGGCCGACAGCTTCTAAATTTAGTCTCGTCCAACACAACACTGAGATACTTGGTGGCGGTTCGTCCCGAACAGATTCTCAAAATACTCGAATTGACTGATTCGACCGGCATTCATCGGGAATCTGTAACGATTCCGCTAACAGCTGAGAAAGAGGGCCGTGTTTGGATTCTTCCCGATGGAAAACTTCGCATAGTCTGCCCGGAGCAGCAGTTTGACAAATGGTTAGTTGAATTGCGCAGTCAAATCGAAAGGATCGATCTGTCAAGAATCTCCAAACGTTGAGCTGCCAAATGCAGCACTCAGCTTCTAGCGCTCGTGATCAGTCCAGGCTAGAATGGTTTCTTGGCCGCTATCAGCCTTAGCGAGGTTCGAAACGCGGACTCCAACCAATCGGAATTTCTTGCTTGACGTCTCGAATTCCTTGAACAGATCCATTACGAATTCCTCCATGATGGCCTTGTCGTCGGTGTGCCTCGAATGACTCCTTGCGCGAGTGAAGGTTGAGAAATTCTCTAAGCGCACCTTGATTCCCACGGTTCGAAAGAGCATCCTGTGATTTACGGTCCGAGCGTGAACATCATTGATTAGCGAAGAAAGTGCTTCTCTCACTTTTGCTGTGTCTGCCACATCTTCGTCGAAGGTTGTTTCTGAGCTGATTGATTTTGTTTCATGTGTGGCAATCACTTCGTCGTCGTCAATGCCATTCGAGACCTGCCACAGTCTCGTTCCATATTTACCAAACGCGTCTATCAGCTTGGTTGGGTGAGCTGCAGCAAGTTCTCCGATTGTACTGATACCGAGCTGTTTGAGCAACTCTGAGCTCTGCTTTCCGACTCCACTAATCTTCTGTGCGGGCAAGGGAGCGAGAAAGGTTCGCACCTTCTCAGGTGGAACAACTGTCAGCCCATCTGGCTTCTGGAAGTCGGACGCGATCTTGGCGACTGATTTGTTCGGTGCCACTCCAATCGAGCAAGTGAGCTGAGTTTTCGCTTTGACTACTTCCTTGATATTCGCGGCTAGAGATCTGGCGTCGTCGAAGTCCCG
>Ga0315268_10003015_pt1 | contig 18691 bp, 18 predicted proteins | sample C1_top_MG_FD_204535 | JGI IMG/M metagenome (GOLD analysis project Ga0315268, IMG submission 204535) | Sediment microbial communities from Yellowstone Lake, YNP, Wyoming, USA - C1_top | ecosystem: Environmental > Aquatic > Freshwater > Lake > Sediment | place: USA: Wyoming | collected 2017-08-01
CTAATTTCCGGGGGGATTACCCCATAACACATCTGGCTACCGGGAAGCCCATTAAGGTAATCGGCGATGTTCACTACCGCGATGAGGTTGGTACCGATTACTACACCCTTTCCATGTCATCCGCTTGGGATCCATTGTTATTTAAAGATTTTAAAGGCTCGAGCTCCTGTCTCGTTATTCACCATCCCGAGGAGTTTTGTGAACGCATACATTTTTACGCTGAGAAACAACTGATGGACTGGGCAGGCATTGATGCTGCCGTGTCGTATTTACAGAAGAGTCGGCTTGGTCCAAGTTTCTCCAAACCTTGGAAGTATTTAGCTCAAAAAGAATGGCGATTTGCTTGGCATCCCCCCATCCAAGTGCAGAAACTAACCCCAATATTCATTCGTATCGGCTGTATTGAGCAGATCGCTGAAGTTGTAAGACGGCCCTGAACTAGTACACGACTCTGTAAGAAATTTTTGAACATGGAACAACGCATCAGCCTGATTACCCTCGGCGTACAAGACCTAGTGGTTAGCACCGCGTTCTACGAAGCGCTCGGCTGGCAGCGTTCGATGCGGCAGGCCGAAGGCGTGTCGTTCTTCCAGTGCGGCTGTATGGTATTTGCGCTGTGGCCGTGGATGAGCCTGGCGGCGGATGCGGGCGTCTCGCCCGAGCGCAGCGGCGCAGGCGGCTTTGCGTTGGCCTACAACGCGCGCACGCGGGAGGAAGTCGATGCGGTGCTGGTGGAAGTGGCGGCGTTGGGGGCGGCGATCGTCAAACCCGCAGCGGAGGTTTTCTGGGGCGGCTATTCCGGTTACTTCCGCGATCTCGACGGCCACCTGTGGGAGGTGGCGTGGAACCCGGGATTCGCACTGGATGCCGCAGGGGCGGTGACGCTGCCGGATTAGGTGGGTGGCGTGGTGGTTGGCGCGCGCTCTTCACTCCACAACCGTTCGCCCTGATCGTGAGCCTGTCGAACGATCGAAAGGCTGGTCGCTGTAGTGAAGGATTCCGCCTGATTACTGACCGTTGAAGGTACGGCAGGCTTCCCTTTTCCCTATCTCCAGGCTACCTGAGCAAAGCCGTCGTTGTCCGCTTGGGGTTTTGCCGACAGTCCAATACCCGCCAAATCTCGATGTCATCGCCACTTATTTTGTAATAGATCGCATATGGGAAGCGCTTGGACAGCGAACGAAAATAGCCGAAATGTCGAGCGTGAATTCCCGCATGGAGCAATAAGGCTTCGATGTAGGAATACAGGGTGTCCAGGAAATATGAACCCAATCCGGCTTGCTGATACTCATAGAAATCCCGGCCCGCCTGGAGGTTGCCGACGGCGAGGCTCAGGATGCGTATCTTCATGCAGCGCCCTGGCGTAGACGCTCCTTGGCCTGCTCCCAGTCCTGAAACCCGGCATCTCCATTCGCAATTGCGTTTTCTGCTTCGCGCAGGGCATCCGCATGCCATGCGGGAGATTGGACGTCATCCGGGTTGCGGGAAAGTTCGTCCCATAACTGCTCGATAATTTGAAGCTTTTCGGTGCGCGAGAGTTTTTCCGTGGCTATCAACATGGTCGCTTCCTTCGAGTGATCTGACCGATAAGGCATTGTATTCAGAATGGAAAGTATAGGGCACTTCCATTTGCGGGAGGTGGCGTGGAACCCGGGTTTCGCGCTGGATGCCGCAGGGGCGGTGACGCTGCCGGACTAAACGGGCGCCTTCTTGGGCGCGCCGTTTCGTGGATTAACTGATCGCCTTGGTGATCAAGGGCACCAGCGATTCCGGCAGTTTGATCTTGCCGGACAGGGCAAAGGCCTGGGCGTTCTTCGACATCTTCTGCCACGTCTTGCGAATGATCTCCAGCCATTTCTCCTCGTCGTAGTCAGGCTTGCTCTGGGCGAAGGCCAGCAGGTAATGCTCGATGAAAACCAGGTCGGCGATGTCTTCCAGCAACTGCGTTTCCGGATTGCTCTTGATGCCGCGCTTGCCGACCGCCTTCTTGACGCGTTCGATCATCGCATCGTCATAGCCGGCCTGGCGCATCAGTTCGCCGGCGGTGTTGGCCTGGGACGCGTACAAGCCGGTGCGCCATGCGTGATAGCCCTCCTTGTTCATCGGGTAGGTGTTGCGCGGCACGGTCCAGCGCCTGATGTGCTGGGCGCGCACCGCCAGCTGCGCGGCTTCGGATGCGTCCGGGGCGAAGCGGCCGATCATGTCCGACATGCGCCGGCCGTAAAGCAGTTCCTTCGGCTGGCCTTCGTCCTGGTTGGGGTCTTCCGCGTTGGCCGCATCGAACAGTGCCAGGGTTTGATTAAAACGGGTGGGGTTCTCGATCATGATTCAGTTCCTGAGTCGCGAGCCAACATTGGGCCGCATATGCAATTGTCACAAGCTTCGGGGCTGTCCGGCAACCCGGGATACTTGTTTATTCACATTCCGCCTCAAGGTATGTCAAGTCCATTTCCCATGCACACCTGCATGGCTCAATTTTTTAAGGAATCCAGCGTGACCGATCTTTTCTCCCCTGCCCGCTTCGGCGCCATCGACCTCGCCAACCGGGTGGTGATGTCCTCCCTGACGCGCAACCGTGCCGGGGCGGGCAATGTGCCGACACCGCTGATCGCCGAGTATTACCGTCAGCGTGCGACGGCCGGCCTGATCCTGACCGAGGCGTCGCCGATTTGCGCGGAGGGCCATGGTTATCCGCGCACGCCCGGCATCCATAGCGCCGAGCAGATCGCGGGCTGGAAACAGGTGACCGCTGTGGTGCATGACGCCGGCGGCAAGATCGCACTGCAGCTCTGGCATGTGGGGCGGATTTCGCATCCCGACCTGCAGCCGGGCGGCGCGCTGCCGGTCGCCCCCTCGGCCATTCGCCCGGCCGGGCAGGTGTTCACTGGTCAGGCCATGAAGGATTACGTCACGCCGCGTGCGCTCGAGCTTGCGGAAATGCCTGCCCTGATCGAGAGCTACGCCCAGGCCGCACGCAATGCGATGGAGGCGGGCTTCGACGGTGTCGAGATCCATGCCGGCAACGGCTACCTGCTGGACCAGTTCCTGCGCTCGTCCACCAACCGGCGTACCGATGCCTACGGCGGCAGCAAGGAAAACCGCGCGCGCCTGCTGCTGGAAGTGATGGAGGCGGTGTGCGATGCAATCGGCAACGATCGGGTGGGCCTGCGGCTGAGTCCGGTGACGTCGTACAACGACATCAGTGACGACCATCCGCAGGAGACCTTCGACTATGTCGTGACGCAGCTCAATCCGCTGAAACTGGCGTTCCTCGACGTGCTGCAGGGAACCGGCGGCGCGCCCAAAGAGCAGTGGCTGCCGTTCGACTATGACCGGATGCGTACGTTGTACGAGGGCAACTTCATCCGCAACAACGGCTATGACTTCGCCACGGCGCAACAAGCCGTGACCTCCGGCGCAGCCGATGCGATTGCGTTCGGCCGGCTGCTGCTGGCCAACCCCGATCTGGTCGAGCGCTTCCGTCGCGGCGCGGCGCTCAACCCGCCCGATTACCAGACCCTGTATAGCGGCGAAGAAAAGGGCTACACCGACTATCCATTTCTGCCTGACTGAGTGTTGCCGCTATTCGGGGCGCTGCAGCCCGGCCAGGTGCCGGGTGATGGCCTCGTAGTCGGCGACGGCGAGATTTTCGGCGCGCTTGGTTGAATCGATCCCGATCGCAGCAAAGTCCTCCGGCTTCATCAGGCTGCCCAGCGTGTTTCTCAAGGTCTTGCGGCGCTGCGAGAACGCGGCGGCGACCACGCGCGCAAACAGCGCTTCGTCGAGCGCGACGATTTCAGCCGGGGTTTTGGGAATCAGCCTCACCACTGCCGAATCGACCTTGGGTGGCGGGTTGAAGGCTGTGGGCGGCACGTCGAGCAGCCATTCCAGGTGAAAGCGGCGCTGCAGCATGATCGACAGCCGCCCGTAATCGCCGCTGGAGGGCTCGGCGACCATGCGTTCGACGACTTCCTTTTGCAGCATGAAGGTCATGTCGCGGATCTGCGCGGCAAACTCCATCAGGTGAAACAGCAGCGGCGTGGAAATGTTGTAGGGCAGGTTGCCGATGATGCGCAGCTCGTGTCCCAGCGAACCGAAATCGAACTTCAATGCATCGCAGCTGTGCACGGTGAGCCGGTCGGTCGGCCAGATTTTCTGCAGGCGCGCGACGATGTCGCGGTCGAGTTCAACGGCGTGCAGATGCGGCAGGCGTTCGAGCAGCGGCTGGGTCAACGCGCCGAGGCCGGGACCGATCTCGACGACGGTTTCGCCTGCTTGCGGGTGAATCGCGTTGACGATGGCGTGGATGATGCCGTCGTCGATGAGGAAGTTCTGGCCGAAGCGTTTGCGGGGGGTGTGCATGAGGGGGAGCGGTGAGGGGTGAACGGCAAGCGGTGAGGAATGCGGGGGTTAACCGTTCACTGCTCCCCGCTCACTGCTCGCCATCTCCAGAGCCATTTCAATCGCGGCGATGAGGCTCCCCACTTCCGCGCGCCCCGTTCCGGCGAGGTCGAGCGCGGTGCCGTGGTCGACCGAGGTGCGGATGAACGGCAGGCCCAGGGTGATGTTCACGCCGGCGCCGAAACTGGCGTATTTGAGCACCGGCAATCCCTGGTCGTGATACATCGCCAGCACGGCGTCGCAGTGCTCGTGGTGGATGCGCGAGAACAGCGTGTCCGCAGGCAGCGGGCCGACGAGGTCGAGGCCTTCGTCGCGCAGGCGGTCGAGCGCGGGCTCGATCACCTCGATTTCCTCGCGCCCGAGGTGGCCGGATTCGCCGGCGTGGGGATTGAGTCCGGCGACGGCGATGCGCGGCAGGGCGATGCCGAATTTGTTTTCCAGGTCGGCGTGCAGGATGCGGATGACGTCAATCAGCAGCCTGGGCGTGATCGCATCGGCTACTTCGCGCAAAGGCAGGTGGGTGGTGGCCAGCGCCACGCGCAGGCCACCACCCACCAGCATCATCACGACTTGTTCAGTGCCGCTGTGGTCGGCCAGATATTCGGTGTGGCCGGTGAAGGCAAAGCCGGCGTCGTTGATGACGCCCTTGTGCACCGGGGCGGTGACGACGGCATGGTAGGAGCCGTTCATGCAGCCCTCGAGCGCGGCATCGAGCAGCGCCAGTACGTGGGCGCTGTTGTCGGGGTTGAGCGTGCCCGGGGTGACCGCGGTGGCGACTGGAATGTGATGCACATGCAGCGCGCCCGGCTGATGCTCGGGAATGCTGTCGCCGGTGATGAAGTTGACGTGGATGCCGAGTTGCAACGCGCGGGCGCGCAGCACGTCGATATCGCCGAGTATCGTCAGGCGGCAGGGCAGTTCCTGATGCGACAGCGCGATGCAGAGATCGGGGCCGACTCCGGCAGGCTCGCCTGCAGTCAGCGCAATGACGGGCAGGTCCATGTTCGGCTCTGTCATTCGATCACTCAATCAATCGGCCGCAATTCGACGTAGGCCGAATCGCGAATCTGCCGCACCCAGTCCTGGAAGGCTTCTTCGGCCTTGCGTTCGCGGATGGCCTGGCGCGCCTGGAGTTTCTGGCGTTCCTGGGTGACGTCCTGATCGCGGCGTTCCAGCACCTGGATCAGGTGCAAGCCAAATGGCGATTGCACCGGCTGGCTGATTTCGCCCACCTTCAGCGCATTCATCGCCTTCTCGAATTCGGGCACGGTGTCGCCGGGGTTGATCCAGCCGAGGTCGCCGCCTTTGGAGGCGCTGCCGTCGTCGGAATGCTGGCGCGCGAGATCCTCGAATTTCGCACCGTTGTCGATGCGCTCTTTCAGTTGCAACAGGCGGTTCCTGGCATCGGATTCCGAGGTGAGTTCGTTGGTTTTGATGAGGATGTGGCGCGCGTGTGTCTGCGTGACGTTGAGCGTGGCATCGAGACCGCGTTTGTCGTTGAGCTTGAGGATGTGGAAGCCGTTGCTGCTTTTCAGAACCGGGCTGATCTGGCCGGGTTGCAGCGGCTTCAGGGCGTCGACGAACAGCGCCGGAATCTTGCCGCTGGAGCGCCAGCCAAAGGCGCCGCCCTGCATGGCGTTGGGCGCGTCGGACGAGCTGGCGGACAGCTGGGCGAAATCGGCGCCCTTGCTGAGCTGGGCCTGGATGTCATCGGCGCGTGCGCGGCGCGCCTGGATTTGTTCGGGTGAGGCGTTTTCCGGCACGGCGATCAGGATGTGGGCGAAGTTGTATTCCGTCTCCGCGCCCTGCTGCGCCTTGGTTTGCAGATAGCCTTCGATTTCGGCGTCGCTGACGGTGACGCGGTTGTCGACGTCGCGTTCGCGGGCGCGGGCGATGAGGATTTCATTGCGGATGGTGGTGCGCATGCCGTCGAGGCTCTGGCCTTCTTTTTCCAGCGCGGCCTGCATGGTGGGCACATCGACCTTGTTTTGCTCGGCGATCCGCTGAATTGCGCGCTCGACCTGAGCCGGGTCGACCCGCACGCCGGTGCTGCGGGCATGTTGCTGCAAGGCAAGTTCGGTGATCATGCGTTCGAGCAGCTGTTTTTCCAGCACCTCGCGCGGTGGCAGCGGCGTGTTTTGCCGCGACAGGTTCCGCACCGTTTCGTCGTAACGCCTGGCCAGTTCCTGACGGGTGATGACCTCGTCGTTGACGACCGCGACGATATGGTCGAGCGGCACCACGGCTCCCTGGGCAGCCTGGACGGCGTGCGCCGACAGCAGCGACGATACGGCGATCAGCAGCACCAGCGCCCAGTGCGAACGGCGCCACTCAGGGCATTGAATAGTTTTCATTGGCAGACGTGGGAGAAAATTCATTGCTAGGCAGGTACCCGGGAATACTTTGTTTCAAAACATGGAGCGGATTGGAACCGATGCTTCCCATTCCGTTCAACTCCAGCTGGATAAAAAACGAATTGGTCGATTGCTCATTCTTGGTGGCCAGGCTCTGGAACGCACCGCGCAGCAACCAGCAACCGCCATTGTATTCAAGCCCGGCCAGACCCTCGACCAGTTTGTTGTCAAAGTAGGAATAGTTATAGCGGAACATGCCGTACCAGCGCTGAGCCAGCGGCCATTGCGCGGACAGGTCGATCTGATTGGTACTTTGGGCAATGTAGTTGTAGCCGAGGTTGAACACGCGGCCCTGGCCGGGACGGTAGGACGTGCCGAGGTTCTGGCGGATGACCGTGCCATTCTGGGTGTCGAATTGCCACCCGCCGCCAATGTACCAGTCGTGCGTGATTTGCCCGCTTGCGGTGATGAGCACATCGGTGGAGTTGCTGGTGCGCGGCGCCACACCCGGCAGCGTGACTTTCTGCGAGTCGAAGTAGTAGCGCTGGCCCAGCGTGACCTGCAGGCGTTCGAGTCCGGTGGCCGCCTCGGTGAAGCGACTGGTGACCGCGAGCGTCAGCTGATTGGCATCGTTGATGCGGTCGCCGCCGATGAACTGGTTCTCGGTCCACATCTGGGCATAGCCGAAATCGAGCTGGGCGGTATCGAACACCGGGATGGCCGACTGGTCGCGGTAAGGCGCGTACACGTAATAAGCACGCGGCTCCAGCGTTTGCTGGTAGTCGGTTCCGCCAAAGGTGAAGGGGCGATCAAAGGTGACGCCGCTGTCGAGGCTGACGATCGGCAGGTTGCGCGTGATGCGTTGCTGGGTCGCGTGGTTGTCCAGCGCGTAATAGGTGCTGCTCCAGCCGATTTGCGGCGTAATGTAGCCGAACGAATTGGTGAGCGGCAGACGCAGCGTGGGATAGGCCAGCACCCGTGCGCCTTCTACCAGGGTGGGGTGGGAAAAATAGGTGGCGTCGGCTTCCAGCTTGAATTCGATGCCGGGACCAAACGTATCCGCCATGGACAGGCGTGCCTGCGGCAGCCGAGCATAAGGCGGGGTGATCGGTGTGGTCGCGGTCGAATCCTGCAAGGTCTGAAAAGTCTGCGCACGCAGTTCGGCGTTCCAGTTGCTGTGTTGCGTGGTGAGCCAGATTTCCTGGTCGAGGTTGCTGACCGAGGTGAAGGCAGCCTGGTTGGAAAAATCCCGGAAATAATCGTCGTCGGATACGCGGTTGTACAGCATGCCGATCTGGGTGGTGGGGCTGACGCGGTAGGTGTTGTTCAGCTCGGCATCCCAGCGCGAGCGATCGAGCGCTCTGTCGTTTGCCATATAGTCGATGCGGTTGACGCCGCCGACGTCATTCAAAAGATAACGGAACTCGCCGCCCAGCAGCAGTCCGCGCTTGGACAGCAGGCGTGGGTATAGCGTGGCGTCGTAATTGGGTGCGAGGTTAAGGTAATACGGCGCCACAATGTCGACGCCGCTGCGCGCGGTGGTGCCGAAAGTGGGGGCAAGAACGCCGCTCTTGCGATCATTGTTCAGCGGAAAGTCTATCCAGGGCGTGTAGAGAATCGGCACGCCGAGAAAGCGCAACGTGGCGTCGTGCGCCGTGCCGACCTGACGCGTCTTGTCGATGTCGAGCTCGCCCACCTTGAGAAACCAGTCGTCGTTGTCGACCGGGCAGGTGGTGTAGGTGGCCTCGGTGAGAGTGGAATTGTTCGCGTCGATGAAGTCGATGCGCTCGGCGTTGCCGCGCCCCTGCTGCGCCGGCAGGGAGGGGACCGCTGCTGCGTCTCTGCCCTGTCGTCCTCCTGCCTTGTCGCCGCGCCCCTGCTGCACCATCAGGGAGTAGACCGGCTGGATCAGTTCACCGCTGTAATCGTTGAGGTTGAACTTGAGCGAGTCGCCGCTTACCTGCAGCGCGGGCTGTTCCAGCCGCACCTGGCCGCGCGCATCGACGAAACCGAGCGTGGTGTCGTAGAGCAGCCAGTCGGCAAAGAAATTCTGTCCGGCCTGGCGGGCTTCCACGTTGCCGGTTGCCACGACGACATTGGGGGCGGTCGACTCGATCTGGTCGGCGGTCACAAACATCGGCCCCGCCGCGCCCGCCACCGTCGGGCTGCTCAATTTGACATCCTTTTTCAGCACGAACCCGTCTGCCGCCGCTGAACACGCGGTCAGCCACAACACTACAAGCGCAAAGCCGGGCAAGGAGGACAAGCGAGGTAAAATCCGGGCGTGGGTTAATTTAGGAACCGTTCGAAACAGCGTTATTCGGAGCAGTCTGGCAGTGGAACATTTGCAAGCATTACAGGATTGGGCCGCCCGGGAGCTGGGGGTGGATTCGCTGGACATCGCCCCGGCGTCGGCCGACGCCAGCTTTCGCCGCTATTTCCGCGTCACCGCCAAAGGCCGCGATTATATCGTGATGGACGCCCCCCCGGCGCACGAGGATTGCCGCCCGTTCATCGCCGTCGCCCGGCTGTTTGGCGACGCCGGCGTGCATGTGCCGCAGGTGCTGGCTGCCGATCTGGAGCAGGGTTTTCTGCTGCTGACCGATCTGGGCAACACCACTTATCTGTCGGCCTTGAATGACGCCACGCCCAATGAAAGCACTGCGCGTGTGTTGTACCTGGCCTCCAACGACGCGCTGATCCGGATCCAGCAGTCCAGCAGGCCCGGCGTGCTGCCCGAATACGACCGCGCCCTGCTCACCCGCGAACTGATGCTGTTGCCCGAGTGGTACGTGGCGAAGCACCTCGGCGTCGTGATGAACGACGAGCAGACCGCCACCCTCAATACCGTGTTCGAACGCCTGCTCGTCAACACCCTCGCGCAGCCGCAGGTCTACGTGCACCGCGACTGGCACTCACGCAACCTGATGGTGAGCACCCCCAACCCCGGCATCCTCGACTTCCAGGACGCGGTCTACGGCCCCATCACCTACGACCTCGCCTCGATCTACCGCGATGCCTACATCCAGTGGGACGAGGAGCATCAGCTCGACTGGGTGATCCGTTACTGGGAAAAGGCGCGCGCCGCCGGTTTGCCGGTGCGCGAGGATTTTGGCGACTTCTGGCGTGACTTCGAATGGATGGGCGCGCAACGCCACATCAAGGTACTGGGTATTTTTGCGCGGCTGTATCACCGGGATGGCAAGGATGGGTATTTGAAGGACATGCCACTGGTGATGGCTTATCTGCGCAAGGTTTGCGAGCGGTATATTGAGTTGAAGCCGTTGTTGTATTTGCTGGATGCGTTGCAGGATCGGCAGCCGCAGGTGGGGTATACGTTTTAGGGTTTGGGAAGGTTTCGCGCCTGTCATTGCGAGCGAAGCGAAGCAATCCAGGACATATGCATTCGGGTGATACATGGGGTGAGCACGCTACTCTCCAGACCGTTCGCCCTGAGCTTGTCGAAGCCTGTCCTGAGCTTGCCGAAGGAGGCTGGTCGTTGTAGTTGAGGCCTTTGTTGGACTGCTGACTGCTGGCCGGGGGTAGCCCGGCGGCTAGTTACTTTCTTTGTCAATGCGACAAAGAAAGTAACCCAAGAAAACGCACCCCGACATCCCCGAATTCCCGAAAACCGAGCCTGCCGGGTGGGCGTCAAAGAACTCGCCCCGCTTTTACTGTTTTAATTTGATTTTTGTGAGTGGGGCTTCAGACACCTTTGCCGCAGATCCACCCGGCAGGCTAGATTTCCGGCGGGGCTGAGAGGGGAGGAAGGTCAAAACCAGGGCGGTGATGACGGAGCGTTTGCGATTACTATTTCGGCTGTACACATTCGGCGCATCAAGACTATGGCGAATGGTGTCCTACATAAGATAAAAATAATCTACAAGAGGAGGAATACGATGCTTGAAAAAACTGGAACGCAAAATAGGGGCTTGTTCTGGATCTTCTTAGTGTTGTTGGTTACCGCTGTCGCTTGGTACCTGTATGCCCATCAGCCAATCTCCACTTCTACAGATACCACAGTAGAGACAGACATCCCGTTTGTTATGCGAACACCTGGTGGGCTACTTGAGGTCGCTACAATCAACGCTAATGAGTATTTCAAACGATCTAACCCAAAGACATTGCCACTAATAATTTGGGATATTGATCTTGGGGAGACAGTCTCAGAAATTCATGTGCCAGCTGTATATCGTTATCACATTGAGCTTGCGCCTGAGTGGAAAATTATGATTCGTGGAAAGACCTACATTGTTAAGGCGCCACCGATAAAGTCTAGTTTGCCAGTTGCAATCGATACTACAAAAATTTCAAAGCGCACGGAGAATGGTTGGGCACGATTCAACAAAGCTCAGAATCTTGATGTGCTTGAACGTTCGATTTCCACAAAATTGGCAACAAAATCCGATTCGTCTCGCTATCTGCAACTGGTGACGCCCTATGCACGGGAGACCGTCAAGGAATTTGTGACTAAATGGTTAATTAAACAACAAGACTTGAAACGTTACCCGGTGGATCAGGTCATCGTCTTGTTTCCCGGGGAAAGCGTGAAATAACAATTTTTCATTAAGCGTGTAGGGCGCACTGTGTAGGGTGTCAATAAGCGAAGCGCATTGCGCCGGATGTGTGTCTCAACACAAGCGCTCAAATCGCCCTGTCACCACCGACCTGATTTTGACTTCCCCCCTTTCAGCCCCGCCGAAAACTGAGTCTGTCGGGTGGATCAGCGGCAAAGGTGTTTGAGCCCCGCTCACAAAAAATTAAAATGGCGAAAGCGGGGCGAGTTCTTTGCCGCCCACCTGACAGGCTCGGTTTTCGGGGTTTCGGGGATGTCGGGGTCGCCTTCTTTTGGTTACTTTTCTTGGCGAGACAAGAAAAGTAACTAGCCGCCGGGCTACCCCCGGCCAACGGTCAGTAGTCTGGCAAAGTCCTCCACTACTGCGACCAGCCCTTCGACAAGCTCAGGGCGAACGGTGATGAGGTACAAGGATGGGTAACAAGCAAACATGAAAACCGCCATGATCCTCGCCGCCGGACGCGGTGAACGCATGCGTCCGCTTACCGACCACACGCCCAAGCCTTTGTTGCAGGTCGGCGGCAAGCCGCTGATCGTTTGGCACATCAAGCGCCTGCGCGCAGCGGGCTTCACCCACATCGTCATCAACCACGCACATCTTGGTCAGCAGATCGAAGATGCGCTGGGGAACGGCGCTGCACTTGGCGTGTCAATCGACTATTCGCGCGAAGTCAGTGCGCTGGAAACCGCGGGCGGCATTGCCACCGCGCTGCCGCTGATTGAAAGCGAGGTCTTCCCTGTGGTGAACGGCGACATTTACTGCGAATACGATTTCAGCCGCCTCGTCGAGCCGATGGCGCGGCTGGCGGCGGGGCACGACCAGGCGCATCTGGTGCTGGTCGATAATCCGCCGCAGCATCCGAATGGCGATTTCGTGCTGGATGCGGGCCGCGTGACGAACTCACCGCTCACCGCTCGCCGCTCACTGCTCACCTTCTCCGGCATCGGCGTCTATCACCGCGCGCTGTTCGCCCATACCCCGGCGGGCGAAAAAGCGCCGCTTGCGCCGCTGTTGCGGCAGGCGATCGACGCCGGGCGGATCAGTGGCGAACATTTTGGCGGACGCTGGGTTGATGTCGGTACGCCGGCCCGCCTCGCCGCCCTGGACGAGGAACTGAAACAACACCATGCAGCCTGATTCCGCAATTTACCGCGCCCGCCGCCAGCGGGTCCTGGACGAGATGGGCGAGGGGGTAATGGTCATCGCCACCGCGCCGGAGGTGCCGCGCAACCGCGACACCCACTATCCCTACCGGCACGACAGCTACTTCTACTGGCTGACCGGCTTCAACGAGCCGGAGGCGGTGGTGGTGCTGGTGGGCGGCGCTGCGCCGCGCCATATTTTGTTCTGCCGCGAGCGCAACGAAGAGCGCGAGATCTGGGACGGCTTCCGTTATGGCCCGGCGGCGGCCCGCGAGACCTTCGCCTTCGACGAAGCCTTCACCTACGACGCGCTGGATGCGGAGCTGCCGAAGCTGCTGGAAAACCAGCCGCAGCTGGCCTACATCATCGGCCGCGACCTGGCCTGGGACACGCAGATGATGGGCTGGCTCAACACGGTGCGCGGCAAGGCACGCAGCGGCGTGCATGCGCCGAATAAACTGATCGACGCGCGCGTCTGGCTGGACGAAATGCGGCTGATCAAGGATGGCCACGAACTCACCCTGATGCGCCGCGCCGCCGAGATCTCCACCGGCGCGCATCGCATCGCCATGCGCGCGACCCGGCCGGGCCGCCACGAATACGAGGTCGAGGCGGAGCTGCTGTGCGCCTTCCGCAGCGGCGGCGCCGAGGCGCCGGCCTATACCTCCATCGTCGCCAGTGGCGCCAACGCCTGCGTGCTGCACTACGTCTTCAACAACCAGCCGCTCAAGGATGGCGACCTGCTGCTGATCGACGCCGCGGCCGAGTTCGGCAGCTATGCGGCCGACATCACCCGCACCTTCCCGGTGAACGGCCGCTTCTCGGCGGCACAGAAGGATGCCTACGAGCTGGTGCTGGCCGCGCAGGCGGCGGCGATCGGGGAGGTGCGCCCGGGCAGCCCCTGGAACGCCCCGCACGAGGCGGCCGTGCGCGTGCTGACGCAGGGCATGGTCGACCTCGGCCTGCTCCACGGCGAGGTCGACGGTTTGCTCGAATCGAGCGCCTACAACCGCTTCTACATGCACCGCACCGGTCACTGGCTGGGCATGGACGTGCACGACGCCGGCGAATACAAACTGCACGGCGAATGGCGCCCGCTGGTGCCGGGCATGACCTTGACGGTCGAGCCCGGCCTCTACATCCGCCCGGCGGACAACGTGCCCGAGGCCTTCTGGAACATCGGCATCCGCATCGAGGACGACGTGGCGGTGACCGGGTCCGGCTGCGAGGTGCTGACCACGCCGCCGAAAACGGTGGCGGAAATCGAAGACTGGATGCGCGATGAATAACGCCGTGCCAAATGAAAATAGCGCAATGCCTGACGCCCTCATCGTCGGTGCCGGCCCGGTCGGCGCGGTGTGTGCGCTGGCGCTGCAGCAGCAGGGCATCGCTGCGCGCGTGATCGAGGCGCAGCCGGAAGATGCGCGCGCCGACAGCCGCACGCTGGCTTTGTCGCATGGCTCGCAGCTGATACTGGAGCGCCTTGGCGTGTGGAGCAGGCTGCAAGGCGTGACGCCGATCACCCGCATTCACATTTCGCAGCGCGGCGCACTCGGGGTGACGCGGCTGTCGGCCAGCGAAGCGAACGTGCCGGCGCTGGGCTATGTGCTGTCCTATGCCACGCTCGCGACAGCGCTGAAGCAGGCGCTGGCCGATGCGGATATCGCGGTCGAATATGGCGTGGCGGTGGCGCGCATCGAATCGGCTGCAGAGGCCGCGACCCTGCATGGCGACGACGGCCGCAGCCACACGGCGCCGCTGGTGGTGGTGGCCGACGGCGGGCGCAGCGAGGGCGCGCCCGCGCCGAAATTCGAGCGCGACTACCAGCAGATGGCGGTGGTGTGCGACGTGCAGACCGAGCTGCCGCACGCGAACCAGGCGTATGAACGGTTTACCCCGGAAGGCCCGGCGGCGCTGTTGCCGAAGGGCGACCGCTATGCGCTGGTGTGGACGGCGAGCAACCAAGACGCCGAACGCATTGCCGCGCTGGCTGACGACGCATTTCTGGCTGCGCTGTATCGCCACTTTGGCGGGCGTCAGGGAAAATTTGTCGCGGCCAGCCCACGCAAGACTTTTCCGCTGAAGCTCGCGTATGTCGGCAGCACAGCCGCCGATCGCGTGGTGCGCATCGGCAATGCCGCGCATACCCTGCACCCGGTGTCGGGCCAAGGCTTCAACATCGGTCTGCGCGATGCCTGGGAACTGGCAAGCCTGTGCGGCGACACCGCGCCGGACGCGCTGGGTACGACCGCCATGCTGCGTGCATACGCGCGCGGCCGCCGCGTCGATGTGCTCGGCGGCGTCGGCTTCACCGATTTTCTGGTGCGGGTGTTTTCCAACGACATCGCGCCGGCGCGCCATGCGCGCGGGCTCGGCCTGCTGGCGCTGGAAATGTGCCCGCCGCTGAAAAACTTCGTCGCGCGGCGGATGATATTCGGGGCGCGCGGATGAGCAGCGCACGCTATCAGGTCGTGATCGTCGGCGCCGGCCTGGTGGGCGCGGCGGCGGCGCTGGCACTCGGTCGGCAGGGCTTCCGTGTGGCGCTGGTCGAGCGCCAACTGCCACAAGAACCGGATGAAACCTGGGACACCCGCATCTACGCCATCAGCCCGGCCAGCCAGCGTTTTCTGGAACATCTCGGCGCCTGGCAGCGCATGGACGCCAGCCGCATTCAGCCGGTGTTCCGCATGGATGTGGCGGGCGACACCTCGGGCGCGATCCGGCTCGACGCCTATGAAGCGGGCGTATCGCATCTCGCCACCATCGTCGAGAGCGGGCGCTTGCAGCACGCGCTGTGGCAGGCGTTGCAGGCCGACGGCCCTTCGACGGGGCTCAGGACAGGCAACGTGGCGCTGTATTGCCCAGCGGCGATTGATTCCCTCGAGCGGGAAGAACAGTACACGCGGCTGGTACTGGCCGATGGCACCACGCTGGAAGCCGAACTGGTCGTTGGTGCAGACGGCGCGACGTCGCGCATCCGCGAATGGGCGGGGCTGGGGTCGACGCTGACACCCTACGGCCAGAGCGGCGTGGTGGCGAATTTCGAATGCGAGCGGCCGCACCGCGGCACCGCGTTTCAGTGGTTTTTCGACAGCGACATCCTGGCCTGGTTGCCGTTAAAGGGGAACCGCCTGTCGATGGTCTGGTCAACCCCGTCTGCACACGCGAACGAGCTGGTCGCGCTGGATGCGACGACGCTGGCGAAAAAAGTGCAGGCGGCCGGTCACGACAGGCTGGGCGCTTTGCGCCTGCTGACCCCTGCTGCGGCGTTTCCGTTGCGCCTGAATCGGGTGGACTCCATTGTTGCGCCGGGCGTGGCCCTGATCGGCGATGCGGCACACGGTGTGCACCCGCTGTCGGGACAGGGGGTGAATCTGGGTTTCGGTGATGCCGAAGCACTGGTTGAGGTGCTGACCCGGTATCGCAAAAACCACTGCGGTGACGTACGTGTGTTACAACACTATGCCCGCGCGCGCGCCGAACCGGTACAGCGCATGCAGGCACTCACCCACGGCCTGCATCATCTGTTTGCCAGCGAACAGGCTGGCTGGCTGCGCAACACCGGTATGGCCTGGCTCAACCGGCTGCCGCCGCTGAAGGCGGCGCTGGTACGCGAGGCGATGGCGTGATTTTTTTGATTGTTATTTCTGGAGTCAGCATGAAGTCTACATTTCGTTTTTCCGGCCTGGCGTTGATCGCCACCCTGCTGTTCGCCCCCGCCTTGATTGGAACCACCTGCGCGCAGGCCAACGAGGCCGTCATTCGCAAAGCGCTGACGCAGCAGTTCCCCGGTGCGCAGATCAACTCGGTCAAGCCCACGCCGTATAGCGGCCTGTTCGAGGTCTACCTCGACGGTCAACTGGTGTACACCGACGCCAAGGCGCAATACATTTTTGACGGCAATGTGATCGACCTGAAAACCCGTGCCAACCTGACCCAGGCGCGTTTGAACCAGTTGCAGGCGATCAAGTGGGACAGCCTGCCGATCGGCAACGCGCTCAAAACCGTGAAAGGCACCGGCGCCCGCAAGCTGGTGGTGTTCTCCGATGTCGATTGTCCGTATTGCCGCAAGTTCGAGACTGAACTGGACAAGGTCGACAACATCACCGTTTACACCTTCCTGTATCCGATCGAAGGCCTGCATCCCAAGGCGGTGCAGATGTCCAAGCAGATCTGGTGCGCGCCCGACCGCAACAAGGCGTGGGAGGAATACATCACGCGAAACACCGTGCCCAACAACGACGGCAAATGCGCCAATCCGATCGACGCCACCATCGCGCTTGGTCAAAAGCTGAAAGTGTCCGGCACCCCCACGCTGTTCTTCTTTAACGGCCAGCGCGTGCCGGGCATGGTGCCTGCCGCGCAACTGGAAAAACTCCTCGCCGCCAACGCCCAATAGACATGAGTGTGGATTTCTGGAATGCGCGATACGCCACCGATGCCTATATTTTCGGCACCGCACCGAACGCATTCCTGGCCAGTCAGGCCGGGCTGATTCGTCCCGGCATGCGCGCGCTGGCGATCGCCGATGGCGAAGGCCGCAATGGCGTGTGGCTGGCCGAACGGGGCGCGGCGGTGCATGCGATCGATGTCTCGCCGCTGGCGCTGGACAAGGCCCGCAAGCTGGCCGCTGCGCGCGGCGCGGCACTTGGTTTAGAGCTGGCGCCTGAATTTGAACTGGCAGACGTGTTGAACTGGGACTGGCCGGAAGCAGCTTACGATTTGGTGGTGGCCATTTTCATCCAGTTCGCCCCGCCGCCCGAGCGCGATCGCATCATCGCCGGCATCCGCCGCACGCTCAAGCCCGGCGGGCTGCTGATCCTGCAAGGCTACACACCGAAGCAGATCGAGTTTGGCACCGGCGGCCCCGCCAACCCGGCCAACCTGTATACCGCCGCGCTGCTGCGCGAGTGGTTCGGCGACTGGGATATCCGGCATCTCGTCGAACACGAAGATTTCATCAGCGAAGGCACGCATCATCATGGCCAGTCGGCGCTAATCGATTTGGTGGCGATGAAACCCGGTCAGGATTGATACGGCATCGATGGCTTGAACGGTCATTCCGTGAATGGCATTGCGTGCATTGTTCGGATGCCGGAGGCAGGAATGAGCAAGCGCGCTGCCCGTTTCGACGCGCCAGGCTCCAATCACGCAAACTCGACCCACACCGGTTGATGGTCCGACGCCTCGGTCTCCGCATCGATGCCATGGGTCTTGAGACTGCTTGCCAGCCCATCGGTCACAAAGACGAAATCGAAGCATTCGGGCTGATTGACGAAATCGACCGGGTGGATGCCGACCGTGGGGGCATGCTTTTCGCCGGGATGCAGCAGGGACCAGGCATCGTGAAAACCCGGCGAGCCATCGTTGAAAGGGGCAAGGATTTGCGCACGCTCGGGCGCCGAGGCGGGGAAGTTCAGGTCGCCGCACAGCAGCGCATCGGCGGGCCGGGGAAACACCTCGAAGGAGCCGCCCGCCTCTTCAAGCAGCGGGGCACGCGCCGACATGGCGCAGGCCTCGGCATGCAGCCGGCGGATGGCATCGATCTGGGCCTGGCGTTGGGCTTGCGAGTAATACTCGAGATGGGTGGTCAGCACGCGTAACGGGCCGATGTCGGCTGTCACCACGGCTTCCACCAGCACGCGCTGCATGCTGGCCACGTCGGACTCGGCCGGCCACGGCAATAGATGCCGCCACACCTGGCCGACGGGGAGACGGGAAAAAATGGCGTTGCCGAACTGGCTGCGGCCGCCGCAGCCATTCGGGACGTCGGTCGCCGCGCCGTAGATCGGGGTGTAGCCGGGAAGACCGGCGGAGAGTTCGGCGACCTGATCCTCGCCGCGACTGCCGGGCAGGCCGGGGAAGTTGACCGCGACTTCCTGCAGGCAGATGACGTCGAAGTCGCCCAGTTGCCGAATGGTCTGCAGGATGCGCGGCAGGTCGACCCGGCCGTCCAGCCCGCGGCCCCATTGGATGTTCCAGCTCAGCAGCTTCATGATCTTTCTCCTCCGGCGGGATTCCTGTGCTCAGGATAGGCAAACCCGGACATCTATGCAGGTGAGGCCCCTGGAATTTTCGGGGGCAACTCCCCTCCCACCCTCAGCCCTGACCGCGCGGAAACCCTTGTGGGGGCAAGGCCTTGGCCCTTCGACTTTGCTCAGGGCAGGCGCAGGCAAGCATTGCCGCACGCGGCGCGAGGGATTAAAATGTCGCACTT
>Ga0315268_10003016_pt1 | contig 18681 bp, 19 predicted proteins | sample C1_top_MG_FD_204535 | JGI IMG/M metagenome (GOLD analysis project Ga0315268, IMG submission 204535) | Sediment microbial communities from Yellowstone Lake, YNP, Wyoming, USA - C1_top | ecosystem: Environmental > Aquatic > Freshwater > Lake > Sediment | place: USA: Wyoming | collected 2017-08-01
AGCCGACGACCTGCTAATCACCGACACCGCCGGGCCGTTTGCCATTGCCGGCGTGATGGGCGGTGCAGAGACCGAGGTCACAGAGGCAACCCCAAGCATCTTGCTGGAATCGGCCAATTTCTACTTTATCGCCAACCGTCGTACCGCCCAGCGACACAAGCTGCCCAGCGAGGCATCGTATCGCTTCAGTCGGGGGGTCCATCCAGCGCTGACAATCCCGGCCGTCCAACGCGCTAGCGAGATGATGCGCCTCTATGCCGGCGGCACCATCGCCAGGGGCATCGCCGACAAGTATGTGGCAAAAGCCAAGCCAGTCGTTATCACCCTCACGACCGCCGAGGTCAAACGCATCCTGGGCATCGAGCTGCCGGTCAAGCAGATCGTCCGCCTCCTCGAATCGCTCGAATTCACCTGTCAAGTCCCGCCAGACAAGAATCAGGGAAAAGGCAAGAGCAAGCGGCCTACGCCCCACGCTAGGCGCTCTGCGACGATCCGTGTCACTGTCCCCGATCATCGCCTCGACTGCATGATGCAGGCCGATCTCATCGAAGAGATCGCGCGTATCTATGGCTATGACCGGCTGCCGGCGACGCAGATGGCCGATGTGCTCCCGCCGCAGCGCAGCAACCCCGACCTGGATGCCGAGGAGCGCGTGCGCGATATCCTGGTAGGCGCGGGCCTACAAGAGATCATCACCTATTCGCTGACGACGCCAGAGCGCGAAGCGCTGTTGCTGCCCGGACGCCAGCCCGACGACCGGCCCTACATCCGGCTGGAAAATCCCCTCAGCGCCGACCGCGTGGCGATGCGGCACACACTCATGGCGGCGATGCTCGATACCATTGCCGCGAACGTCCGGCATCACGACCGCGTGGCGCTATTCGAGCTTTCGCCGGTCTATCTGGCCAGCGAAGCCGGTCTATTGCCCGACGAGCCGCGCCGGTTGTGCCTGGGGCTGACCGGCCCACGCGAGGCCGAGTCGTGGTTGGGTGGCGACCGCAAGTCCCTCGACTTTTGGGACCTCAAGGGTATCGTCGAGGACCTGGTTGCGCGGTTGGGCATTTTCCGCGCGGCATTCGAGCCGGGTGATCACCCCTCGTATCATCCGGGCCACTGCGCTCACTTGATCATTGAAGGAAAACGCATTGGCACATTCGGCGAGCTTCACCCGCTCGTGCGCAAAGCGTTCGATCTGCCCGAGCAGCCTGTAGCGCTGGGCGAATTTGACTTTGAGAAGCTGAGTCACGTCGCGCCCAACGCCAGGCCGTTCGTGCCCGTCAGCCGCTACCCGGCAGTGGTCGAAGACATTGCCGTGATCGTAGACGAATCTGTGCCGGCGACGCGCGTCATGGAGGTGGCGCGCGAGGCGGGCGGTGCGCTCTTGCGCGACGTGCGCCTGTTCGACTTGTATCGCGGCGAGCAGATCGGCGCGGGACGCAAGAGTCTGGCCTGCCGCCTCACCTACCAGGCCGACGACCGGACGCTCACCGACGACGACGGGGCCAAGGTTCGCGCGCGTGTGGTCAGGGCACTGGAGCAGGAATTGGGCGCAACGTTGCGCACATAGCACTCCTCTGAACCGCCACCCTCGTGAGAGCGCAGGCGTGGCGATCCAAATGTGTTGGGGAGGGAGGCCGCTCTATGAGTGACTCAGAAAGGTTTATCCCGGTCGCCGAGCCGCTGCTTTCCGGTAACGAGCTAGCCTACGTCACAGACTGTGTCAAGTCCGGCTGGGTCTCGTCGTTGGGCGCCTATATCCCGCGCTTTGAAGAGATGTTTGCGCAGTTTTGTGGCGTGCGCCTTGGCATTGCCACGAGCAACGGGACAACAGCGCTACATCTGGCGCTCGCCGTGCTGGGCATCGGCCCTGGCGACGAGGTGATTGTCCCCACACTCACTTTTATTGCAACCGCGAACGCCGTAGCTTATACCGGCGCAGAGCCCGTGTTTGCCGATAGCGAGCCGCGGACGTGGAACCTCGACCCAGACGACGTGGCGCGCAAGATCACACCAAAAACCAAGGCTATCATCCCGGTCCATGTCTATGGCCACCCCGCCGATATGGATCCGATCCTCGACCTGGCGCGCCAGCACAACTTGTTTGTCGTCGAGGACGCCGCCGAGGCGCATGGCGCGATGTACAAAGGCAAGCGAGTGGGCAGCCTGGGTGTGCTCAACTGCTTTAGCTTCTATGGCAACAAGATCATCACCACCGGTGAAGGTGGGTTGATCACAACGAACGACGCGGCACTGGCCGAAAAGGCGCGATGGCTGCGAGACCATGGCATGTCTACCGAGAAGCGTTACTGGCACCCGGTCATCGGTTATAATTATCGCATCACGAATGTCCAGGCGGCGCTCGGCGTGGCACAGATGGAACGTATTGAAGAGTTTATCGCGCGTAAGCGGCACATTGCCGAGACGTACAATCAGCTCTTGGCCCGTGTGCCCGGGTTGACGCTCCCGCCGGAAGAAAAGTGGGCGACTAGCGTCTACTGGATGTATTCAGTGCTCGTCGGCCCCAAGTTCAGCCTGGGCCGCGACGAGCTGGCAGCGCGGCTCAAGCAGCGCAAGATTGACAGCCGCCCATTCTTTTATCCGATCCACACGATGCCCCCCTATCATACGGGTGAGTCGCTGCCAGTCGCCGAAGAGCTATCGCGCCAGGGGATCAACCTGCCCTCGGCCGTCACGCTCACCGATGACGACATCCGCCGCATCGCCGCCGCCATCCAGGAGAGCCGATGATCCTCCCGATGCAACGTTCTCACGCCGGGGCTGTTGCGCGTATCCACGCCAACGCGCTTGCCGGCGACTTTTTGCCAAGCCTCGGGGTCAACTTTTTGCGCGTGTTTTACGAAGGTGCTCTCGATCAAGCTGCAGGGTTCGGCTTCGTTCATGTGGAGGGTGGCGAGTCCTCTCGAGAGGATCTGCGACCTTGCGGATTCGTGTTCGGCAGCGAGGATACGCACGCATTGTTCAGGCGGGTGATGTCCAGCCGGATGTTGTCGTTAGGTCTTGCGGCGGTGCCTGCCGCACTCCGGCGTCCGCTTTTGCTGCGCAACGTGGCCGAGACTTTTCTGTATCCGAGCAAGGAAGGCCAATCGCCGCACCAGGCCGAGCTGGTCGTCATCGGCGTGGACGCGGCGCTGCGCAGCCGGCGCATTGGCGAGGCGCTCGTCGGCGAGCTCAACCGCGCCTTTCGCAAGCATGGCGTCCTGGCATACAAGGTGACGGTGCTGCAATCCAACCAGGGCGCGAACCGCTTTTATCAGCGCCTGGGTTTCCAGTTCTCGTTCGAGTTCATACTCTATGGAAAAAAGTGGAATCTTTACACCTGTGAGTTGGAAAAGCCATGAAGGTCTCTGTGATCTTGCCAACCTACCGCGAACGCGACAACATTGTGGACTTGATTGATGCTATCGAAGCAACCCTGCCGGGCTTGGAAACCGACATCATTGTGGTAGACGATAGTAGCCCGGATGGCACCGCCGATGCAGTGCGTGCGCGGATGCAGCAACACCCGATTTCGCCGATCCGACTTTTTGTCCGTACACAGGAGCGCGGGCTGGCGACGGCGATCAAGTTCGGCCTCCGCCAGGCCACCGGCGATGTAGTCGTCGTGATGGATACCGACTTTAACCACGATCCCAGGATGATCCCGCAAATGGTCAAATTCCTGGAATACTATGACCTGATCATCGGCTCACGCTTTGTGATGGGTGGCGGGATGGAAGACCAGGCCCGCTACAATTCTAGTTTTCTGTACAACTTGTTCGTGCGGCTGATGCTCCGCACACAAGTGCAGGATAACCTCAGCGGGTTCTTTGCCATGTCGCGCGACAAGCTGATGTCGCTCGACCTCGACCGAATCTTTCGGGGCTATGGCGAGTACTTTATCCGGCTGCTGTTCGTCGCGTGGCGCAAGGGTTATCGCCTATTAGAAGTGCCGGTGTTTTATATACTGCGCCGCCATGGGACGAGCAAGTCACAATTCTTCAAGATGGTGCGTGACTATACGCGCTGTGTGCTATCGCTGCGCCTGCGAAGATGGACGTAGATTCAATTCCTTGCGCAGACCACATGCAATGATGGGCAACCAGCCATGAGTCTTTGGAGAGCACTTCGAGAAGGGATAGCAGCAGCCACGCGCATCCGCGCGCCGCTTGTGCTGTTTTACGTCGTGTACCTGGTCGCCGCGCTCGTACTCACGCTGCCAGTGGCAGCAGCGCTCAGCTCGTGGGTGGGCCACCGCCTGGCTGCAAATGACATGGCGCGCGATTTCGACGGCCTGCTGCTCATAGAGCCAGTGTTGAACAGCAACGCGATGCTGCAAGCGGGCCAGATCACTCCCGGGGCGCAAGCCGAGGGTCGGGCCGCCACTAGCACGCTGTTGGCGATGGGTGCGACTGTTCTGGTTGCCGGGCCGCTGGGAGCGCTGCTCAACGTTGTGCTTGGCGGCGGCGTGCTGTTGACATATGTTGAAAGCCGGTTCGCCTGGCAGCGCTTTCTATGGGGCGCATGGCATTGGATGTTTTCTTTCCTCGTGCTTGCCGTTCTCTTGGGTGTGTGCGAGGCGTTTGTCGTCACGCTCGGCGCAGGCATCCTGGTCGCCCTTGAAGCCGCTCACGCCAGCGCCCTGACGATCCCGACGCTGGCGTTAATGGTACTCGTATTTATGGCGCTGGCGATGGCATTTGAATATGCACGTATCACCGCTGTGGTCGAAGGGACGCGCAACATCTTTCGAGCCTTGGGTCACGCAGTTGCCTTTACCGTGCGCCAGCCGGGGAGGGCCTTGGGGCTTTATTTGCTAACGACCGCACTGGGATTGGTGCTGATTTCGCTTTACTCAAGCCTTATCGCGCCACTTGTTCCTTTTTCATGGGGCATAGCGGCGATTGCCCTGCAACAACTTTACATTGTCGCCCGGCTGTGGACGTGGCTGGCACGGTGGGCAAGTCAGATGGCATTATATCGGCAGGGAATCGGAGCATGAAACCCACGCAAGAGAACGTCCCCTGGGGTTGGCTCACCGCCATTGGCTTGCCTCTTGCACACATCGCCATTCAGATTGCTCTGACGTTGAGTGGCTCCGGTGTACTGCTCCTCATGCTATGGGCGACCTCGCGTCTGAACTCTACGAACCTGACAACATGGGCGACCAGCGGCGTGTTTGTCGGCCTCATCGGCACACTGGGCGGTCTAATCAGCCTGGCACTGATTTATGCGGTGGTCACACGCTTGCGCAAACGGCCATTTCGGGCGACAATTAGATTGATTAAGGGCGGTCACCTCTGGTTGGCGGCCCTGGGCGCGGTGCTCTTGGGTGGCGTGATGGATACCGCGACATTGGCGCTGCACAAGCCGATCGTCCCAGAGGTGCTTAGACCCATGTTCGCAGGCTTTGCCAGCGTTGTGATGATGACCTTGTTCGCAGTGCTTGTCACACCGCTGGTAGAAGAACTGCTCTTTCGTGGGGTGCTCTATCCGGTCGCCGCGCGCAGTTTCGGCGTAGCCTCGAGTGTGGCCCTGGTGTCGCTGGTATTTGGCCTGGCACACACGGTGACGTATGGGTTCGATATACACCTTGTCGCCCAGGCGTTGGTTGCCGGGTTTTACCTCACGTGGCTTCGTGCGCGAACGGGATCACTCGTCCCCAGCATCGCCGCGCACGCGGCGCTGAACCTGTACGCGACCGTAGAAGCGGTGGTGGTGATGAACCTGCTCAAGTGATGCGCGCGGTTTGCTGCGCAGCGAAATAGGCAACACGCATTACGTGCCAGGGTAGGGCGCGCCAGCATGAGGAGAATGGATATCAGTTTTTTGTTTCGAGGAGTTGTCATCGGCTTTTCCATCGCCGCGCCGGTTGGCCCGATTGGTGTTTTGTGTATCCGCCGGACATTGGCCGAAGGGCGAGTCGCAGGGCTGGTGTCTGGCCTGGGCGCCGCAACGGCAGATGCGATCTATGGCTGTGTCGCCGGGTTCGGGCTGACGTTCATCTCCGGCTTCCTGGTCGGCCAACAAGCATGGCTGCGCTTGATCGGTGGAGCATTTCTATGCTATTTGGGCATCCGAACGTTTTTGAGTGTGCCTGTGGAGGAAGTGGCCTCGGTTAAAGGGCATGGATTTATCAGGACGTATGCCTCGACGTTTTTTCTGACGCTCACCAACCCGCTGACCATCCTTTCCTTTGCAGCGATCTTTGCCGGGTTGGGATTGGCTAACAGCGGTGGCAACTATGCCACATCTGGCATTTTGGTTCTGGGGGTCTTTACTGGCTCAGCTCTGTGGTGGCTGCTGTTGAGCGGAGGCGTCGGCTTGTTTCGTGATAGGTTCACCGCACGAGGGCTGCGGCGGGTCAATAGAATCTCGGGCGTCATCATTACGTGCTTTGGCGTGCTCGCTTTGTTGAGCCTGACCAGATGAACCTTCCCGAAAGCCTCAAGCTTTCAGGACGGTGGGTGGAAACCACCATGGACACTACAAGTATCCTCACCTCCATCGAAGTTGGCGGCGTGGGACTGGTGCGGCTTAACCGCCCCAAGCAGCTCAATGCCCTCAACTCGGTCCTGATGGAAGAACTGACACAGGCACTCGAGGCCTTTGACCGCGACGACGCCGTGCGGTGCATCGTCATCACTGGAAACGAACGAGCGTTCGCCGCCGGGGCTGACATTAGAGAGATGGCTGAGGCATCCGCCGTCGAGATGCTCCTGCGCGATAATATTGCCCGTTGGGATCGCATCCGCTGCGTCAAAAAGCCGATTATCGCCGCTGTGTCCGGCTATTGCCTGGGCGGCGGCTGCGAGATGGCGATGGCATGCGACATCATCATCGCGAGTGAGTCGGCGCAGTTCGGCCAGCCGGAAATCAACATCGGCGTGATCCCGGGTGCGGGTGGCACACAGCGGCTGACCCGCGCCCTTGGCAAGAGCAAGGCGATGGAGATGGTGCTGACCGGGCGCACGATGAGCGCGCACGAAGCACAAGCCGCCGGGCTGGTTTCCCGTGTCGTCTCGGTGGCGGCCTACCTCGACGCGGCGCTGGAGCTGGCGCGCGAGATTGCCTCCAAAGTGCCGCTGGCTGCGCGCTTTGCCAAAGAAGTGGTCAACAAGGCCTTCGAGACCAGCCTGGCCGACGGGATCGAAGACGAGCGGCGCTGGTTCTATTTCCTCTTTGCCACAGAGGATCAGAAAGAGGGCATGAAGGCGTTTATCGAAAAGCGTCCGCCGGAATGGAAGGGCAAGTGATGGCAACCATTACCTATCATGACATTGTACTGGCCCTGCACGAGCTGGAGCTGAACAGAGACAGCAACGTGATCGCGCACGCTTCGCTTTCAGCGTTCGACGACGTGCGCGGGGGTGCGGCGTCTGTCCTTGGCGCGTTGCTGGCGACATGCAACACGGTCGTCATGCCTACGTTCACGTACCAGACGATGGTCTGGCCCGAGTCCGGCCCGCCCGACAACGCCTGTGCCTACGAGGATCACGCTGAGGAGAATGCACGCGCTGTCCTGTTCAACCCTGACTTGCCAGCCGACCCAAGCTTGAGCGAGGTGGCCGAGACTCTGCGTCGTCACCGCCTGGCCCTGCGCACTAGCCACCCGGTGCTGTCGTTCGCTGCCGCGGGGGCGCACGCACCGGAAATCGTCAATGCGCAATCGCTGGAGAACCCGCTCGGACCACTGGAATGGTTGTACGATCACGGCGGCGATGTGTTGCTGATGGGTGTAGATCACCGGGCGGACACGGCGATTCACCTGGCCGAAAAACTGGTCGGACGCAAACAGTTCGTCCGGTGGGCGGTCGGCGTGGAGCGCGCCTACAGGCTGCCCGGCTTTCCCGGCTGCAGCAATGGGTTCAATGCGATTGCTGGTAAACTGGCATGGGTGGCGCTGCAGACGACTGTGGGCACGGCGGCGATCCAACGCATCCCGCTCAAGAGCCTCGTCGAAGCAGCGATGCAAATGATTCAAGAAGACCCGCAGGCGCTTTTGTGTGACGACCCCAAGTGCGAGCGGTGCAACGCTGTCCGTGGAGGGTAGACAACAGGGCATCTATTACAATTGAGCTTCCTGGGACCCATCCTGTACACGACGATGTACGTCAATGAATTGAGCCAATCCCAATTCTAAGGAGAAAAAGAATGACTCGGCAAACCGGGATCATCATCACCATCGTTCTAGTTGTGCTCGTGGCCTGCCCATCCATTTTCTGTTGCCTGTTCGGCGCTCTTACGGCAGTTGGCCAACGCACCGCCACGTTGGGAGATCAGGCTGGCAATATTCCTGTTTGGGTAGGTGTTGTGCTGGTCTGCCTAAGCCTCATCGGTTTGCTCGTGCCGGTAGCCTCGTGGTTCTTCCTGGTCAGAGGCAAGACAGCGTAGGGCGATAGGCGATACGCGATAAGCGAACCTTGAACGTCCTTGTTCTTGGCGCAACCGGATTCATCGGCGGGCACGTTGCGCGGGCGGCGCTTGCGCGCGGCTGGCGTGTGCGCGCGCTGCGTCGCCGCCCCAATGCCGTCGGCGCGATCGGGGATGTGGCTGACCAGATTGAATGGGTTCAGGGCGAATTGCCCTTTGATCGTTCTGAGCGTCGCGAAGAATCTCCCGGGCCCGGCACCGAGATCTTACACTCTGCTCAGGGCGGCGCTCTGCGTGAGGCAATGCGCGGTTGCGACGTCGTGTTCCACGCTGCGGCGGCTTATCCACTTGCCGCGCGCGACATCCCCGGATGGGTGAGCCGCAGCGTGATGCAGATGCGAGCAGTGCTGGCGGCTGCGAGCGACACAACCGTGGGCCGGTTCGTCTACACCAGCACGTTGACGACCGTTGGCCCGCCGGGTGAACCAGGTCGTCTGGCCGACGAGCGCGACTTTTACGTGCCCGGCACAGCGCACAGCGCGTACTATGAAGCCAAGTACGCGATGGAGATGGAAGCCTTTCGCTCCGTGGCCGAAGGATTGCCCGTTGTCATCCTCAATCCATCGGCGGTCTTTGGCCCTGGCGACGTCAAGCCGACTACAGGCGAGTTGTTGCTGCGCGTGGCCAAAAGGCAGATTCCATTTCACTTTCAGGCGGCGATCAATGCCGTGGATGGGCGCGACGTGGCAGCCGCACATATCGCCGCTGTCGAGCGCGGCCGGGTGGGCCAGCGATACGTCCTGGGTGGGCACAACCTCACTCTCAACGACGTGCTGACGATTGCATCGCATGCAGCCCATGTGCCCCCTCCTCACTGGGAGATCTCGCGCACGCTGGTCGAGGCGCTCATCAGGGTAGGTGACTGGCTGGGATTGCCGCTGCCGGAGAATGTCAAGACGATGCGCTTTTGGCAACACCTCTGCTCTGAAAAAGCGCAGCGCGAGTTGGGCCTGCGCCCGCGCCCGTTTGAAGAAACCGCGCGCGATACAATAGAGTGGTTTCGGGAACACCGTTATCTATGATGAACACTGCTGAACCGGAATTGATCACCATCGTGGAAGGTCCGCCACCCGAGTTCCAGCCCGCGCCGGACCTGTGGCCGCTTTCGATCTACGAAGACCCGCATCCACACCTGTTGGCGATGTGTCAGATGCGCGCCTTCAACGGCCCCAAGATGGTGGAGCGCTGCCGGCGCGCATGGGCCGAGGATCGGCCCGTCAAGCTGGATTATCCTGACCCTACTGGCGTGCGCCAGCAGGTCAGCGTCGTCGCCGCCCGCTGGAAAGATGTCCCAGAGGGTCACCTGCTGCTCTTGTGGGTGCTGGTTCCGGCGCCGCCACCGGGTGACTGATGTTCGATCTCGTATTTCGGATTGCGAGCGCCTGCGCTCGCGCTAGAGTGCTGCGCAGGCAAGTGTTGTGGTCTGTGCCTCACTTGGCCAGAACTGCGTATAGACTGAGGTTGTCCTCGCGCCCGCCCGCGCGGAACACTCCGATGACGTTCAACCCGGCCTGCGCCGCCAGCGTGCCTAGCTCGTCCTCGCCGATCCAGTGACAATATCGCAGACCCGCGCCGCTGCGCTTCCAGTTCAACAACGCATCGCCGGGCTCTAGCTCGTGCTCGTCAATCCCCACCACGCTCCACGGCACAATCTTTTTCTGCATCCGCTCGTTGTCCGTAAACTGCCATGTCGAAACAACGATGCATCCTTGCGGCGCAAGCAGCTCATGCGCCTGCCGCATGATGTGCGTCCGCAGGTCACCGCCCGGAATGTGATGCAGCACTGCTAGCATCAGCACGCAGTCGAACGCCCCCATCCCTGACCCTATCCCTATCTCTGATGGGGGAAAGGAAAAACGTATCCAGTCTGGCTGAGTAATGTCTGCTACAAAGAACGTCGCGTCCAGTCCCTGGCTTTTGGAGATATGAAATTTGAAATTCGATATTTGTTCAGCCGAGGCATCCACGCCCACGTACACCACATCGCGCCGCTTGCGGCCCAGCAGCGCCGCCACGCGCCCGTTTCCGCAGCCGATGTCCAGCACCCTTGCGCCATCGGCAATGTAAGGTAAAATCACTTCTAGTTCGCGCGCCGATTCGGAGCGACTCTCCGAAAACGACGCAGCGAACGTAGCGTAGAATGCACGGTTGATTTGGTTGAGCCGTTCGACCAGTTCGGGTTTCATAGGCAGATGCAAGAAACGTACTGCGTGAAAACGGAATACGCGATACGGATTATAGCACGGTATCGTTATGACTGACGAGCAGGAACGCACCCGGCGGCAGGCCAGGTGGCTGGCAGCGCACGGGCAGACAATTGACGTGGACGAGTACGAAGACGACCTCGTCGCAATCATCGAACAGATCGCGACGGCGGATAACTTTGCGCCGGAAGACATCACCCGCTTGCTTTATCGCGTCTCACGCGGCGAGGGGGCACTCACCAAAGACCAGCTTGTGAAAGGCTACCGCGAGCTGGCCGCGCGTGGAGTGCTCTCAGCGTCGCGCCAGACGCTTGCTCGCTTGCGCACCAAGCCTATCCGCACCATCTCTGGCGTCGCGCCGGTCACCGTGATGACCAAGCCTTTCCCTTGCCCTGGCGAGTGCATCTTTTGCCCCGAGTTCGCCCAGATGCCCAAGTCCTACATTCCCGATGAGCCCGGTGCGCTCCGCGCAGGCCAACTCCAGTTCGATCCTTACTCACAAACTGCGTTTCGCATCCGCGCGATGGAGAATATCGGTCACAACACAGACAAGGTGGAACTCCTCATCTTGGGCGGAACGTGGTCCTATTATCCGCCTGATTACCAGGAATGGTTCATCCGCCGCTGCCTGGATGCGATGAACGCTGAGGATTCCGCGACGCTTGCGGAGGCGCAGAAACGCAATGAGACTGCGCCGCATCGAAACGTCGGATTGGTGATCGAGACCAGGCCGGATTACGTGGACGCGACAGAGGTGACGCGCCTGCGTTGGCTGGGCGTGACCAAAGTCCAGATGGGCGTGCAAAGCCTGGACGACGACATCTTGGCCCGCAACAAGCGCGGCCACACCGTCGAGCAAACGCGGCAGGCGTTTCGGCTGTTGCGCGCAGGCGGCTTCAAGATTCACGCACACTGGATGCCCAACCTGCTCGCTGCGACGCCGGAATCGGACCTGGCAGATTTTTCTCGCTTGTGGGATGACCCGGCGCTGCGCCCGGATGAGCTGAAAATCTATCCCTGCTCGCTGATTGAGGGCGCGGAGCTGTATGACTACTGGCAGCGTGGCGAGTATCGCCCATATACCGATGACGAGCTGGTAACCCTGGTCGCAGAGTGCAAGACGCGCGTCCCGCCCTATTGCCGCATCAACCGCGTGATGCGCGACATCCCTGCCGACCACATTGTCGCTGGCTCTACACTATCGAACCTGCGGCAGGTCGTGCATCAAGCGATGAAAGCGCGTGGGCAGGTTTGCCAATGCATCCGTTGCCGCGAGGTGCGCGGCGAAAAAGTGGATGCAGAAACACTCGCACTGCAAGACCTGGCTTACGACACGGACATGACGCGCGAGCATTTCTTGTCGTTCGTCACGCCAGAGCCTGGGCGTGGACGAACCTCGCCCCTACTAGCCGGATTCCTGCGACTCTCGCTGCCCGCATCTGCACCACCACCTGGATTCCTTGACGAGATTGCAGGCACAGCGATGATCCGCGAGGTGCACGTCTATGGTCCGGCATTGGAAATTGGCGAGGGCAGTGAGGGGCAGGCGCAGCACGCTAGGCTGGGCACACGGCTGATCGAGCGCGCGGTCGAGATTGCACGAGAGGTAGGGTTCACGCGGTTGGCCGTCATCGCCGCCACCGGCACGCGGGAATATTACCGCGCGCGCGGGTTTGAGTTGGGCGAGTTGTATATGGTGCGAAGGATCAGTGGCCAGTGATCACCGACTCACGGTTGCAGTGAGCTAAAGTACTGCTTGACGTACCCTCGATACCCCAGCGGAATGTTGCCGCTATCCAGCGCGATGCCCGCCTGCTGTGCGTATTGGCCGTACACATCGCTATAGGGCACAAGCGCCTGTCCGCTTTCCGGCGCAGCCATCGGTCCAGTGCCGACGACCGGCCCTTGCGGATTCGGTTGACCAGGCAGCCCCACGCTCGGCCCGCCCTGTCCACCCAAACGCGAGGGCGCGTAAACCGGATCATAGTTGGTCAGCCCACCATCACCCGGCCCGTTATCTTGGCCAATGGGGTTCTGTCCGACCTGCCCCCCTTGTCCGCCCTGGCCGCTATCAGCGCCTCGTCCGGCCCCGGCTCCGCCGCTTCCCTGGCCCTGCTGACTGGTGGAGCCTTGCCCCTGGCCTTGACCTTGTCCCGGGTTTTGACCTTGCCCACCAGGCTGCGTCCCCGGCCCACTTGCCACTTGTCCACTCGTCGATTGACCCGCCTGCGCCACAGCCTGTCGGCCCTGAGCCGCCGCTTGCGCGGCCTGCTGCGCCGCCTGGCTTGAGGCGATTCGCTGGCCGGTCTGATCGAGTGTCTGTGCGGCCTGACTGAGCGCCTGCCGTGCGGTGTTGGCGTCTCCCTGGTCAATCGCTTCGGCAGCTTGCTGCATCTGTCGGGCCAGGTCAGGGTTGGAATTCTGCAGCGTCTGCGCCGCTTGATGCAGCTCTTGGGCGAGGTGCTTCATTTCCTCCACCGTGAGCGGGCGACCTTGTGTGCCGGAGAGGCCCTGCAAGATGGAAGCCGCGCGCTGCGTGTCGCCTTGTGCGAGCGCCTGCGCCAGTTCCTTTGTCGGCTCGGTGCCGCCGAAATCTTGGGCGGCGCGCGCCAGCCCTGCCTGCTGCCGGTTGGCCTGCGGGTCAGCCAGCGATTGCAGTCGGCCCTGCGCCTGCGAAAGCTCGGCCACAGCCTGCTCCTGCGTGAGCTTGCCTGACTGCAGGCGTGCGATGGTCTCGTCGAGTTGCTGGAGGATGGCCTGGCGCTCCGCTTCTGGCAGCCGATCGTTGGCGGCCACTTGCGCCCGGATTTGTTCTAGTTGCTGTGCGCTCTGCTGCTGCGCCGCGCGGACGGCGGCCCGCTGCGCCAGGATGTCTTGCATCGGATTAGGCAAGAGCAATGCCGCAAAGAGTACAGCCATCAAAATCACTGTTGCCACTGCTTCACGCCGGGGCAAGCGGAAGGGCAAACGGGCGGCGGCATTCACCCGCTGCGCGTGCGCGAGCGCGTCGGTCCACTGCTGGTGAGCCAACTCGTCCGGTACCGTCAGGGCGCCTCGATGGATTTCGAGGGCTGTACTGATGCGCTCTGCCAACCCAAAGCGCCGGTCAAAGTAACGCGCTGCTGCAAGGGGCGTGATGGGCCTTAGCCACACGACAGCCAACATGACCAACGTTCCAATGGCCGCGCACGCGCCCGTCAGCGCCGCCGCTTGCCAGGTGGCCAGGAGTGGGAAAGATCGCGCAATGAGCGCAATCAACACGCCGGCCATCAGCCCCAAGACCAATCCCCGCGCGCCGGCAATGACGCCTTCCACAGCGCGCCGGCGGATGACCCAGCGATCCAGGAGAAAGAGCAATTCGAGATCGGCCTGTTCGGATGTGCTCATCAGACTTGTTTCCTTTTGAGCAACCCTACGCTCCATATCAGTAGGACCAGGCTGAGCAGCAGGCACAGCGCCGTATAGACAATCCATGGCGAAACCAGCCAGATTTCGTGACCAGAAGTAACATTCACTTTGAAGAAAAATGCCGTCTGCTTTTCGAGCAGCGCCACCTCGGTAAAGATGGCTGTGAGGAACGGATTGGTGCAGAGCAGGAACCCACCCAGATAAATGAGCGCGACCTGCACCTCCCACGGCGGCGGCTGGCTGCCCCCGACGCCTGTAAAGCCCAGGCTCGCGATCGGGAGCACCATCGTGGCCAGCATCGGGATGCCGGCGGTCGAAAACAGCACAAAGGCATAGCTCAACACCGTCGAGCCAAGCGTGGTCCGCGAAAGCGCCGAGAAAAACAGCCCCGCCGTGGCAAACATGAGAGCAGTCACCAGCAGCAAGACGACGGAAAGGATGACCTCCTCTGGCACCACTCCGCCCAGGAAAAACGCCAGGCTTTGCAGCGGCACGCCGGCCACGATAAGCAGGACGATGTACGACAGCGCCGAAAGCAGCTTGCCGAGTATCAGCGACCGGGCCGGCAACAGCGTGGTGCGCAGCAGGTCGAACGTCTGCCGCTCGCGCTCTCCGCTGATCGCGCTGGCGGTGAGAGCCGGGGTGACAAAGCACACCAGCAGCAGCTCCGTGATGACTAGGCCGCCAAACACAATCTTGCCGACAAGCTGGCCCGGCGGCCCGCTCAAGTTGTCGGCGCTGCTGGCATAGAGCAAATAGATGGCCGAGGCAAAGGCGCTGAGCAGTCCGGCATAGATCGTCAGCACGACAAACGCGCGCCGCCCGCGCATCCGCCCGCGCAGCTCTTTGATCATCACCGGGTTGGAGCGCACAGCCCGCCAGGGTTTCAGCAGTCTAGATGCCAGAGTCGCCTCTTTCATAGGTCTTGCGTCAGTCCGAATCGGTCTCGAGTGGCGGAAGCTTGATCACGCGAAAACGCTGCCACGGAATAGCGACCAAGTCATCATAGGCCAGCACGCCGGCCCACGTTTGGTCGGGCTTGCCGTACAACCCTTCCGCGTACAGGGCGATGCCTCCACTGTTATCGCCCACGTATGCGCCGTATTCTTGCAAAGCGCGGGCAATCACCTTGGCGGCCGGCGAGAGGCTCAGCGTGTCGAGATCAAGTGTTGGATCGAGCTGGATGCGACCGCCTTCTGGAATGGCGTCCGCTCCACCTTTCCCGTCGGTCATGCTGGCCGGGTAAACATACACATTCGAGCGTGGATAGTCATAGGCCATCACCAGAGCATGATCAATGTAGCCCCGTTGAACCTCTTCCAGCCGGATCAGACCGGCCAGCAGCGGAAAACCGCTGCCACGAGCGCTGCCAATGCCGTCGGTCTGCACGCCGGTGCTGGTCAGGTCGAACACACAGCCCATTGAGACCTGCCAACTGCTCGAGATTTGCACAGCCCTCCACATATCCCAAGAGAGATTTCTCGATAGGTCCACGACAGTCATGTGACCGTCATCTTCGGGATCGGCCTTTGCGCCGCTGGGAATCGGCACATCCTGCCCAAAGCCCGGCCCGCACACTCCCCACTCGTTGGTGCATGGCACGGTATAGGTGGGCGTGCTGGCATCAGCATAATAGACCGGTATCGTCCATCCGTCAATATTGACGTAAAAGCGTCCACTGCTAGAAGCGTAAGACAGAGTGGCGATCATCGCGTTCGAGTTGGGATCGATTTCAGGATTGGGACCGATGAGTGTGTTCCAGGGACTGGTGGCGCTAAAGGGCCGCCAGGGCCATGCTTTGTGGACGATGGGCAAATGTGCCCTCGGAGTCAGGGCGGCGTATGCCATGAGGGTGTTGGAATAGCGCGACACGACGATCATCGCACCCAGGAGAACTAACGCCAGGACTGCAAGTATGATCCTTGAGCGACTCACAGCTCGCCTCCCCCTTACATATCACCTGACCGGTCGGCGCGAGCAAGCCCCCAGGCCATCCCAACCCCACCCAGCGCTAGATTGTAGATCAGGCTGCTCAGCGTGGGCAGCACGAAAATCAGCGCCAGGCTCGCCCATGAAGGATCGCCGGTCGTCGGCATCGTCTTGGGCTGCAGAGCAAAAGCCGCGACCATCGCGGCAATCAACACCAGTCCGCCCCCCAATATCTGAGCAAAGATCATACTGGCATAAGCCAACGCAATCGCGCTGCTGCTGCGGCGGGTAAAGGTGGCGCACACAAGCGAAACGCCGATGCTGGCCAATATCCCGCTGATTTGTTGGCCAATGAGCAGCAGCCCCGCGCCGCCTGCAGCCAACCCCAATTGCCAACTCAGGTTACGGCTCAGGACTTGATCGGCCATCAGAAGCGGAGAGGAGAGCAAGTTGCCAGCGGCGGCGCCAGGCAAGACGGTCACAGCCAGTTGAGCCGGAAAGGTGGCCACCGCCAGCAGCCACAATGGATAGCGGACGAGCACACCGGCCAACTTGCCCCACACGATCTGCCGGGTGGTCAGCGGCGTGGAGCGAAGCAAGTCCCACGTGCCCAGTTCCCGCTCGCGGGTGATGAGCGGGGCGATGAGCGCCGGCATCGCCCACGTGGCGACGGTGACGAGCAGCCCTTGGGCAGAGACAAACGTGCTGATCAGGTTAAAGCCCACTAAAGTGAGAATGGCCAAGGCATCTCCGTTGGACGACTTGGCTATCTCTGGGCTGGCATTCTGCAGGAAGGTGGTCAGTGCCTCGATGCCGCCAGTGTACGTCGCCAGTACGCACAGCCAGATCGGCAATCCTATCAGGACGATCATTAGCGCGATGATTCGCCAGGCGCGCCACCCGCTGCGGTGTAGCTCTCGCACAAAAACCGCATTGTGTTGAAGGGAATGCCAATGCGAGACAAGCGTCATGGTATATCTTCCGATATCGGTGTACAGCGTACCAGATGACAAAGGACGAACGACAAATGCGAAAAGCCTCGCATACCATCCCTTCGTCTTTGGTCTTTTGTCCTTCGCCCTAACTGACAATACCTCTGGTCAGTCGCATGAACATATCTTCCAGGTTGCCGGTCTCTTCGTTGAAAGAAGAAACCTGCACATTGGCCATGACCAGTGTGCGCAGCGCCTCGGCCAGCGCCGCGTCGTCGCCAGTCAACGAAAGGCGGAGTTGTCCGGGCCGCTCCGGCACGTCGGCCACCTCGGTCACGCCTGGTACGCGCATCAGCACTTCTTTGGCCTGGGGCAGCTTGTCAAGGATTACCAGCCGCACGATGCGATGGGGCGTCAACCGCTTGCGCATCTCGTCCACCGACCCGGCTGCCACAAGTTGCCCGGCCTCAATGATGCCAATGTGCGTACAGATTTCCTCAACCTCCGAAAGCACGTGCGACGAGAAAAAGATGGTCTTGCCCATCGCGCCCAGCTCGCGCAGCAGCTCGCGCATCTCTACCCGCGCGCGCGGATCCAACCCGGCCGCTGGCTCGTCGAGGATGAGCACTTGAGGGTCATGCGCCAGCGTGCGCGCCAGGCACAGCCGCTGCTTCATGCCGCGCGAAAGGCTATCCACCATATCATCGCGCCGGTGTGAAAGGTCCACCAACTGAAGCAGGTCTTCAATCAACTTGGGGCGCTGCGATTCTGGAATATCGTAGCAGGCGGCGAAAAAGTCCAGATACTCCCAGACCTTCATATCGTGATACACGCCAAAAAAGTCCGGCATGTAACCGATAGCCCGGCGCACGCCGCGCGGGTCGCGCATGACCGAATGCCCGGCCACCCATGCCTCGCCGGAGGTCGGCTTGAGGAGTGTCGTCAGGACGCGCATGGTCGTCGTCTTGCCCGCGCCATTAGGGCCGATGAATCCGAACACTGAACCTTGATCAATCTCGAACGTCAAGTTTTGGACGGCATAGAGCTTACCGTAGCGCTTGTTCAGTTTCTCGACAGCGAGAATGGCAGTCATGCTCTGTCTCCCCAGTCATCGCTTGAGCGGAGTGAATGTAGTATATCACGTTTCGGACAACAAGGACTAGTGTGTGTCCCCAATCGTGCTTGACTTGCAGAGCAAAGCAGGGTACCATTAGCCAGCGAATCGAGGTCAATGGCGCGATGAACGATTGGCTTGCTCGAGGAACTGCTTCGTTGCAGCGGTGGGCTGTGATGATCATCTTGCTGATGATTGTGCCGGTCGCCGTTGCCTTTAACTCGCGGCTGGCGACGATTCGTCAGATGCGTCAGGACGAGGCGCGCTTGAGGCAAGCCGTGGCCACGGAGCAACTGAGGCAAGCGGATCTCAGGTCACTGCGTGGCTATATGACCAGTGATGCCTACGTGGAACATTGGGCGCGTGCAGATGCAAGGATGACCCGGTCCGGTGAAATCGCCGTGATTCCTATTGCATCAAGCAGCTCGCAGCTCAATCCTCCCGAGCCAGCTCCGGTTGGTGCCCCTGCTTCCACCTTGGACGAATGGTGGGCAGTGTTTTTCGACGAGACAACACAAACTCCTTGACGATACCCTATGGGCGTGGTATACTGCCTGCCGCGGGGTAGAGCAGTGGCAGCTCGTCGGGCTCATAACCCGGAGGTCGTTGGTTCGAATCCAACCCCCGCAACTTCTGGGTAATCGTAGTACCACAGGGTCACCCT
>Ga0315268_10003017_pt1 | contig 18676 bp, 19 predicted proteins | sample C1_top_MG_FD_204535 | JGI IMG/M metagenome (GOLD analysis project Ga0315268, IMG submission 204535) | Sediment microbial communities from Yellowstone Lake, YNP, Wyoming, USA - C1_top | ecosystem: Environmental > Aquatic > Freshwater > Lake > Sediment | place: USA: Wyoming | collected 2017-08-01
CTCCCCCAATCCCTTAAGTTTTTTGGCCGGATAAGTAGAGGCCTTGCCTCTACTTATCCGGCCAACTTATGCGGGTTGGGAGGGGGTTTGGGGGAGGGCAGGGACCTCAGGTCCCTGGCCCCCAATCTTTACTCCACCGTCACACTTTTGGCGAGGTTGCGGGGCTGGTCGACGTCGGTGCCCCGGAGATCGGCGATGTGGTAAGCCAGCAGTTGCAGAGGCACCACCAGGACGATGGGCGAGAGTTCCAGGGGCACGGCGGGCACGGTGATGAAGCTTTCCACCCGTTCCTGCACCTGGTAGTTGTCCGCTTCGGTGAGGGCGATGAGGCGTCCGCCCCGGGCTGCCACTTCTTCGATGTTCCCCTGGATCTTTTCCAGCACCGGGCTCCGGGTGGCCAGGACCACCACCGGCATCTCCCGGTCGATGAGGGCGATGGGGCCGTGTTTCATTTCCCCGGCGGCGTAACCTTCTGCGTGGATGTAGGAAATTTCCTTGAGTTTCAGGGCCCCTTCCAGGGCGATGGGATAGTGCAGGCTCCGCCCCAGGTACAGGAAGTTGTGGGCTTCCATGTAGCGCCGGGCGGTCTCCCGGATTTGCACGTCCTGGTCCAGGACCTCCTGCACCCAGGTGGGCAGTTTCAGGAGTTCGGTCAAACGGTGGCGTACCTCCGCTCGTTTCAGGCGCCCCCGGCGGCTGGCCAGATACAGGGCAATGAGATAGAGGGCCACCAACTGGGTGGTGAAGGCCTTGGTGGAAGCCACGCCGATTTCCGGCCCGGCGTGGGTGTAGAAAACGCTGCCGGCCTCCCGGGCGATGCTGGAGCCCACGGCATTGACAATGGCCAGGGTCTTGGCCCCCAATTCCTTGCCGGCGCTGAGCCCGGCCCGGGTATCGGCAGTCTCCCCGGATTGGGAGATGAGAATGAGAAGGGTCTGGGCATCCACCAGGGGTTCCCGATAGCGGAACTCGGAGCCCAGGTCCACCTCCACGGGCAGACGGCAGAGCCTCTCAATCAAGAATTTTCCCACCATGGCGGCGTGGTAGGAGGTGCCGCAGGCCACCAGGAATATTTTCTTGATTTGGCTAAGCTCGTCGTCATTAAAGGAGATTTCTTCCAGGAAGACCTCCCCTTCCTCCTGGCGGATGCGGCCCCGAAAGGTGTCAATCAGAGCTCGGGGCTGCTCGAAGATCTCCTTTTGCATAAAGTGCTTGTAGCCGGCCTTCTCTGCCATGGCCGGGCTCCAGCTGATGATGTGCTCCGGCCTCTCCAGCCGCTCTCCCGCCTGGTTCAAGAGCAGACATTCGCCGTCCCGCACCACCACCAGGTCGTGATCTTCCAGGAAAATCACCCGCCGGGTGTAAGGGAGGATGGCCGGGATGTCCGAGGCAAGAAAATACTCCTCTTCCCCCAACCCCAGGATCAGGGGGCTTTCCTTGCGGGCCGCCACCAGCATCCGGGGCTCCCCGGCGTTGACGATCACCAGGGCGTAGGAGCCCCGGATTTCCCCGAGGGTCCGCTGCACCGCCTCCAAATAGGGCGCACCCCGGTTCATGTGCTTGACGATAAGGTGAGAGACAATCTCGGTATCGGTCTCGGAGGAAAAGCGGTGCCCGGCCTTGAGCAGTTCTTCCTTGAGTTCCAGGTAATTTTCAATGATGCCGTTGTGCACCACCGCCACCGCCCCCACCTGGTGGGGGTGGGCGTTGGCTTCCGAGGGGCGGCCGTGGGTGGCCCAGCGGGTGTGGCCGATCCCCACCTGGCCGGGAAGAGGCGCCTCGCTCACCAGTTTCTCCAGTTCCCGGAGCTTCCCCAGGCTCCGGGTGATCTTGAGGCCGCCGTCGCCGATGACCGCCAGGCCCGCGGAATCATAACCCCGATATTCCAACCTTTTCAGGCCATCCAGGATGATGGGCATGGCCTCCTGCTTCCCCAAATAACCGATAATGCCGCACATAGATACCTCGTGATGAGTGTGGAGGAAATGCTAACAGGAGCCATAGATGCTCTGGCTCCTGCACTTGAAAGTTAATTATTATCTTGGCGTCTTGGCGTCTTTGCGTGAAAAATAATCTCACGCCAAGGCGCAAAGGCGCAAAGGTAACCGCTATTCCTCTTTTTTCTTGCCGATGAGCCGGCGCTCCAGGACCACCTGCCGAGCCCGGGCAATACCCAGTTTGCCAGGCGGCACGTCCTGGGTGATGGTGGAGCCGGCTCCGACGTAAGCCCCGGCGCCGATGGTCACCGGGGCCACCAGGGCGGTGTTGCTGCCGATAAAAGCCCCCTCCTCGATGACGGTGCGGTATTTTTTGACGCCGTCATAATTGCAGGTGATGGTGCCGGCGCCCACGTTGGTCCCCGCCCCCACGTCCGCGTCCCCCAGGTAAGTGAGATGCCCGGCCTTGACCCCTTCGTGGAGCACCGACTTCTTCACCTCTACGAAGTTACCGACGTGCACTCCTTGCCGCAGGTCGGCGCCGGGCCGCAGATGGGCAAAGGGTCCGGTGTCCGCCCCGGCCTCGATACGGCTTTGGGTGATGACGCAGCCCATTTTCACCAGGACGTCATTTGCCAGGGTGGAGTCCACAATTTTTACCGAAGCCTCGATGACGCAATTCTCGCCGATGACGGTGTCTCCCTGGAGATAGACATTGGGATAGATCACCGTGTCCCGGCCGATGCTTACCTCAGGGCCGATATAAGCGGACTCCGGGTCGATGAGGGTGACCCCTTGGGCCATGTGGCGATCGTTGATCTTTCGTTTCACCGTCTGGGTGGCTTGGGCCAGTTCCGCCCGGCTGTTGATGCCTAAAAGGTTCTCCCGGTCCGGGTCTAACAGGGCTTCCACCCCCCTACCCTGCTCCCGGGCGATTTGGATCATGTCGGTGAGATAGAGCTCTCCCGTCACCGGACTTCTGGGAATCTTTTCTATCCCCTGCCTTAAAAACTCGGCATCGAAGCAGTAGGCCCCGGTGTTGATCTCCCGGATGGCCAGAATCTCCGGCCGCTCCTTGGCATCCTTGACCTGGAGCACCGCGGCCACCCGGCCCTGCCGGTCCCGCACCACCCGGCCGTAGTGGGCGCCGTCCGCCAGTTCGATGGTCTGGACGGTGACCGCGGCCCCGGTACTCTCATGCAACTGGCACAGGGCCAGGATGCTCTCCCCGGAAATCAGGGGGGCGTCGCCGCACAGGACCAGGACAGTCTTCGCCCTGGCGGGGACCGCCGCCATGGCCACCTGCACCGCGTGGCCGGTGCCGAGCTGCGGCTCCTGCACCACAAAGCGCACCCCGTAATCCTGCAGGGCCTTTTTGACCGAGTCCGCCCGGTAACCCACCACCACCAGGGTATCTTCCACGCCCGCGCCCCGCAAGGTGTCCAGGAGATAGGCGATCATGGGCCGGTCCAGGATCTGGTGCAGGACCTTGGGGTGCTCCGACTTCATGCGGGTCCCCTGGCCTGCAGCCAGGACGACGGCGGTGATGTTGGTGATTGTTGGTTTGTTCATGCCCTAACCTTCCGCATATTTCATGCCTTGAAGAATTATCTGAAACAAGAGATTTAAAGGTTTAGATTTTCCCTAACTTCTTGAAATACTGCTTGGTATATTTGAGACTGCTTACGGGGGAAGGGCACTTTCCGTTCCTTATACCCAGCAGTTGGATGAGGTAATCCAAATACTTTGAGCTTAATATCACCCATTGTAATATATTCCCCCTGATTTCTTAGCATCCCTGCGAGCTTCCATTTTTTCCCGATTACTTGTGAAAAACATTCTATAGCTGGTGCTCCGAGAAGTATGATGATTTTTGGCTCTATTATCTTCAGCTCTTCTCGCCAATAATTTTTACAATTTTCCAGTTCGGCGCCTGAGGGACGTCTATCCCTGCTCCCATCCCTATCTCTTCCCGTCCAGCAATGGAGAACATTAGTAGTCTAGGGCCTCGGGGCTGTATTATCTTGGAGTACCGAGTAACCATTTGGAGTGATTTGACTATTTAGAAATTTCCCTCCCTTCGTCAGAGTACCATCTTCTTTATTCCAATGCACACCAGATATTCTTACCCCGCACACACCCGGGGCTTGGGCCATGAGCACAATTTCTGAGTTTAAGGAATTTTCCAGAACTTGTCGCGGGACCTTGCTGGCATAGACATTTGGGTGGCACTTTGTACATTGGAAGATTTCCTGATAAAGCTTCTTCAGCTCATCTGCCTTGTCCATGATTTCTTCCTAAAATATTTCCATATCACAGTAATGTAGGGTGCGTCTTACGCACCAAATCATTCTCCAAATTCCTCTTCCTTCATCCCTTCGCAGGCGGTCCCGCCCCAATCCCGCGGGTACAAATCTTGAGCCACTAAACGGTGAAAAGAAGAATAAGGCCAATCCGGCACGCGCCGGACATACCCATGCTTCACCGGGTTGAAGTGGAGATAATCCATGTGTCGCTCAAAATCTTTGTCATCCCGAATATAATGTTCCCAGAATCTCCTTTGCCAGAAGAAATCCTCTCCACGCTCGCTTCTCGATTTACTCGCTCCTTGCGTATCAGCCTCGGCGGGACAATGCTTTTGGCTGACAGCCCTTTTGATGATAGCCCAACGGGCCTGATAATTGCTATCTCCTTCAGGCAGCGTCCAAATAGTATGCAGGTGGTCCGGCAGCAGGACCCAGGCCTCGATGATGAAAGGTAAGGATTGCCGCACATTCCGAATGCCTTCTCGTAATGCGCGGCGCAACTCGTCCTTGAGCAAAAGTCGATTACGCTGATGGGTAACTACTGTAATGAAATATGTTCCGCCTTTAATTTTAACCCGACGGTATTCAGGCATATTATTTGGTGCGTAAGACGCACCCTACATTTAATGGCACATCAAAATAGCGCTCGCGGGTCATTTCCGCGCCAAAGGCGATGCAGGCATAGATGTCCGCTTCCTCCAAACCGGGATATTCCTGCAGGATTTCCTTGAAGCTCATGCCACTGGCTAAAAAATCTAAGATTAGAGAAACCCAGATACGATGCCCTTTTATGCACGGTTTCCCAAAGCAGACGTTTACATCGACTGAAATTCGGGCCAACAGTTCTTCTCTGGTCATATTTCAAGCCTCATTTCTTAACCAGCCCGCCTACCAATTATCAATCCGGCCTTAACAAATTTTTGCAGCCTTACAAGCGATATTATTCCTCGAAATTTACCGGACATACTTCCCAGATTAATTTTGATAGGAATTATCGGTGCCATTAATCTTAAAGACCGGCCCCCCGAACATTTAGATATTTAACCATCTAAAATACAAAAGGCAAGCCTGGTCAGCAAGGCTTGCCTCTTATTTCCCTTTTCAGGGGGTTGGGAGGGGAGTTTGAGGGGAGGGCGGGGGAACTGTGTTCCCCCGGCCCTCCCCTCAACCATCTCTCAATTCCTCAAATACCCCGGGCGGCCACCTTGGCGCGAACCATGGAGCGCCGCAGCGACGCCTCGGCCCGGACCCAGTCGATGTTCTCGGTCTTGGCCGCGGCCAGGCGTTTTTCGGCCCGTTCCCGGGCCCGCCGGACCCGTTCCACGTCGATTTCCCGGCCCACTTCCGCGGCTTCGGCCACGATGGTCACCTTGGTGCCGGTGACTTCGGCAAAACCCCCGGCCACTGCCAGGTACTCGGTCTTGCCCCCGGCCTTATAATACATCTCGCCGATGTCCAGGGCGCTCAAAAAGGGGATGTGGCCGAAGAGGACGCCGAACTGGCCTTCCACGCCGGGGCACACCACTACGTCCGCCTCGGTGGACAATACCATGCGGTCGGGGGTTACCACCTCCAAGAAGAGTTGTTTTTCTGCCATGGGCTGTCGCCTCCTCTGCCGTTAGGCGGCAGCCAGCCGTTCGGCCTTGGCCACCGCTTCTTCGATGCCTCCCACCATATAGAAGGCCTGTTCCGGCAGATCGTCATGTTTGCCCTCGATGATTTCCTTGAAGCCCCGCACCGTATCGGGCACCGACACGAACTTGCCTTCCTGGCCGGTGAACTGCGCAGCCACGAAGAAGGGCTGGGACAGGAAGCGTTGCATCTTCCGGGCCCGGGCCACGGTGAGCTTGTCTTCGTCGGAGAGTTCGTCGATGCCCAGAATGGCGATGATGTCCTGGAGCTCCTTGTACTTCTGGAGGATCTGCTGGACGTTCCGGGCGACAAAGTAATGTTCCTCACCCAGCACCTGGGGGTCCAGGATGCGGGAGGTGGAATCCAGGGGGTCCACCGAAGGGTAGATGCCCAGCTCCGTAAGCGCCCGGGAGAGCACCACGGTGCCGTCCAGGTGAGCGAAGGTGGCGGCCGGCGCCGGGTCGGTCAAATCGTCCGCGGGCACGTAAATGCACTGTACGGAAGTTACCGAACCCTTCTTGGTGGAGGTGATGCGTTCCTGGAGTTCACCCAGGTCGGTGCCCAGGGTGGGCTGGTAACCTACCGCGGAGGGCATGCGGCCCAACAGCGCCGATACTTCGGAACCCGCCTGGGTGAAACGAAAGATGTTGTCGATGAAGAGCAGGGTGTCCTGTCCCTCTTCATCCCGGAAGTATTCCGCCGCGGTGAGCGCGGTCAGGGCCACCCGGGCCCGGGCGCCGGGGGGCTCGGTCATCTGCCCATAGATCAGCGCCGCCTTGGGCAAGACCCCGGAGTGTTTCATTTCCAGGTAGAGGTCGTTGCCCTCACGGGTGCGCTCGCCCACCCCGGCAAAAACCGAGATGCCGCCGTGGTGCATGGCGATGTTGTGGATCATTTCCATCATGACGACGGTCTTGCCCACGCCGGCGCCGCCGAACATGCCCATCTTGCCGCCCCGAGGGAATGGCACCAGCAGGTCGATAACCTTAACGCCGGTTTCCAGCACCTTGACGGTGGTGTCCTGGTCCACGAAGGCCGGGGCCGGACGGTGAATCGGGTAGTAGGTTTTGGCGTCCACCGGGCCCAGGCCGTCCACCGGGCGGCCGACGACGTTCAGCACCCGGCCCAGGGCCTCGTGCCCCACCGGCACCCGGATGGCGTCGCCGGTGTCTTTTACGGGCATGCCCCGGACCAGGCCGTCGGTGGTGTCCATGGCGATGGTGCGCACCATGTTGTTCCCCAGGTGCGCGGCCACTTCCACCACCAGGTTGTCTTCCATGTCGTCAATGGCGGGGTTGCTGATGAATAAAGCGTTTTTAATGGCCGGCAGCTTGCCTTCATCAAATTCGACGTCCACTACCGGACCGATAACGCGGGCGACTCTCCCAATATTCATATGCTTTAAAACCTCCTCCTCCGGGCGGCCTAGCCCTTCAGGGCTTCAGCCCCGCCCACGATATCCATCAACTCTTTGGTAATGGCCGCTTGCCGGGCCTTGTTCATCACCAGGGTAAGCTGGGTGATCATCTCTTTACAGTTGCTGGAGGCGTTATCCATGGCATTCATGCGGGCCGCGTACTCACTGGCGGAATTCTCCAGGAAGCCATGGTATACCTGCACGTTGATATACTTGGGCAGCAGGTACTCCAGGAACTGCTCCATGGGCGGTTCAAAGAGGTACTCCGTCGTGGGTCCCTCACCCCCCGCCGCCTCCACCTGTTCGATGGGCAGGAGCTGCACCATCTTGGGGCGCTGGATGGCCATGTTGACGAAGTTGGCGTAGATCAGATGGACCTCCTGCACCTCGCCGGCCAGAAACGTGCTCATGATCTCCCGGGCCACCGTAATGGCGTTGGAAAAATCGAACTTGTTCCAGACATCCACGTAGCTGGCCTTCAGTTCCCGCTTGCGGCGCCGGAAGAAGTCCCGGCCTTTGCGGCCCACGCAGATGACGGACACCTCGATCCCCGCGGCCTCTTTTTCCCGGATGAATTTCACCGCGGTATTGATCAGGTTGACGTTGAAGCTGCCGCACAGACCCCGGTCGGCGGTCATCAACACCAATCCCACCCTTGCCACCGGCGCAGCCTTCTGGAAGAAGGGGTGGATCTCCGGTTCCACCCGGCCGGCCATATTGCCCAACATCTTCGAAAAGGCCTGGGCATAGGGCCGGAATCCTTCCATGCGTCGCTGGGCGCCTCGCAGCTTGGCGGCGGAGACCATGTTCATGGCCTTGGTGATCTGCTGGGTCTTCTTTACCGCCCCAATCTTGTTTCTGATATCTCGTAGCGTCGCCATCCTAACCCCCGGTACCGTTATGAGGCCGTGGTGACGGGCTGGAAGATGGTTTTGAACTCTTCCAGGAGGGCCTTCATCTTTGCGTCAAGTTCCGGAGTGAACTCTTTCCGTTCCTTGATGTCGGCCAGGACGTCGGCGTAGTTGTTCTCCATGAAGGAGTAGAGCTGCCTTTCGTATGACTGCAGCACGTCCACCGGATAGGGGTCCAGAAATCCCCGGGTGCCGGCGTAGATGATGGATACCTGTTTCTCCAGGGGCAGCGGCTCATATTGCGGCTGCTTCAGAACTTCCACCAGGCGGATGCCCCGGTTGAGCTGCTGCTGGGTGGCCTTGTCCAGCTCGGAGCCGAACTGGGCGAACGCGGCAAGTTCCCGGTACTGGGCCAGTTCCAAACGCAGCATGCCCGCCACCTGCTTCATGGCCTTCACCTGGGCGGCCCCACCGACCCGGGAGACGGACAGACCGACGTTGATGGCGGGGCGGACACCGGAGAAGAACAGCCCCGGTTCCAGATACACCTGGCCATCGGTGATGGAAATGACGTTGGTGGGAATGTAGGCCGAGACGTCGCCCTGCTGGGTCTCGATGATGGGCAGGGCCGTCAGGGACCCCCCTCCCAGGGAGTCGTTCAGCTTCGCGGCCCGTTCCAGCAACCGGGAGTGGTTGTAGAAGATGTCACCCGGGTAGGCCTCACGTCCCGGCGGCCGGCGCAGCAGCAAGGAAATCTGCCGGTAGGCCTGGGCCTGCTTGGTCAGGTCGTCATAGATGATCAGGGCGTGGCGGCCGGTGTCCCGGTAGTACTCACCCATGGCGCAGCCGGCATAAGCCGCCACGTATTGCAGGGGCGCGGGCTCAGAGGCCGAGGCGTTGACCACGATGGTGTGCTTCATGGCGCCGTTGCGCTCGAGGGCGTCCACCACCTGGGCCACCGTGGATTTCTTCTGGCCCACAGCCACGTAAATGCACAGGACCCCGGAATCCTTCTGGTTGATGATGGCGTCCACGCACAGCGCCGTTTTGCCGATCTGGCGGTCGCCGATGATCAACTCCCGCTGGCCCCGACCGACCGGGGTCATGGCGTCGATGGCCTTATAGCCGGTGTAACAAGGCTCATTCACCGGCTGGCGCTCGATGACGCCGGGGGCCTTCATCTCGATGCGCCGGAACTCTTTGGCGGCGATGGGGCCCTTGCCGTCCAGGGGAGCGCCCACCGGGTCGATGACCCGGCCCAGGACCGCGTCCCCTACGGGCACCTGGGCGATCCGGCCGGTGCGTTTGACGATGTCGCCCTCCTTGATGTGGGTGTCTTCACCCAGGATGGCGCAACCGACGTTGTCCTCTTCGAGGTTGAGGGCGATGCCAAAGATCCCTCCGGGAAATTCCAGAAGTTCCATGGCCATGCACTTCTCAACCCCATGGACCCGGGCGATGCCGTCACCCACGGACAGAACCGTGCCGGTTTCGGCCACTTCCACCTTCTTTTCGTAATCCCGGATCTGAGAGCGAATAATCTGGCTAATTTCCTCGGCTCTGATTTCCATTTATAAAACCTCACCTTTTCTTAATGAATCGCTTAAGGAAGAGAGCTGCGAACGGATGCTGCCATCCAGGACCAGGTCCCCGACCCGGGCCACGATGCCGCCGATAATGGCGGGATCTTCCTCCACTTCCATAACCACTTTGGATTTGGTGACCCGCTCCAGGGTTTGCCGCAGGCGCTCCTGGGTGGCTTCGTCCATGGGAATGGCCGACTTCACCCGGGCCCGGCTGAGATTTTCCAGGCCATCCATCAATTGTGTGTACACCTGGGAGATGCCCGCCACCGCCCCCAGCCGGTGCTTGTCAAACAGCAACTGGAGGAAATTGGAGACGATCAGCGACATCTGCAGCAGTTCAATGATGCGGAGGAGTAATTTCTTGCGATCCTCCCTCCCATGTACGGGGTTCAGGAGCGCGTCCTGCAGTTCCGGCTCCCGCTCCAGCAGGCTGGCGAAGCCCCCGAGCTCGTCCCCATACTCCTTGTATTTGCCGTCTTCCTTGCCTAGGGTCAGCAAGGCCTTGGCATAGCGTCGGGCTACGGTCAGATCAATCAATGTCTCTCCACCACCTTATGCAGATATTCCTCCACCAACTGCTGATGGTCGGTGGGGGTGATCTTCTTTTTAATGAGGTCTTCGCCCAGCTTGGTGGCCAGGGCGACGACCTCTTCCTTCAATTCCTGGGCGGCCTTTTTGGTCTCTGCCTCGATGGTCATAGCCGCCATCTGGCGGATGCGCTCCGCCACCAGGTTGGCCTTGTCCAGAATCTTGGCCTTTTCGTGTTCGCCCTCGGCGATGTATTGCTTGAGGATCTTTTCCCGTTCCGCAGTGAGCGTTGCCAATCGGGCTTCGGCCTCTTTCACCGCCTGGGCCGCGGCCGCCTTCTGGGCTTCCAGGTCTTCCAGGGTTTGGGCGATCTCCTGGGCCCGGGCCTTGAAAAAGTCTTTCACCGGGAACTTTTTGATGAGGATATAGCCCAGGAGGCCGGCGAACACCAGAAAGTTGACGGTGCGCAAGATCAGGTCAGTGACTTTGGCGGGATCGATGCCGCCATGGCCCCCTGCTTCGCTGGCCCAGGCCGCGCCCGCCAGAAGCAGACCGGCCCCCATCCCCAGGGCCGCTCCCCAGATCCGCCGCCTGCGATTTTCACCTACCCGGCTCATGAGAGTTCCCTCCCCAAAATCTTGGCGGCCAGCAGTTGTGCAAAGGACTGGGCCTGGGCGTGCAGGGATTTCCGAGCTTTGGCCATGTCCGCCTTGATCTTCTGCTCCACCGTGGCCCATTCCTCTTCCACCTGCTTCTTGACCTGCTCCATCAGGGAGGCTTCAGCCTTGGCTCCATCCTGCTTCAGGGCCTCCCGCTCGCTCACCCCCTGGCGCCGGGCCTCGGCCAGCTTATCCTGAAGCTCGCCGGTCAAGCCCTGGCTCTGGCCGCTCAGTGAGGAGATGTCGCCTTCAAAAGCCGCCAGGCGATCCTGGCGCGCTTTCAGTTGCCGGCGGATGGGACGGAACAGGACCAGGTTCAGCAGGACGACCAGGACCAGGAAATTGATAATTTGTACATACAGCGTCCAATCAAGTTCAATCATCCTCGGCTGCCACCTTGTATTTTATTTACAAGATCAAAGACTTAGCCACTTTGCGAGGTACTGCCTGGAGTGCGGGACATGTGTAACTTTTCACGAATAGCGTTTTAGCCTATTTTACCCGGACTGTCAAAAATTTTTTTCAAAAAATTTCATCCCTGAAAAAGAAAGCGTCGCATGCGGATATTGAGGAGGATGCCCACCCCCAAAAGAGTGGTGATGAGGGAAGAGCCCCCATAGCTGAACAGCGGCAAGGGAATGCCCACCACCGGCATGAGTCCGGTCACCATGCAGAGGTTGATGAACACCTGCCAGAACATCAGGGCCGTCACCCCGAGGGCCAGCAAATGCCCGAAGCGCTCCTTGCAGTCCCGGGCCACTTGCAGGCCCCAGAGGGTCAGCCCCAAAAAGAGCATGACCAGGAAGGTCGAGCCCACAAACCCCCATTCTTCGGCAAAAACCGAAAAAACGAAGTCCGTGTGCTGCTCCGGCAAAAACTGCAACTGGCTCTGGGTCCCCTGGAGGAAACCCTTGCCCCAGAACTGGCCGGAGCCCACGGCAATCTTGGACTGGAGGATGTGATAGCCCGCCCCCAGGGGGTCTTTCTCGGGGTCCAGAAAGGTCAGGACCCGCTGGCGCTGATAATCCTTGAGGAAGGGCCAGACCATGGGGGCGGCCGCGACCAACCCGATGGCGCCCATCAGCAGGGTGCGCCAGCGCACTCCCACAAAGAGAATGATGGAGGCCGTCACCAGCACCATCAGGATGCCCGAACCCAGGTCCGGCTGCTTGACGATGAGGAGCACCGGGGCCCCCACGATGACCAGGGGCGCCAGGAGATCTTTCACACCCAGGGGAGCGCCGTGGGGGCGGCGGTTGAAGTACCGGGCCAGCACCAGGATGATGGCGATCTTGGTCAACTCCGCCGGCTGAAAGGCAAAAGGCCCCAGGGGCAGCCAGCGCCGGGAGCCGGAAACCATCTTGCCCCCCAGCATCACCGCCAACAGCAGAATCAGGCTCAGGAAATAGAGGGGATAGCTGATCTTCTCCAGGTGCCGATAATCATAGAGCACCATCAGGAACATCAGGGCCAGCCCCACCCCCAGCCAGTAAATCTGCTTGAGATAGACCGGCGCGGTTTCCCCCGGCAACCGGTTGAGGCCGGCGCTGTATAAATTGACGATCCCCAACGCCAGGATCAGGAACACCCAACCCAGGAGAAGCCAGTCGAAGTTTTGGACGAGACGGCGGTCGAACATTGCCTGAATATGTAAAGGAGGTTTAAGAGAAACCTAGGAGATTTCGGCATCAACTGTAAGCAAATGAAAACCTTTCTGTTGCGCCGCCTCGACGAAATGTCGATCAAAGGCAAAGGCTGAGTTGCAACCATTTCTATCCATAATCACAAAACTCGTTATATCAATAATTCCCCAGGTTTTATCATGGTATCGCCAAAATATTTCAAGAGCCTCTTCCTCTATATCAGAAGTCACTCTCTCAATCTTAACGAGTCTCTTATTTTCAATTACATCTCTCAGTTTTGTCGCTATTTCTATTCCCTTTTCGGTCTTTATTTTAGTATAAGCCTCATATGTGGTAAGGTTAGATGTAATTAAGTAAGTTGATTTTCTCAACTCCCTTTCATAAATTTGCGCCGCTGTTTCATGGCGTCCATCTTTTTTGGACATTATAGCTATCCATGCTGATGCATCAACAAAAACGATCCTTGGACTAATCATTTTTGTACAAATATTCCCTAAATCGCTCTGATAAATCTGGTTCCATACCATCCTCAATTATGCCAACTATACTCAACGCCAATTTTATATCATTCTCAGTTAACCGCTTTCTACTGGCTCTCCTTCTATCCTTTGGGAATAAAAGCAGAGATTGTCCCTTATCAATCCTAGTTTCGAGTGCTTCTGCATAATATTCTCCCTGAGCATCTATTAAGTGCCTATGACTTTGAGTGTCAAATATATTAATAACTCCAGGTATGGCTAATAATCCATTTCCTGAGTTAAATAAAGTGTTATGAATTAACTCGGGTGACATTATTTTCTACCTTCATAATTTAATTTTATATTGAGACTAGGTTCAATATTTTGCTTTAAGAAAATCAAGGTCTTTTCAAATATATTATCATATTTTTGAACTGATTCATCAATAAAGGTTTGTAAGAGGAGGAAAAGACCGTTCTCCACTAGCATCGATTGATCAAGAATAATATTTATGAGACAACCCGGCCAAGGTGATTTGATTGAAAATGTTGCTCCTTTAGTATAGAAGATATTCTTAAATTCAAATATATTAATATTATTTATAAATTTTGAAAAGATTATTGATTCAGAGGAGCAATGAATATTGAAGGTCAGGGTTTGTCTCTTAAAGCTTATTCGACTAATCTTAGAAAGCAGATTCATGGTTTGAAAAGTTAATTCCCACGCTTTCACCTCTGTCTCAGGGTTTACATTCACTGTTTGAAGTTCATCAACACCAATTGATGCTTCAAAAAATCCTAATTTAAAGGCCTTTCTATAAGCTATCAGACTTGAGCTAATAGCCTGATTATTTAAAACTACCTCTTTAAATTTGAATCCGAAATTCTGGCATATGGCTTTGAGAAACTCGATTTGGGTCTGCCCTGAGGCGATTTCAAGGATTGGCGGACTAAATTCCGCTTTATAAATTATCTCTATATTTCTTATTTGGAATATCGTAGGTTTTCTGGTTGGCATTTGTTTCTCCAATTCTTTAAGAAATATAAAATGTTGGATTTAAATTCTTTATGATTAATAATTCAATTTGATTCAATTTGCAAAAATATTCTTTGCGCTGAGTCTCCGCCTGATGACTTAAAGCCCCTTCGGCGTCTCCTGGTCGGCATATTTGATGTCACCGCCATTAGGGAATATCGGGATGCTGCTGCCGAATAGGGGTGGTAACCCTGTTAGCAGCCTCCCCGAGAATTTCCAAGAGCCGAACCAGGGCCAGACCTAGAACCCGGTTGGTATCGAGCTCAGAGCGAGATTTCCCCTGGATTAACTCAACCGCCTCCCTGGCGCTGTCCAGCATATGCCGCAAACGGACAAGATCATCCTTCGGCATATTGGACTTGCGCCTCTTGTAAAACTTTATCCCGAAAATAGCGGCTCAAACATTCAGGGGTATTCAGGTCCACCTTTCTGCCCAAAATTGCCGATAGTTCCTAAAAAAGCCAGTCCAGGTTCCTGCCCTGGCTCAAATTCCACCAAAACATCGATATCGCTATCCGCCCGAAAATCAGACCGTAGTACTGACCCAAAGATCGCCAATTTTTTGATATGATGCCTCCGGCAAAACTCGGCAATCCTTTCTTTGGGAACGGAAATTTGCACCGTAGATTTCGGAGTATCCTTATTCATATCTAAACGTTTTTCCCTGACCCCTGGTCCCTGGCCCCTGGCCCCTTATTACGCCTCCACCCGATGGCTTAACGCTTCCTTCAACGTCTGCTGGTCGGCGTACTTGATGTCGCCCCCCATGGGGAGGCCGTAAGCGATGCGGCTCACCTGCACCCCCAGGGGCCGCAGTTCCTGGCTGAGATAAGTGGTTGTGGTCTCCCCTTCCAGGCTCGGGTTGAGGGCCAAAATAACTTCTTTTACCCCCTCAGCCCGGACCCGGTCCAGTAGTTCGCGAATCCGCAGATCGTCCGGCCCCACCCCTTCCAGGGGCGAGAGCAGCCCCCCCAGCACATGATAGAGCCCCTGAAACCATCCCACCCGTTCGATGGAGAGCAAATCCCCGGGGTCCGCCACCACCAGGATCTGGCCCGTCTGGCGCGAGGGCTCGGCGCAAATAGGACACAACTCCTGGTCCGCAAAGGCGAAGCAACGCCGGCAGAGCTTGATCTTCTCCTTCAACTCCAGCAACGCCTGGGCCAGCTCCATGACCTCGCCCTGGGGCGCCCGCAGCAGAAACAGCGCCATCCGCCCCGCGGTCTTCTCCCCCACCCCCGGCCATTTGCTCAGGGCCACGATCACTCGCCGCAACGCGGCCGGATACGCACTTTTTGCCATAGTCGTTTGGTTGATGGTTGTTGGGGGAGGGGGCTAAGGGCCGCAGACCCTTTGGTCGGCCGACTTTCAGCCAGCCGACAAATAAAGACTAAGCCCCCCTCCCCCCAACCCTCAAAACAGTCCAGGAATCTGCATTCCGCCTGTTAACTTGCTCATTTCCTGGGCCATCATTTCCCGGGAGCGGTTCAGGGCTTCGTTCACCGCGGCCAGGATCAGGTCCTGCAGCATCTCCACGTCCTCGGGGTTGGCCACTTCCGGCTCGATGCGCAGGGCCACCAGTTCCTGGCGGCCGTTCACGGTGGCTTCCACCATGCCGCCCCCGGCCTGGGCGCTGACGGTGCGTTGGCCCAGTTCCGCTTGCATTTCCGCCATCTTGGTCTGGAGCTTCTGGGCCTGTTTCATCAGGTGGCTCAGGTTTTTCAATGAGGTTCCTCCTTGTCGGCGGCCCCGGTGAGCCACCGGCCGCCGAAAATTTCCTGGGCCTGCTGTTTCAGGGTGTCAAAATCCAATTCCTTTGTGGGGGGAGCCGCGGGTTTGGCCTTGCGCCCCGGTTCCGGCATCTCGATGGTCAGGGAGTATTGGGGGCCGAAAAAGGCCTGCACCAGTTTTTGGAGGCGAGCTTCGTGCTGGGGCCCGGTGGCGTTCCAGGAGCGCCCGGCGGTGATGCGGATCGTGTGGTCCGCCAGGCCCGCGAGGCGGCACTTGGTTAATTTGCCGTATAAGGGACCGTCCTCACGTTGCTGCACGTACTTGAGGAAGGCCTGCCATTTCGTCGCCAGGTCCCCCTCGGCCGGGACTTCGGCAGCCGCGGCGACGGCGGCCGCCGCCTCGGGTGCAGAGGCCGGTGGGCGGTGAGGCCCGGCGGCCAGCGTTACCGAGATTTCGGCCGGCGCCTCTGCGGCCACGCAGACGCCAGCCGCCAGGCGCTCCTCCAGAGCCTCCAGCCTTTTCAGCCACTGGCTCAGGGGCAGCACCGGCTCCAGGTGGATCAGGCGCAGCAGCAGGATCTCCAGGGCCAACCGGGGCTGCGGGGCTCGCCGCAAATCTTCCTCGCCCTGAAGCAGGACGTGGAGTAAGTTTTGCAGGTGCACCGGCGACGTAGACCTGGCCAGGCGGGTTAAATCCTCCCATTCGGAGTCGGCCACCGGGGCCAGGTGCCGGGCCTCCGGGTGGAGGCCGGCCAACAGCAGGTGCCGGACGTACTGGGCCAGGTCCTGGTAGAACCGCTTCAGGTCATGGCCTTGATTGTACAGGCCGTCGATCATCTCCAGGAGCTGCGGCCCCTGTCGCTCGATGATGGCCTGCAGAGCTTGCAGCAACGCCCCCCGCTCCGTCACTCCCAGGATCCGGGCGATCTCCGCCGGTGGCACCGCCTCGCCCCCGAAGGTCACCACCTGGTCCAGAAAACCCTGGGCGTCCCGCAGGCTCCCCTCCGCCTCCCGGGCCACCAGGGCCAGGCCCTCCGGGGCCAGGCGCCAGCCCTCCTGGGCGGCCAATTTCTCCAAATGCGCCTGGATCAGGGGGGTGGGGATGCGCCGGAAATCATAGCGCTGGCAGCGGGATAGAATGGTCACCGGCACCTTGTGGGGCTCGGTGGTGGCCAGGATGAAGACGGCGTGGGCCGGGGGCTCTTCCAGGGTCTTGAGGAGGGCGTTGAAGGCCTCCTTGGTGAGCATGTGCACTTCGTCGATGATATAGACCTTGTACTTCCCCTGGGCCGGCAGATACTTGATCTTTTCCCGGAGGTCCCGAACCTCGTCGATGCCCCGGTTGGAGGCGCCGTCGATTTCCAGGACGTCCATGGAGTTGCCGTTAGTGATCTCCTGGCAGACCTGGCAAGTGTTGTCCGGGTGGGGGGTCGGCCCGGCCACGCAGTTCAGGGCCTTGGCCAGGATGCGGGCCACCGAGGTCTTGCCCACGCCCCGGGGGCCGCTGAACAGGAAGGCGTGGGCGATGCGCCCCTGGGCCAGGGCGTTCTGCAGCGTCCTGGTGATGGGCTCCTGACCCATCACCTCTTCAAAGACCTGGGGACGCCATTTCCGGGCTAAGACCTGGTATGCCATTTGAGAGACGGTTTTCTGTTTTCGGTTTTCGGTTTTCGGTTTGAAATCAAGAAAAACAACTCCAAAAATCTTCGGCTAGGATCCCGAAGACAAAGGGTTCTTAGGTTCGGAGGGGCTCAATCCTCCCACAGAAAACAGCAAACAGAAAACCGAAAACTGCGTCACTGGGCCTTCGGGTTAGCCTCCCAGAGGCCGAAGCCGTTATTTTCCGGGTCGAGACACACGGCGAAGTAGCCCATCTCGGGTATGGCCGTTTTGGGAAATACCACCTGACCGCCCAGCTTCTTCACTTTTTCCAGATACTCATCCATCGACGGCACATCGATATAGACGGTGATTTGCTGTTGGGGGTGCTGCCGCTTCATCATACCGCCGCCGATGCCAGGCTCCGCTTTGCCGCCGGTGGTCATGAACAGCCAGTAATCCTCCTCGCCCGGACCCGCATATTTTTCAATCTTCCAGCCGAAAAGCTCGCCGTAGAATTTTTTGGCCCGTTCCACATCATCCGCGGGAATCTCAAAATGTACTATAGTGGCCATGACCTTCCCTCCTTCTTCTTGGGTTTAAAGAAAAGGTGGGGCCGGCCGCCCGGAAAAGCAAGTGGCGGAGAGAGAGGGATTCGAACCCTCGGAGCGCTTTTGGCGCTCACACGATTTCCAGTCGTGCCCCTTCAGCCCCTCGGGCATCTCTCCGTTTGAAAGACGGTTTTCGGTTTTCGGTTTTCGGTTTTCGGTTTAAAAACAGGACCTGGTTTACAGCCGATGTTTCAGGACCCAGTGTTTAACTATGAGATACAGACGATAATTGATTTTTTCTTAACAGAAAACCGAAAACAGAAAACCGAAAACCAATCATGGCGGAGGGGGTGGGATTCGAACCCACGTAGGAGTGATTAGCCCCTAAGTCGATTTCGAGTCGACCCCGTTACGGCCTCTTCGGTACCCCTCCGGGCGAATTATTGGTAGCCGCAGGCTTTTATGAAAATGTAGCGCCGGCGCCCTCGCCGGCGCGGGAACCGCCGAGGGCGGCGGTTCTACATTGATTGATGAAAATTTAAGGATGGCGGGCCCGGAGGCCCGCCCTACCGGTCATTTTCATAAAAAAGTTTGCGGCCACATTTTAAAAAATTATGAGGTAGATAACTTAGGGGGCCCGCTGTTTTCTTTCCCTCCCCCTGCGAGGGGGAGGGTCAGGGTGGGGGTGGCGACTTTCCCCCTCCCCCCGGCCCTCCAACCAGAGGGGGTGCCGCGGTTTGGGCG
>Ga0315268_10003019_pt1 | contig 18669 bp, 14 predicted proteins | sample C1_top_MG_FD_204535 | JGI IMG/M metagenome (GOLD analysis project Ga0315268, IMG submission 204535) | Sediment microbial communities from Yellowstone Lake, YNP, Wyoming, USA - C1_top | ecosystem: Environmental > Aquatic > Freshwater > Lake > Sediment | place: USA: Wyoming | collected 2017-08-01
AACAGAGTTAAGACCTTTTCCTCAAAAATAACGCTCCTTGCCACCGGCGGGGCAGGAAAAGTTTATCTTTATACGAGCAATCCCGATGTCGCAACAGGGGATGGAATTGCCATGTCATACAGGGCAGGCGCCACGTTGGCCAACCTGGAGTTTGTCCAGTTTCATCCGACCTGCCTTTATCATCCTGATGCCAAAAATTTCCTTATCTCGGAGGCTGTAAGGGGTGAAGGAGGAATCCTGATAGATTTTTCGGGGACTCCTTTCATGGAAAAATACAGTCCTTTGAAGGATCTAGCCTGCAGGGACGTTGTTGCCCGCGCTATAGATACTGAATTGAAGAAAACAGGACAAGACTCCGTGTTCCTTGATATATCCCATAAAAGCCCGGAATTTGTAAGGAACCGGTTTCCGAATCTTTATGAGCAGTGCCTTGTGTTCGGAATCGACATGACCGCAGGTCCGATTCCGGTTGTTCCTGCAGCACACTACATGTGCGGCGGGGTTGTGACGGATATGATGGGGCGGACAGATATTCACAGCCTGTACGCGATAGGTGAAACGGCCTGTACAGGCCTTCACGGGGCCAACAGGCTTGCAAGCAATTCTCTGCTTGAAGCCCTTGTGTACGCGCATGCCGCTGCCGGCGAGGCGGTAAAAGAGATAAGGTCTCCGGATTTCAAATCATTTCCTGGCAGCCCTGCGTGGGATGAGGTTGGCACAACAGACAGCGATGAGCTTATAATGGTTACGCAGAACTGGGATGAAATAAGAAGGTTCATGTGGAACTATGTCGGAATAGTAAGATCCGATAAAAGGCTTGCTAGGGCCCAGCGGCGCGTTGAGATTATACAGAATGAAATCAGGGAATATTACTGGAATTTCAAAGTCAGCGCCGACCTTATTGAACTCAGGAACATAGCGACAGTTGCCGAACTCATAATAAAATGCGCGATGCACAGGAAAGAGAGCCGGGGTCTTCATTATAATCTCGAATATCCCCAGCGCGATGATTCAAGATGGCAGAAGGATACCGTAATAAGGCGGCCGTTTGTCGGTTAATCTCATATTGAAGCTCCCCGCAGCAAGCTACGGGGAATCTTCGACCGTAGGGAATAGTGTCTGTTTTTAATTTGCTCGCTGTTTCGGTTCAGGCGTGCGGTACTATGCGCGAGAGGAGATATGAATAATGTACTTTCCGATTTCAGGGGTTGAGGTCTCCCCGATAATTCCATTTGCTGTAGCGTTTGTAGTTTCATTTTTTACTTCCATGGGCGGAGTGTCGGGCGCCTTCCTTCTTCTTCCTTTTCAGGTAAGCGTGCTTGGCTTTACAAGCCCTGCCGTCAGTTCGACCAATCTTGTTTACAATATTGTTGCGATTCCAAGCGGAGTTTACAGATATATTAAAGAAGGCAGAATGGCCTGGCCTCTCGCGTGGGTTATCATCGTGGGGACTCTTCCCGGAGTGATTATAGGAGCAATTGTCAGAATAAAATATCTTCCTGATCCTAAACACTTCAAATTTTTTGCAGGATGCGTTCTTTTGTATATCGGTGTGAGACTCTTATACGGCCTTACCGGAAAAGGCGGCTCAAATTCCGTGAAGACAAAGGAGCTTGAAGAACGTTTCAATAAAAGAGCAAGCCTGCTCAGGAACGGGACCGGTTCTTCCGATAAGCATGAAGCGCTGGTTAAGACGGTTAATTTTTCTCTGACAAATTATACGTACAGTTTTTATGGTGAAACCTTCTCGTTTAACACAGTCTCACTCTTTGCCCTTACCTTTGTTGTGGGGATAGTGGGCGGAGTTTACGGCATCGGCGGCGGGGCAATCATCGCGCCTTTTCTCGTGGCTTTTTTCGGACTTCCCGTCTATACGATAGCAGGAGCAGCCCTCCTTGGAACATTTATCACTTCAGTTGCCGGGGTGATTGTTTACACCGTTATAGAGCCGTATTTTTCCGGCACGGGCCTTGCCATAGCGCCGGACTGGGCTCTTGGCGCCCTGTTCGGGGCAGGCGGTTTTGCGGGCATGTATCTTGGCGCAAGATTGCAGAAATATATGCCGGCAAAAATCATCAAGGTCATCCTTGCACTCGCCATAACTTTCCTTGCGGTAAAATACATAGCAGGCATATTCTGATGGTTTCGTAAAAACTCATGGACTCGAAAAAGTCAAAATTCGGACGGCAAAGTAAAAAGTTCATTATGCAAGGCGCGCGAATCTTGAGGAATGAAGCGTACTAATTGGTACGCTGCAATGACGAAAGATGAAGTGCAACACAGCAGAATGACTTTTTACGAAGCCGTCAGAGTTCTTCGGGAGTGAATGCCACGACATCATCAATTGTTCCTGTGTCGGCAAAGAGCATGACAAGCCTGTCCAGACCCAGAGCGTTTCCTGAGGCATCCGGCATGCGTGAAAGAGATTCAAGAAATTTTTCAGGCATGGGATATTTCTTCTTTCCCGCCTTTTTGCGGAAAGACAGATCTTTTTCAAAGCGCGCTCTCTGCTCTTTGGGCTCGGTCAGTTCCGTGAAGCCGTTGCACAGTTCAAGCCCGCAGATATAGAGTTCAAAACGCTCGGCAAGTAAACTGTTTCCTGTTTTGAGTTTTGCCAGTGCTCCGCAGGAAGCAGGATAATCATAAAGAAAAAGGGGCGTGCTTTGTCCGAGGGCCGGTTCAATACCGGCCATTATTTCATCGAAGCGGTCATCTGAAAGAGCTTTTTGAACCGATATGGAAGCGTATTTATCAAAGGCTTCGGCTATGGTCATTCTTGTCCATGGTCTATCAAGATCGATTCTGCCGCCCTGATAGTTTATTGAATTGCCTGACCCCGATTTTAAGGCAACATGTTTAATCAGGGCTTCGGTTTCTTCCATCATGTCAAAATAATCCGAATTTGCGCGGTACCATTCCAGCATTGTAAATTCAGGAATATGCCTTGAACCTCTTTCTTTTTGTCTGAAACACCTGCATATCTGAAATATCCGGAGATAACCTGATGCAAGAAGCCGCTTCATGCATAATTCAGGTGAGGTGTGAAGGAACCTGCCCTCAGACTCTATCGCATCTATATGGGCTTCAGGGGCAGGCGCAGGAATTCTTACGGGAGTTTCCACTTCAAGGTAATCGTGTTCCGAAAAAAACAGGCGGATCGACTTGATTATATCCGCCCGGAGTTTTAGATTTTTATTGATCATTACGTTCAAGATATTTATCTTCGGTTCTGTCCTGCAAAAACACCATGTCATAACTGCTCGAATCGGCGGAATGATACCAGATATATCCAAGTTCACGGCATTTTTCACAGGCCCTCAGGGGAATATGAACGGCAAGCAGGCGAGTGCCTTTGTCTGAAGTTGAATCTATTCTGAGCGCCCCGGCACAGTCGGGGCATATTTTTACAGTCTCTTTCTGCTGTTCCCTTATATTATCCGTGTCGTAATATATGTTGCGTTTTCTTTCATCAAAATCTTTTTTATCTCTCATGCGTTCTGCTATCTTATTCCTGTTCTGCCAGTAACTTAAGACGGTTTCACCGGTTTTTTCTATGTTCATTGTAACTTCCGGGGTTTGCCTGTACTTGTCGGGATCATATAGAGGCTCTTTTACCTTGCCGAAGTCAATGCCGGACATGGCAAGAATTATCCCGAGGTTGACATACGGGAGAGCTCCTTCTATCGAATACCCGCCTTCAAGCACGGCGATATCCGGTTTTAAAATGGATGTGAGAGCGGCATAGCCCTGTGCGGAAAAACTCATCTTGGTTATCGGATCGGTAAAATGATTATCCTGTCCGGCTGAATTTATGATGATTTCCGGCTTAAAGTCATCAAGGATCGGCATGACAACATTTTTCGTTACATAGAGAAAGCCTTCATCGGATGTATGGGGCGGAAGAGGAATATTAACGGTTGTTCCAACGGCATTAGGCCCTCCGAGCTCATATGGAAATCCTGAGCCCGGATAAAGAGTCCTTCCGTCCTGATGGAGGGAGATAAAAAGGGTGTCAGGGTCATGCCAGTATATGTCCTGAGTGCCATCGCCGTGATGACAATCCGTGTCCACTATGGCAATCTTTCTGATATTGTATTCCTTTCGCAGGTATTCAATCATGATTGCTTCTATATTGACATTGCAGAAACCTCTTGCTCCGAGCACGACGCGCATCGCGTGATGGCCGGGCGGACGGGCAAGAGAGAATCCCCTTTTCACTTTTTTATCGAGCACTGCCTTTCCGATTGTTTTGGCGCAGCCTGCGCTTATAAAATGCGATTCCGTCATGACATGATCAACATCCGGAACGCAGAAATGGACTCTTGTTACATCCTGCTCCGTAACAATCTCAGGTTTTAATTCCTCAATTCCTTCAATATCAAGGAGACCTTCTTCAAGCACCTGATCCTGAGTATAAAGAAGCCGCTCCTCCCTTTCGGGATGGGTCGGGTTTATCGCCCAGTCGAAGGCCGGGAAGAAAACGAGACCTGTTTTGTGTTCAGCAGCAAGCTTCATATGTTGAGACCTTTGCATAACATACGATTCAAAGCCATGTCGGGGTATGGGCTGATGCGAATCCGCCGGATTTTTTCCTTTTTCCTGCAACGGCAGCATATCCGCATCCATTAGATCCGAACAGCCCCAGTGGAATTATCTTCACGAAGCCGTGTATCTTATCTGTCTGTCCAATCCCTTGTAGAACACCCGGGGGCGTTGATCATGTTTCCGCATATTTTCCGGCGGATTCGCATCAGCCCATACCCCGACATGGCTTCAGTCGAGATATTCAAAGCGCTCATGTCATACCGTCAACGTATCGGCTATCGAATCATATCCCTGTACAAGTCCGGGCTTGATTTGTGCTCTTACACGAATATTTCTTCCTGATGTATAAAAGCCTTTTACCATGTTAAATTGCAACGATTCTATTACTTCCATCTCCAGGTCGCTCACGTCCGCCCCTCTTTTTATGGCTTTTTCCGTTAAAAGCAGGAAAGATGTTTTAACTGCGTCCGTCATCGAGAAGTCTGCCGCAATTTTTTCCCTGAAACCTTCCTCGGCGGATAGAGCAAAGCCAAGCTCGGTATCGGCAATGAGTGCCACTTCGCACGTAGTTCTTGCTATTGCCGCGCCTATGGCATTGGCGACATTCCATCTCGGCACGACTCCAACCCTGCATCCGGAAAGCTCTTCGATTCTGCCGGCAAAATACGGGGCCGGCCCTCCGATCAGCAGAATTTTTCCGGGGTTTATCCTGTATCCCTCCATAACCTCATGGATCGTATAAACCGGCTTACTGTTGATCCTTGATATCATTTCTTTTACTGCAAGAAGAATCGCTTCACAGGCATTATCAAAAACATTCAGTGCAGCCTTTTCGATAGAGATGCCGAGTGAAAGAGCGATCGAATCCATACCCTTGAAAGATTTATCCTTGTCGCAGTCCCTGATTTTTCCAAGCACAACAAGGGCATCTGTTACTGTCGGAACCAGGCCCCCATAAGCCATGGCAGGACCGGCTCTTTGCGGGCCGACCTTAAGCTTTCTGTTTTCATCTACACTTACCGAGCTGTCCCCGCCTATTGCTATAGAATTAGTTTCAAGCGAGCGGATAAGAGTTTTATAAGTGCCGAGATTTATTCCTATCGGATTTAACACCGGAACATGGTTAATGAGGACAGCGATGTCTGTGGTTGTTCCGCCTATATCAAGAACTATACATTCCTCATTGTCGGGGGCAAACGGCATTGCTCCCATGACGCTTGCCGCAGGGCCGGAGAATATAGCCTGCCCCGGAAAATCCGTTGAGGCATCGAGACTCGTCGTGCCTCCATCGGCTTTGAGAATATAAATCGGGATATCAAGACCTTTTTTTCTGAGGGATTTTTTAACCGCGTCGAAAAAACTTTTATGGATGGGATAAGCGGCTGCATTAATGTATGTGGTTGCTATGCGTCTCGGGAAATTAAGGCTTCCCGAAATCCTGTGCCCTGTAAAAATTTTATCAAAAAAATTTCCGAGGATCCTTGCAATATTCTGCTCATGGGATGGGTTCCGGACTGAAAACTTGCCGACCACTCCGACGTATCTGATCCCTTCCTTTTTCAAGTCCCATGCAATTTTTTCAATTTCATTCCGGTCAATGGGTTCAATTTCCCTTCCCCTGTGATCAATTGAGCCGGAAACAGGATAGTAGAAACGGTTCGTCCGGTAATATTCGGGATCAATACCCGGCCCCGAAGATACTATCATTCCTACTTCAGGTATTTTATTCTGAACAATGGCATTTGTAATAAGGGTTGTGCTGAGGACAATACGGTCAATTGTTGACGGGTCAATATTATATGTAATTTTTTCAAGGCCGGTGAGAACGGAATTGAAGAGATCGGATTCGTCTGTAGGAACTTTTATCTCCCTTTCGATCCCGTTCTTTCCGAGAAGAACAACGTCAGTATGCGTTCCTCCGACATCCAGACCTATAATCATAACACAATCCAATCTAAGCGGCTTGGTAAAAATCAAAAATATGGACGGAAACTAACGGAAATATATACAGCCGTCAAGTTCGGGAGCCGAGCATCTCAACGAAGGCTTCTATCCGTGTCGAAAGTTGCCCTTCTGCAAAATCTCTCGGATCAACAACATCGACCTCGAGGTTTAAAACCGGAATTCCGATCTCCTTGAGGCCTTCGCTTATCAGCCCCCTCGCTCCTGCGCCCTGCCTGCAGCCCCTGTGACAGGGATTGATTGCTCCGTCGATTTTATATGACAAGGCGAGTTTCTGCAAATGATTCACCCTTCGCCTGATATTTCCGTTGAAAGGGATTGAAATCGCCCTTCTGGCAAGACCCATATAAGGATCATCAGGATCTATCGGTTCCCATGTTATGCTGTTAAGTTCGTCAACAACTATATTGGCTCTGTATTGTTCCCTTAAAAGCTTGTCGAGCGGATTCTTGAACTGGATCCTGTTCTGAATCCACATAAGCCGGTGTTTTTCACCTGGCATACCGGGTTTCATCTCCCGGTTTCTTGCTGAAAATTCATCCCGGAAAGCCTTTGAAATTCCGGTTGCCGCTTCGGTTCCGAGAAGAAGGGCCATCACAATTCCGAAATTGGAGAGATCATGACCGTTTGTCGGGGAAGGAACATGGCTTGCCAGCTCAAATACTTCTTTCATCAGTTCTCTTGTCGAGTTTGTATTTTCGATTGCCGTGCGAAGAGTCTCTTCATCTACAGGCCTGCTCGTATGAGCCGATACGAACCCAGCCATTTGCCTGATCTGATCGGCCAGGAATTTTACGCTCTTTTCCGATTCGTCCTGCGGAATGTGTAAAACAAAAAGATCCTTTTTGAACATTCCGGCGAGATTTTCCATTACGGCAAGCCCTCCCGTGCATGGACAGCTTGTGGCGATCAGAAAATCGGGAACAGGCATAAGTCCCTGTTTTGCCGACCCCAGCACGGAACGATGATACCCGCAGATATCCGAGGCATATCCCGAGTGTTCCGCATGATCCAGGAAAGTTCCTATGGCGCCTGTTGAAGCAAGCATTGCCCCGATAAATTCGACAAAACAAGAGGTTACACCCATGGCCGAGAGCAGATCGAAAGGTGCCGTAACACCGCACCATGCGACACTGTTTTCGCCCGAATAGAGTCTGGTTCCGAGTCGTGCGACTTCAAGCGCGTACTTCTTCCTTGCATTCGGGATGTCGGGATTCTCTTTGATTTTTGCGGCGATTCCCGATTCAAGATCCTTAAAATATTGCAGCATCATGATATTTTCACCTAACCCCGATAAACGGGCTCATTTCAGTACCCCCCTGAGGGGTGCTCTTTTCAGTACCCCCTTGAGGGGTGCTCTTTTCAGTACCCCCTTGAGGGGTAGAAAAACGCAGAAATTATTTCTTACTTACCAAGCATTTCAATGAAGGCCTCTATTCTGGTCTGTTGCTGGCCTATCGACCTCAGTGTACAGTCTCCTTCAAGAACAAGCAAAGGTATCCCGGCTTTCTGGAATTCTTCACGGATTGAAGGCAGACGGGAAAGATACGGATCGCAGAATTTGACGACATGGGCAATCGCGCCCCTGGCACCCGACTCTTTTGCTTTTGAAGTCATAATTTTTCCGATTTTGCCGGGGATCGCACTGTCAATTGTTCTGGCGCAGGGTGGACGCATAAGAAGACCTTCTGCAACAGTCTCCACAAGGCTTTTTTCACCGGCTGTTTTAAAAGGATAAAAAAATCGTGAACCGGTGCAAAGATCATCCCCGGTGATTTTTGCACCGCACGATTCAAAAAGCATGAATGTCTCAGGATCCGGAAGAACATGCCCGAAAAGAAAGACAGGAATTCCCTCATTCTCCGTTTTATCCCGTCCGTTTTCAGAAAGAAGCCTTCTCGCGTTTTCTATAAATGTATCGGGAAGGCCGGTTACTGACCTGTTGAACAATTCCTGCAGGAGAGCGCGGCGCACATTCACTTTTCCCGCATAAATTTTCTCTGTCAGTTCGTTCATGAAATCAGAAATCTGGTTATAAAGGAGAATTCCGTATTCGATTTCGGCCATGCTTATATCCCGTCCGCTCCATTCGGAAAGAGCGGAGGCAAGCTTTGAAATTTCACCTGTAAAAAAAGATACGGAAAGTTCATCCGCCGTTGTGGGAAGATCCAGAAGAATGCTGTTTTCCCCGGGCCTGATATGATGCCAGGCATCTGCGAGGCGCCGCATGGCGTCACAACTGTTCATAAATACCATTCCTGCAAGGTCGGGCATGTCATTGTTCAGGGCGCGGTCTAAAATCCTTTTTATATGCGGGCAGAGATTGTCATGCAGAATATGACCCGCCCGGTCGGGAGAATCACCCATCGGAAGAATGCGGTAAGGCGTGAATCCCGCCGCGTATATTACCGGGAGCGGAGTGTATGCGCAGGCAAAGCCTATATATCCTTTGTTTTCGGACATCAGTTTGTCTCCTCATTGTATTCCAAAAAATCATTTGTCTTTAATCTTTAAAGTTCAGTATTGCAGTAATGTAAAATCAGTTCAAGAGGAAAAAATTGTTTTCCAATAATATCTTTGATATTTTACTTTGATTCTTATAGATATTAAACGATATTTCCGAATGTCCCTTGAGATATAGTATCTGATATTATGCGGAGAGTTGAAAATGAGAAGTAAGATTATAACCTTCATCTACTGGGCATTCATCCTGTTCTTTGCTTCGGTTGTGATTTATTCTTTAAGCCTGCATCAGAGGCATTATGTTTTTGACAGCATCTTGGCTGCATTTTTCCTGACAATGTTCTTCCGATATTATGATGATCTGAAGTTTGATACAGCTTCTTTCGTTTTTATAGGGATCGGGATGAGCATGCACGAGCTTGGAAGATTCGGATTCTACGGAATGCAGTTTTTTGGAATCAACTGGGATATCTACACCCATACCGCGATCTCTTTTGCAATGGCAATCATCCTTTACCATGCCTTGCTCGACAGAATAAGACTTGACAGAAAGTGGATTTGCCTGATTATTTTCCTGCTGACGATAGGGATTGCCGTGGTGGGGGAGTTTATCGAATTCAGCGGAACCATATTTCTCAAAGACGGACAGGGATTGCTGGGGCTGGAAAGCGAGGCCGGACCTTTCAGTAACATGAGCATCGATTACTGGGATACAATGAGCGATCTGGCCATGAACGCCATAGGCGGCATTCTCGGGATACTTTATTCAGCGCTTTTAAACCGAAAGGTTTAATAAACGCATAGAAAGCTTCATGTGCTGATTTATTCTTGATATCAGCGAGATATTTGTTTATGAAAAATCCGTGATACAGAGCTTCTTTTGTAATTTGCCAATCGTTAACTCCGATTATTATACTGGGTTTCAATCCGGACCAATTGATGTCGTTTACTGAACTGGCTATTGTTGCAAATTTATTTATAGTTGTGACATAAACCGTTTATCTTAAATCGAAAGGAGATAAAAATGAAGATTACAACCAAAATAAGAATTATAACTATTCTGATCGCGGTGATCTCAGCAGGAACATTACTCGGATGTGCGGGTTACGAAGTCAATAATAAACGAGGCAATATTCCGGGTATGTATATCCGGTCTGAAATGCAGGAAGCAGACCGGGCTATAGAAACAGCGCGGCAGGCAGGGAAGGACAAAATCTGCCCTGATGAATTTAAAGCTGCCGAAGATGCAAAGAACAACGCATATGATGTATTCAGATCATGCCGTACGGAAGAGGGGGTAGCTCTGGCAAAGAAGGCAACAGAAAAAGCCAATGCCCTTTGTCCGAAAAAAGAGCCGGTAACGGTAGTGCCGGTTTCTGTTCCAGTCCCGGTTGTCGTTCCTGTTCCAGTTCCACCGGCCGATACGGATGGTGATGGTGTAATAGATACTCTCGACATATGCCCGGGAACTCCTCGCGGTGTTACAGTTGATAAAGATGGTTGTCCGCTTGATTCCGACAAAGACGGTGTCTACGATTACCTTGACAAATGCCCCGGCACCCCAATCGGTACCCGGGTCAACAAGGACGGCTGTCCTGAAGTTATTGTTCCTGCGCAGAAGCCGGCGCCTGCTAAAATCTGCAGCCCGACAGTTCTCGACATCAAATTTGACACCAATAAGGCTGACATCAAGCCCGCATTCCACAATGAACTCAAAAAGGTGGGTGACTTTCTGAATGAGTTCCCCAAGGCCAGGGGAACCATCGACGGGCATACCGACAACATCGGGGGCAAGAAATATAATGAAGGGCTCTCAAAGCATCGCGCTGAAAGCGTAACCAATTACATAATCAAAAATTTCGGCATTGGTGCCGGTCGCATTAGCGCCAAAGGTTATGGTTTCTCTAAACCTGTTGCTGACAATAAAACGAAGGCAGGCAGAAGTAAGAACCGCCGCATTGAAGCAAACTTCAACTGCGAATAAACGTTTGATTACAGTTTGACACTAACAGGCCCTTCCGGGATATTTCTGAAGGGCCTGTTTTATTGAACCGCAACAGCGTGTTCCCCGCTGCTTGCTGCGGGGAACTTCAAAAACTTTACCGAATGCCGCAGGCGGAGATATTGACCTGTTCGTTTAATGGTTTTAGCTGCTGCCGGACGAAGTTATCTTGACAGAAGGTGAAAAGATGGACTTGCAAAGCATACTTCCTGTGATCAGCATCAATCAGGAAAAGTTGGTGATTTCAGACGGCAAAGAGCATCTGATGAACTATATTTCACTGATAGCAATCTTCTATAATTTTTCTTGACAAACAAATAAGGTAGATTTATCATCACTTAATGCAGGGTAGGTCCTTATCGAAAAAGGCCTATCCTTTTTATCGTTATAGCGGTTGTCAGAAGGTTACAATAAGTATAGATTCCATATTTAAAGGAGGTGAATTGAATGAAGAAGACAATAGCAATAGTACTTTCTTTGTTCTTTGTTTTTGCGTTTACATCAGCATCTTTTGCAACTCAAAAGGCAGCTCCTGCAAAGACTGAAGAGAAAGCGGCAGCTCCTGCAAAAATTGAAGACAAAGCAGCAGTAGCTCCTGCAAAAATTGAAGCGAAAGCAGAAGTTCCTGCAAAGGCAGAAGAGAAAGTAGTAGCTCCAGCAAAGGCTAAAGCGAAGAAAGCAACTCATAAGGCTGCTTCAAAAGCCACGAAGAAGAAAGCCGAAGTGAAAGCCGAAGTGAAAGCAGAAGTTCCTGCAAAGGCCGAAGTGAAAGCAGAAGTTCCTTCAAAGGCCGAAGTAAAAGCAGCAGTTCCTGCAAAGGCCGAAGTGAAAGCAGTAGTTCCTGCAAAATAAACAGCAAGTTATTAGTAATAAGCATGTAGTGCTAAAAACACCTTCTCAGGGTATATCCCCAAGAAGGTGTTTTTTATTGTTTGATCAAGAGAAATTATAATTCCCGTTTCCCTGCCATAGCAACCACATAATTTCATTAAAATTTCATTAAAACACACTCGCAGGCGTTTTCAGCATCTGTTTCTTCCTGCTATTCCCAAGCCATAAAGCACTAAACATATATTGATAAATAAATTTTGACATATTTACCACAATGCTTATCCTGTATCAGACTCTGATTAGAGCCTGTTTGTTATTAACTATTCATATTTAAATGAAAGGAGTAATAACATGGAAACATTTTTATTATTAGCGCATCCTGTAACCGGGGGGCTGGCAACGCTTGCTGCGTTGTGGGTTTTTGTGGACACCCTGAATGCCGGTGAATCCTCGGTGGCCCGGATAAAAAATATCAGTCTAATTTGCGCGATCTTAATGTGGCTGACCTACTTTCTGGGAGGTTATTTTTACGTTGTCTATTACTACGCTGACAAGGCATTCATCAAAGCGGGACCGTGGGCTTTCGGCCATAACTTTTTCATGGAAGCAAAGGAACACGTTTTTCTGATGCTGCTCATTCTGGCCACCTATCTTCCTATTGCCGCATACAGCTATGTTCCTTCCAATAAATCAGTTAGAAAGATCGTCCTTTGGGTGGCTGGGCTCATTGTGCCGACCTCCCTGTCAATGGAAGGTTCCGGGGCAGTCATCGCCTTGGCCGCTAAGGTTGCCTTACTGTTAAAGGTGAAAGGAGTCTGACAATGGAAACTACCGAAATTGGGAAATATACAAAATCGTTCGGATTATCCTTTGCGATAACCAGCGTAATCAGTGCCCTGCTGGTCATCTTAAAAGAAACAAATGAAGCGACAGTCCTTGCGTGGATGAAAACGGCTACCCCACATCATTGGATAACCCATGGAATTATTAATATTATTCTGTTTGTGGCGCTTGGATGGGTGTTGTCGATGCCCAACAGTGGTCAGGGACTGAAAATATCTGCGAATGCGCTGATAGGAAATATAGTTGCGTCGACCCTGATAAGCGGTCTGCTGATTGCCGGCTTTTTTATCTAATCCAGGCGTCAGCCTGAAACGAGCGCATATACCGGGAATATTCCGAATAGATGTCGAATGAACCTTCCCTTCCGTCGCCAGAACAGGGTGCCGGGGGGGGAAGGCTCATTAGGCGCTTCGTCTTCAGCATACTGAAGATCCTGCGCCGGTAGTTTACTCTCTATTGCAGAAACATGAAACCTCTAACTGCTTAAAAATGATAATCCTCACCTCAATTCTGATCCCAAAGTTGCTGACTTGGTAGGTGCAATCTGGAAAGCTTTCCGGCACGATGCCGTTCACCCGTCAAGCCCCTCCTTTGATCGTCATCCTTGTTCACCTCAGTCGGGCTTGTGCCGGAAAGGTGGAAGTACGATGTTTTTTCCTGTCCCCGATTGGCAGGATGAGATGAATATGGATGAGGGTCTTGAAATGGTATTTTTATTGTGATATTCAATTCTGACGAATTTTATTTATATTTATCAGGAATAAGTTATTTTATCAGAAGGAGGGAGTTATGGGAAAGGAAGTAAGGTATCAGGATAAACCCTGGCTTGCGTTTTACGACAAGGGCGTTTTGCCGACCATCAATTATGATCCGGTCTGCCTGCCGGAATCTTTTGAAAACTCCGTAAAGAAATTTCCGGATAGAATGGCATTATCCTTCCAGGGATATGAAGTCACTTACAGTCGGCTTAAGGATATGGTAGACAGGTTCGCTTCGTGTCTTGCCGACTTCGGGATTAAAAAAGGAGACAGGGTGGCGATACTCCTTCCGAATCTTATTCCGTGCGTTGCTGCCTACTATGCCATAATGAAAATCGGCGGAATAACGGTAATGAACAATCCTCTGTATACCGACAGGGAGCTTGAGCACCAGTTCAATGACTCAGGCTCAAAGGTTCTGGTCACGCTTGACCTGCTCGGAAACCGCATGATCGATTTAAGGAAAAAGACCGGAATAAAACAAATCGTATATACTTCAATTGGCGATTATCTTCCTTTCCCGAAAAATTTCCTTTTTCCCCTTGTCGCTAAAAAACAGAAACTGGCAGCCGATGTCAAATCTGCCCCTGATGTGTACAGATGGAAGGATGTTTTGAAAAAATATTCCCCCATACCCCAGGGCGTAAAAGTTAATTTCGACGATGTAGCCATGCTGCAGTACACGGGCGGAACAACCGGCGTATCAAAAGGGGTCATGCTGACGCACGGAAACTTAAGCAAGCAGATTCAGCAGATAGACGCATGGTTTCCCGAGTTCCGCGACCGCCATGAGATCATGCTCGGCGCTCTTCCGTTTTTCCATTCTTTCGGGCTCTCCTGCAGCATGAATAATGCCTTGTGCGCCGGTTGGGGCAATATCCTCGTTCCGAAACCCCAGCCCGACCAGCTCCTTGAGGCCATAGCGAAGTTCAAGCCGACATTTGCTCCCCTTGTTCCCACGATGTATATCGGCCTGCTGAACCATCCCAAAATCAAAAATACCGATCTTACCTCTATAAAAGGATGCTTTTCCGGAAGCGCGCCCCTTCCGGTCGAGGTTATAAAGGAATTTGAAAGAATTACAGGCTCGGTGATTTCGGAAGGATTTGGAATGACCGAATCGTCTCCTGTCACCCATGCAAATCCCTTCAAGGGGAATAAGAAAATAGGAAGCGTCGGGATACCTTATCCTGATACCGAATGCAGGGTGGTGGACTTGAATGATGGTGTGACGGATGTCCCTGTAGGCGAGACAGGAGAGCTCATTGTAAAAGGGCCGCAGGTGATGAAAGGCTACTGGAACAAGCCTGAAGAGACGGCTAAAACTATAATAGACGGATGGCTTTATACCGGCGATATCGCTAAAATGGATGAAGACGGATATTTTTACATAGTTGACCGGAAAAAAGACATGATCATATCGGGCGGCTTCAATGTTTACCCGAGGGATGTCGACGAGGTATTCTTTGAACATCCGAAAGTCCAGGAAGCCTGCGCGATAGGAATACCGCATCCTTCCCGCGGCGAGCAGATAAAGGTTTGTGTTGTGCTTAGAGAGGGCGAGACTGCGACCCAGGAGGAGCTGATCGGATATTGCAAGACAAAGCTCGCAGCGTTCAAGCTTCCGACGCAGATAGAGTTCAGGAAAGAACTTCCCAAAACAATCGTAGGCAAGGTCTTGAGAAAGACATTGCGGGCAGAAGAGATGGAGAAGGGCAAAAAATAACGTCTCTGGTTTACAGTTCCTGGTTTCTGGTTAAAAATAACCATAAACCGGAGACCAGGAACCATAAACCATAAACAAGAGACCAGAAACCAGAGACTATCTACTGTGTCATATTTTCAGCGCTGCTATGAAGCCGCCGTGTATGGCATCGTTTATCCGACCCGGTGAGATACAGTCGCCAACCGTCGTAAACGGAATTCCGAGAGTCGAGACTTCAGCGGTAAGCTTCTTTACCGGCCTTGAACCGGACGCAAGAATTACATTTCCAAAGGTCATCTCCTCTTTATTGCCGTCTTTTTCAAATATGACTTTGCCGTTTCCGACCGAAGATACCTTAGCTCCTGTAATAATTCTGATGCCGAACCTTTGAAGATTGTCGAAAACAATCCATCTCGTCGATTTCCCGACATCCTTTCCGATCTTATTGAGCATTTCGAATACCGTTACGGAATGTGAACCGGAAAACATCAGCTCGCGCAGACGCTCAGGACTTTCGGCATCGTAGGCAAAAAGAAAGTGAAGGATTTCAGGTGAGATCGTTCCTTTTGATGCGACAAAAAGGGCTGTTTCCAGGCCTACTGCTCCTCCTCCTATTATCGCGACATTTTTTGCAAGCGGGGGGCTTTCTCTTAAAACCTTCCATGCCGATAAAACGCAGGGGTCATCGGTTCCATTTACAGGCGGAACAGCCGGCTCGGCGCCTTCCGCAACAATAATATGATCCGGCTTTTTGTTTGCGATAAGTTCAGAGTCGACTTTTGTGTTAAGGAAAAGAGGAATTTCATGCCTCTTTATCATTGCCCTGTAATACCTTATAAATTCCCATATCTCCTGCTTATGGGGCGGAGCTCCGGCAAGCCAGAGCTGGCCGCCGATATCATCGTCCTTATCGTAAAGTTCAACATGATGTCCCGCCTTTTTCGCGGTTATGGCAGCTTCAAGCCCCGCCGCTCCGGCGCCGACAACCATGACTTTCTTCGGGTTTTTAGTTTTTTCTATTTTCCGTTCGGCTTCAAAACCGGCCTGCGGGTTTCCGACGCAGAAAACAGGCCGTCCGCTGAATACCTCGTCGGTGCAGCCCTGGGAGCAGGCAACGCAGGGTCTGATTTCGTCTGCCTTTCCTTCAAAGGCCTTCAACGGCCATTCGGGATCGGCGATAAGTATCCGCCCGAGATTGACCATATCCGCGTAGCCGTCTCTGATTATTTTTTCAGCGCTTTCCGGGTCGGCTATACGGTTTGAAGCCATAACCGGAACAGATACCGCTTTTTTGATATTAAGGGCAAGGTATGAATAGCCCGACCTTGGAAGCTCCATGGGAAGCTGGGGCACCTTCGTTTCGTGCCATCCTCCGGTAACATTGATTGCATCTACACCTGATTTCTCATAAACCTTTGCAAATTCAGGAGTTTCGGTATCCGTATTGCTTCCGGCCACAAAATCATTGCCCGCCATTCTTATTGTGAGAGGATAACCCGGGCCTACCCGCTTCCGTACGAGCTCGATGACCTCCCTTGGAAATCTGACCCTGTTTTCAAAACTTCCTCCGTATTCGTCGGTTCTTTTGTTTTTAAGGGGCGAAAGAAATTGAGTGATTAGGTAACCGCCTGAAGCAAGGATTTCGACTCCGTCGAATCCGGCTTCAACAGCCCTCACGGCGGCCTTTGCATAAGCTTCCTGAACCTCTCTTATATCTTCTTTCGACATCTCACGGGGAGTCGTTTTTGAATATTTTGAATAGAGAGGCGACGGGGCTATGGGATCCTTGCCGTCGATCAGAAACGGATGGGAATATGCCCCCGCATGGAAAAGCTGAACCCAGGCGCGTGCCCCCCCGTTTTTAATTATTGAGGTGAGCTTTTGAAATGACGGGATCGCGTCATCGTTTGCCAGCGAAAGGGCAAGAATTCCGGAACCTATAAAATCTATTCCGACCGGGCCGACAGTTACAAGGCCCGTGCCTCCCTCAGCTCTTTCCTTAAAATAGTTGTAGTAGCGGTCATTCAGTTTGCTGTCGTATGAATAGAGCAGTCCGAGCGCCGGGTAGGCAATTCTATTTTTGATTTCAAGCTTGTTGATTTTGATCGGGCTGAACAAATATCTGTACATGAAAGACTCCTTTGATCATATGTTTATAGTTTATGTTTCGTAGATCGTTTATCGTACATCGAATAAAATAAAGGGTTCAAGGGGTCAAGGATTCGAGGGTTCAAGTGAAAAAATCCTACCGCCTCACGCCTCTTGCCTAGCTCTTTTATATCGAATAACATTTCACACTTTTTTCATCGGGCTTCCATATCATGCAGAAGCCTTCTGTCAGGCTTCCGCAGGTAATGATGCAGGGGAACCTGCCGGCAAGATCCGTGTTATCTCCGGGAAGAATGCGCCGGACAGCTATCTTCCCGCCTTCCTTTGATATGATTTCAGGGCTGTGTCCGTGCCCCCGGAACAGAATTTTTCCCGGGTGTTCCTTAAAAAAAAAGGTGGCTTCATTTTTGCCCATACCCCTTATCATGCATGAAAGGCCGAGCTTTTCGGCGAAAGGAAGCGAATGAGTGAAAAGAGCCTCACCGTATTCGGCAACAAGCGGCAAAGCGGATAAATACCCGATCGTTTCTTTGGATATTTTCCCTCCCGGATGATTTGTCGATATTGCATGATCGTTATTTCCCTTTACTGCTGTAACATTGTTTGCCGTAAGTATGCTGACGCATGACTCGACTGTTTCCGGATAGCCACTGTCACAAATATCACCGAGATGATACATGTAAAGGCAGGCTTTGCTTTTAAAAAGGTCGACGGCAGCGGCTATTGTATCCGGTTTGCCATGGCTGTCGGCCATTATTCCAATAGATTGTATTTCTGCCATAATATAATTCCATGACACTCTCGTAAAAAAAATCGGAATTCGGACGGCAAAGTAAAAAGCTCATTATGCAAGGCGCGCGAATCTTGAGGAATGAAGCGTACTTATTGGTACGCTGCAATGACGAAAGATGAAGCGCAACACAGCAGAATGACTTTTTACGAAGCCGTTATCGTTACGTCGTAATGCACTGTGTAGTTAGCAAGAATTTCTGAAACGCGTTTTTTAATCGTTTCAGGCGTAGTGCCTGAAGCAGGTTTGACCTTTATAGACGCGCTCGTGCCGTATATTTTATCCTCGCCCACCGAAACATCGAGGTATTCCGCAAGGCTCCCTATTGCCTTCAGTTCCTTTTCATAAGTTCTTTTAATCGCATCCCACTTCAGCGCGGGTTTGAAAATCTTCCCTACAGCCGTCAACGGAACATGATCGGTTATTATTACTTCCTTCGGAATAGCGGCTCTTTCCCCGATATGCGAAGCCGCCCAATCCATGACATTTTTACTGCTGATGCCGGCATCTTTTGAAACTTCGACATAGACAACCGGAACCTCGCCGGCATGCGGATCAGGACGCCCGACCGCCGCTACAACTTTTACCCCTTTCATCCTGTATATCGGTTCTTCTATTGTTACAGGGTCTATGTTGTGGCCACCTCTTATGATGAGATCTT
>Ga0315268_10003020_pt1 | contig 18665 bp, 15 predicted proteins | sample C1_top_MG_FD_204535 | JGI IMG/M metagenome (GOLD analysis project Ga0315268, IMG submission 204535) | Sediment microbial communities from Yellowstone Lake, YNP, Wyoming, USA - C1_top | ecosystem: Environmental > Aquatic > Freshwater > Lake > Sediment | place: USA: Wyoming | collected 2017-08-01
CCATCACGGCGGCGATCATGGAAGAAGCCTATAGCCTCCCCGCGCCTATCCACCGCGACCCGGTGGACCGCATCCTGATTGCCACCGCCCGCGTGGAAAACCTGATCTTGGTGACGACCGACGGCAAGATTCTCAGCTATCCGCACGTCCAAACGCTCCGCTGAGGGCGGGCCAAGGCCCAAAGCACACAGAAACCGCGGATGCCGCGGATGCAAATCACCCGCCGGGTGTCAAAGAAGCAATTCCCTAGCAGTGATTCCTGTCCCGGTGCGGCGCGGCCGCCGTTTTCACGTATCACGTCTCACGCATCACGCTTCCCGCATCACGCGCTTCCAGTCAGGTAGCGGTCGCACTCGCGGGCGGCGCCGCGGCCTTCGTTAATGGCCCATACCACCAGGCTTTGGCCCCGGCGGCAGTCCCCGGCGGCAAAAACCCCGTTGGTGGTGGTGTTGAACCGGCCATACTCGGCGCGCACGTTGCTGCGCGAGTCGCGCACGACTTTCAGTTGTTCCAGCAGCGCCGGTTCCGGGCCAAGGAATCCCATTGCCAGCAACACCACTTGCGCCGGGATGCTCCGCTCGGTGCCGGGTAATTCCTTGGGCACGAAACGTCCGGCGGCATCCTTTTCCCAGCGGACTTCGACCGCCAGGATGCCCTTGACGTTGTCGGACTCATCGCCGATGAATTCGCGGGCCGTGGCCAGGTAGGTGCGCGGGTCTTGCCCAAAGACGGCGGCCGCTTCTTCCTGGCCGTAGTCCACGCGGTAAATCTTGGGCCACTCCGGCCAGGGATTGTCGGGTGCGCGCACGAGCGGCGGCTTGGGAAGGATTTCCAGTTGCACGACGCTCTTGCAGCCCTGGCGCAGCGCGGTGCCGACGCAATCGGTGCCGGTGTCGCCCCCGCCGATGACCACCACGTCCTTGCCCGCCGCCGAAATGAAGTCCCCGTCGCGCCCACCATCCAGCAGCCGCTTGGTGTTCGCGCGCAGGAATTCCAAGGCGAAATGGATGCCCTTGAGTTCGCGGCCTTTGATGGGCAGGTCACGGGGTTTGGTGGCCCCGGTGCAAAGCACGACCGCGTTGAACTCCGCCAGGAGCCGGTCGGCTGGGTAATTCGCGCCGACTTCTGTGTTGGTGACGAAGACGATGCCCTCGGCCGCCAGGAGCTCAATCCGGCGCTGGAGAATCCGCTTGTCGAGCTTCATGTTGGGAATGCCATACATGAGCAAGCCGCCAATCCGATCATCGCGCTCGAACACGGTGACGGAGTGTCCGGCCTGGTTGAGTTGGGCCGCCGCCGCCAGCCCCGCCGGGCCGGAGCCGACGATCGCCACTTTTTTGCCGGTGCGCGCCGCCGGTGGATGGGGCGCCACCCAGCCGGCCGCCCAGCCCCGGTCGGCGATGGCGCATTCGATGTGCTTGATCGTCACCGGCGGGGTATTGATGCCCAACACACAAGCGCCTTCACACGGCGCGGGACAGACCCGGCCAGTGCACTCAGGGAAATTGTTGGTCTTGTGGAGCCGTTCGAGGGCCTCCCGCCAGAGGTTGCGATAGACCAAGTCGTTCCACTCCGGGATGAGGTTGTTGATTGGGCAGCCCGAAGCCGCCCCGTTGAGCACCAGCCCGGTGTGACAGAAAGGCGTGCCGCAGTTCATGCACCGGGCCCCCTGCTGGCGCAGCTTGTCGTCCGCCATCGCCAAGTGAAACTCATCCCAGTCGCGGATGCGCTGGGCCGGCGCCCGCTCCCGTGGCAACTCGCGCAAATACTCAATGAACCCAGTAGGTTTCCCCATGTACCCCTAATTTCCCGGTTCTTCTAATCTTGGCGCGGCCCACACTCGGCCGCCTTGTCATCTGAGCGCTTCCCATTCATCAGGGTCAATTTCAGCCTGGATCAGGATGCGCTTGCCAAGCGACCAATCAATGTCGCCACCGTGCGCATTGGGGATGGGAACGGTGTGCTCGCCTCTCCGCATGGCGGCGTGCCGCTTGCCTGGGAACGGCCCGCTCCATCCCAGCAACCGCATCCGCCGAATGAGCTCCCGGCGGCTAATTGGCTTCGGCATACTCGGGCTGCAGATTGATGTCCACGCCGTCAACAACGGGCAGAGTGTCTCCGTGTCGTACCTTGATCAGAATCCAGTCCTCGAGGGTGCTCTGCAGCTCTTGGCGACAAGTCTCAAGTGTTGCACCTTCAGCCCACAGACCCCGGCACGGCGGGATGGTTCCGAAATAGCGGCCATTCTCCATCAACTCAAACTCGGCGTGTTCCATCGCCGCTTGGATGTAGCGCATCAACATACTGGCGCAATTGTAGGCTTCGAGCAGTTGTGACGCAAGGTCCTCGCCGACGCATCCTTCATCCTCCCCCCACCCGCGCGGCGTCGCGGGCGTTTTCCTCGAAGGCCGCCATGATAGCGTCCTCGCCGCTCAGGCCAGCCGCCGTCACCCGTTCCATCGCCAGTAGCACGCGCTTGTAGTCGCGCGGCATCACCTTGACAAAGCGCGGCAGGTAATCTTCCCACCCCGCCAGTATCTTGTGGGCGCGCCGGCTGCCGGTGTAGCTGGCGTGCCGCCGAATCAACTGCCGGACCTGCCCGATCTCGTCGGCGTCACGCAGCGGTTCCAGCTCCACCATTTGGCGGTTGCACCGGCGGGGAAAATCGCCCGTCTCATCCAACACGTAGGCAATGCCGCCCGACATGCCCGCGGCGAAGTTGCGGCCCGTCGGTCCCAACACCACCACTTGCCCGCCGGTCATGTATTCGCACCCGTGGTCGCCGACGGCCTCCACCAACGCATGAATCCCGCTGTTGCGCACGCAGAATCGCTCTCCGGCCATGCCGCTGACGTAGGCCTCGCCGCTGGTTGCACCGTAGAAGGCGACGTTGCCCACAATGATGTTCTCCTCCGGGACAAACGTTGAGCCTTCGGGCGGGCGGACAATGATCTTGCCCCCGGAGAGTCCCTTGCCGATGTAATCGTTGGCGTCGCCTTCCAAGACGAAGGTGACCCCCTTGGGGATAAACGCCCCAAAGCTCTGCCCGGCGGAGCCCTTGAACCGGATGCGAATGGTGTCTTCGGGCAAGCCTGCCGGCCCATAACGGCGGGTGACGGCGCTGCCGACCATGGCGCCGACGACGCGGTTCGTGTTGCGGATGGGCAGGGTCGCCCGCACCGGATCGCCCCGTTCGATGGCCGGCTGGCACAGCCGCAACAACACCCGGCTGTCCAGCCCCTTGGCCAGACTGTGGTCCTGGGCGATCTGGCAATAGGCCGGCGCGTCGGGCGACACGTCCGGCTGATGGAGTATTTTGGAGAAATCCAGTCCGCGCGCCTTCCAATGCTCAATGGCCCGCTTGACCTCCAGCCGATCCACTCGGCCGACCATTTCATGGAAATGGCGGAAGCCGAGCTGCGCCATCAGTTCGCGCACTTCCTGGGCGACGAACCGCATGAAATTCACCACGTAGGCGGGGTCGCCGGTGAAGTTTTTGCGCAGCCGCGGGTCCTGGGTGGCGACGCCGACCGGGCAAGTGTTAAGGTGACACACGCGCATCATCACGCAGCCCAGTGTCACCAGCGGCGCGGTGGCAAAGCCAAACTCCTCCGCTCCCAGCAACGCCGCCACCACCACGTCCCGCCCGGTCTTCAACTGGCCGTCGGTCTCCACCGCGATGCGGCTGCGCAGGTTGTTCAACAGGAGCGTTTGGTGGGTTTCGGCCAGGCCCAGCTCCCACGGAATGCCGGAGTGCTTGATGCTGGTCAGCGGCGAGGCGCCCGTGCCCCCGTCATGGCCGCTGATCAGCACCACGTCGGCGTGCGCCTTGGCCACCCCCGCCGCGATGGTGCCCACGCCCACTTCGGCCACCAGCTTCACGCTAATGCGCGCCTGCGGGTTGGCGTTCTTGAGGTCATGGATCAGTTCCGCCAGGTCTTCAATCGAGTAGATGTCGTGGTGTGGCGGCGGGGAGATCAAGCCCACGCCGGGCGTCGAAAGCCGCACCTTGGCAATCCAGGGAAACACCTTCTGGCCGGGCAGTTGGCCGCCTTCGCCGGGCTTGGCGCCTTGGGCGATTTTGATTTGGAGCTCGCGCGCGTTGACCAGATAAACACTCGTGACGCCAAAACGGCCCGAAGCCACCTGTTTGATGGCGCTGTTGCGCGAATCGCCGTTGGGCTCGGGCACGTAGCGCGCCGGGTCTTCGCCGCCCTCGCCGGTGTTGCTTTTGCCGCCCAGCCGGTTCATCGCCACCGCCAGGGCCTCGTGCGCTTCCTGGCTGATCGAGCCGTAGGACATGGCGCCGGTCTTGAACCGCTTGACAATGGACTCGACCGGCTCGACCTCATCCAGCGGGATGACCTGGGGGGCAAACTTGAACCCCAGCAGCCCCCGCAACGTGCACAGATGCCGGCTCTGCTGGTTGACCAGCGCCGAATACTCCTTAAAAAGCGCGTAGTTGCCCGCGCGACACGACAACTGGAGCGTCTGGATGGTTTCAGGATTGAACAGGTGGTATTCCCCGTCGCTCCGCCACTCGTACTGGCCCCCGGAATCGAGCACCGGCTCGCTGACCGGCAGCCTGGGGAAAGCCCGCTCGTGGCGCATCTGCGCTTCGTGGGCGATCACCTCCAACCCGATCCCGCCTACCCGCGAGGGTGTCCAGGTGAAATACTTGTCAATCACCGGCTGCGCCAGGCCGATGGCTTCGAAGACCTGCGCGCCGCGATAACTCTGGATGGTTGAGATGCCCATCTTGGAAATCACCTTGACGACGCCCTTGCCGGCCGCTTTGACGTAGTTCCGGCAAGCGGTCTGGAAATCAACGCCTTCCAGCAGCCCCTCCCGAATCATGTCCTCCAGCGTCTCGAACACCAGGTAGGGGTTGATCGCCCCGCAGCCGTAGCCGATGAGCAGCGAGAAGTGATGCACCTCGCGCGGTTCGCCCGACTCGAGCACCAAGCCCACCCGCGTGCGCGTGCCTTCGCGGATGAGGTGATGGTGCAGCCCCGCCACGGCCAACAGCGCCGGCAGCGGCGCCCGCTCACGGTCCAGCCCGCGGTCCGAAAGGATGACGACGTTCACGCCTTCGGCCACGGCCCGGCTGGCCCGCTGGCACAACTCCTCCAGCGCCCCCTCCAGCCCAGGCCCGCCCTCCGCCACATTGTAGAGGATGGGCAAGGTGACGGACTTGAACTGCGCAGGCGTCCGGTGGCGCAGTTTCGCCAACTCCTCGTTGGTCAGGATGGGCGTCGCAAGCCCAATGAGTTGACAACTCTCGGGCGCTGGTTCGAGCAGGTTGCCCTCCGCGCCGATGGTTGTTTCCATCGAAGTAACGATCTCCTCGCGGATGCAGTCAATCGGCGGGTTGGTGACCTGGGCAAAGAGTTGCTTGAAGTAGTTGTAGAGCAACTGCGGCTTGTCGGACAAAACCGCCAGCGGCGTGTCGGCGCCCATGGAGCCGACGGCTTCAACGCCATCGCGCGCCATCGGCGCCAGGAGGATGCGCAGGTCCTCATAAGTATAGCCGAAGGCAAGCTGGCGCTGCACCACCGTGCGGTGGTCGGGCTCCGGCACTTCCATGGCTTCGGGCAACTGCGCCAGCGGGGTCAGGTGCCGGTTCAGCCACTGCCGGTAGGGCTGTTGCGCCGCTATCTGGTCCTTCAACTCTTCATCGGCGACAATGCGTCGTTGTTCCGTGTCCACCAGGAACATGCGCCCCGGCTGCAAGCGGCCTTTTTGCAGGACGCTCTCCGGCGGCAGATTCAGCACCCCAACTTCGGAAGCCATGATGACCAAGTCGTCCTTCGTCACGTAATAGCGCGAGGGGCGCAGGCCGTTGCGGTCCAGCACCGCCCCGATGCGCACCCCATCCGTGAAGGCAATCGAGGCCGGACCGTCCCACGGCTCCATGAGGCAACTGTGGTACTCATAGAAGGCCTTCTTGGCGTCGCTCATGCTCTCGTGGTTGGCCCACGGTTCCGGGATCATCATCATCACCGCGTGCGGGAGCGCGCGGCCGGCCAGCACCAGCAGCTCCAGGCAATTATCGGCCATGCCCGAATCGCTGTTATCCGGGCAGATCACCGGCAAGACCTCCTGCAGCTCATCGCCAAAGAGCTTGGACTTGAACATCGCCTGGCGGGCGTGCATCCAATTGATGTTGCCGCGCAGGGTATTGATCTCCCCGTTGTGGGCCAAGTAGCGGTAGGGGTGCGCGCGCGCCCAACTCGGAAAGGTATTGGTGCTGAAGCGGGAGTGCACCAGGGCCAGCGCCGTTTCCATCGCCGGATCGGCCAACTCGGGGTAGAACTCCTCCAGTTGCTCCGCCGTCAACATCCCCTTGTACACCAAGGTCCGGTGCGAAAGGCTGCACACGTAGAAATCCTGCACTGACCGGCTGCCGACGTAGCGAATGGCATTTTCCGCCCGCCGGCGGATCACGTAGAGCTTGCGCTCGAACTCCAACTCGTCACGGATTGCCGGGCCGCGCCCGATGAACACCTGCCGCACGACTGGTTCGCTCGCCTTGGCGGTGTCGCCCAGGCTGCTGTTGTTGGTCGGCACGCTCCGCCAGCCGAGCAATTGCTGGCCTTCTTCCTGGATGATTTCGGCCAGGCAACGCTCGCACCGCCGGCGCCGGGCCTCTTCCACCGGCAGAAAAACGTTGCCCACCCCGTATTGCCCGGGCGCCGGCAAGGCGATGTCCGTGTCCGCGCACGCCTGCGCCATGAACCGGTGCGGCATCTGCACCAGGATGCCCGCCCCGTCGCCCGTGTTGGCCTCCCACCCGCTCGCCCCGCGATGCCGCAGGTTCAACACCACGTCCAGCGCGTGGCGGATGATCTGATGCGACCGCTCGCCCTTGACGTTCACCACAAACCCCACCCCGCACGACTCATGTTCAAACCAGGGGTCGTAGAGGCCCTGGGCCGGCGGCGGGCCTGTCAACGCGGCGCGGGCCAGGCCGCGCGCGCCCCGGTCATGGGGGCCCTGACCTGAGAGTCGTTCTCGCTCTCGCTCTCGTTCTCGTCCTGGACCCATTCTCATCGCTCGTGGCCCCGCGTGCGGGACGTGGACTGGGCCAGTAGCGGCCCACTCGCCCGTCCAGCCTGCCCTGGCGGTCGTTTGCTCTGTCGGTCGTTCATCACCAAACTCTGGGTATAACTACCACCAAAGGCAACTAATGCAATCCTTTTCGGCAGCTAATCCAGACCGAGTAGTCGGCGGATATTGCCGCCGAGGACCAATGCTTCCTTTTCCCGGGGCAGCTTCAAGAGGCGCACCTTGTGAAGCTCAACCCGCGCATCCACCAGCGGGCCGTCTGATCCAAAGAGCAGTTTCTCCGCCGGCAGCTCGCGCCCGGCTTGTTCCAGGTACTGCACGAACACCACCGACGAAGTGTCCAGATAGAGGTTGGGAAGGCGCTGGGCGGCCCGCATGGCCTGCACATGCTCGCGCCAGTCGCGCGAGGCAAAACTGCCCAGGTGCGCCAAGATGAACGCCACCTGGGGATTGGCCTGGACGACGACCAGGGCCTCGCTGACGGTCGGCGGATGGAACAGGATGGGCAGCTTCAGTTCCGCCGCCGCCTCGACCATTTCCTGGCTGGGCACGCCGTGCAGTTTCAATCCCTTCAGGCCAAGGGCGCGCACCTCCTGTCGCAGCAAGTCGCCAATCCTTCCGGCCTCGGTTTTGGCATCGTGCTTGGCAAAGCCGATGAACTTTGTGAGCCACCGGCGCACGTAGGTCGCAATTTCTTGATTGGCTTGTTCGTAGGTGACGTTGTTGATGGGAAAAATCACTGTTCGATCTATGCCCGCTTCCTCCATTCGGCGCAGCGTCCATTGCGGGTCATTATAGGTCGTCCAGGGATCACTGTCGTCCTTGCCATAATTCAAGCCCTTGCCTGCGTGACAATGTGTGTCAATTACCTCGGCGCGCCCTGACGTAGCGGGAGCGGCGGCCAATTTGCCGAACGTCTGGGTCATGCCCGCCACCAACCCAGCCTTCACGAAATTACGTCGGTTCATCGGATCGTCCTTTCTTTTGACAGTTACGTGGCCTCGATCCTAAGTCAGGCGGCGGGTTTCAGCCAACAGGATCACTCCGTCGCGCGCCGGCTGGCTTGGTAGGGGGGCGCGCTCCGTTGCGCGCCGCGTTCCATCCGGGCGGTCGTTTGCGGCGCGCAGAGGACTGCGCGCCCCACCGCGGGTCAAACGTCACGCCAATGCCGCGGAGTGTGGCGCTTGGGCCTGGAACAGCGGCCCAGGCGTCTTCCCATCCGTGGAATCCGCGCAATCCGCGGTTCTATGTCTTGTTCTGTCCTTTTCTGAAACCCGAGGCCCGCCCGCGCGGTATAAAGAGGCGAGAGTGTCGTGATCCAGACCTTGCATCGGGCGGCCATCTGGGCCACCGTGGGGGCGGGTAGCTTGGGCCAGGGCCTGGCGCAGCTTGAATACTGGCCCGCTCGTGTTACCGGCTTGGCCGACGGGGCTTATGGACGTGCCAGCGGGCGCGCGGGCGGCGCCAGACTCGCCCCAGGCGCCAGCGAAGGGCAGCCGCCAATGGAAGAGGACATCCGCCAGTTGCTGGCCGCGGAGCAGTGGCACGAGGCCTTCGAGTTGTTGCTCGAACGGTTCAAGGACAAGGTCTTCCGGCTCGCCTTGAGTATGCTGCGCGACCAGACCCAGGCCGAAGACGCCGCCCAGGAAATCTTTCTCCGCGTCTGGAAGGGCCTGCCGGGCTATCACGGCCAGGCGTCGCTCTCGACCTGGATTTACACCATCAGCCGGAACACCTGCCTCACCGAGCTGAAAAAACGCGCGGCGCACCCGACTGTTTCGCTCAGCGACCCGGTGCTGGAGGAGACGCTCGATACCATCCCAGCCCTCCAAACCACCGACCGCGCCAGCGGCGCCGAGATGGACGCGCAGGTGATGCTGGCCCAGTTGCCGGAGAAATACCGGCGCGTGATCACGCTCTTCTACCTGGAACAGAAGGCCTACGAGGAAGTCGCCGCCATGCTCGGCATCCCGCTGGGCACAGTCAAAACGCTATTGTTCCGCGCCAAGAAGGAACTGCTCAAAATCGCCGCCCGGCGCCCGGCGCTCACCGTGTGAACCCTCAACTGCTATTGCCTATGGCCTGCGCTGAATTTGAAAACCGAATCGCCGACTACCTGGAGGAACAACTGCCGCCCGGCGACCGCTTGGCGGTGGAGACGCACCTGGCCGCTTGCGACGCGTGCCGGGCTTTTTGCGCTCAACTGCGCGAGCTGGACGCCTCGCTCGCCTCGGCGTTAAAGCCTCCGGCACTCCCGGCCGACTTCAGCGCGCGGGTGTGGAAGCGGGTCGAGGCCGAACCCGCCGGCTGGAGCGCGGCCGAACGCGCGGAGCGTCTGCGCCAGGAGGAAGCGGAGTTCCAGGCGCGGATGGCGCGGTTGCGCCGGCGCTCGCTGAGGCTGCTGGGCCTGCTCGATGGCGCCGGCTATGCGGCCTTGGCTGGCCTGCTCCTTTGCTTGTTGTATAGAGTGGCGCCCAGCGTGGCGTCGGCCTGGAGCGCGGCCGCAGCCAGGCAGGGGCAGCAGGCGCTGACGCTGGCCTGGGCTACGGGGGCGGTTTTCGTGGTCTTCGGAATCGGCGTCGCCTTCCGGCGCCAAGCGGCCCGTTGGTGGGCGCGCATTTGAGGCGGCCCCGCGGACCGTCAGGAATGGCCGGGCGCGGGCTGGCGCGAAGCGTCTTGGACTGCGGCAGTCCTCTGCCGCTTTGCCACCGCTCGTCCCCAAAGCGCCAGAGGGCTGGCGCACGCCAAAAACTGCGCTCGGTCGGGGCCGGTAAGCATTCTCTGGTCGGACTCCGTGCCGCACGCGGTGCCACAAACGATGAAAACGAACATCGAACCACGCTGGCCCCGGTGTGTCATTCAGTGTTCGATGTTCGATGTTCGATGTTCGATTGCGGGCATCGCTGAAGGCCGCAGTTCATTTTCTGGCCAACTCCCAGGCTGGCTACCCGCCGCCGTTCATGGTCTAATCGGCGCTGATGTTTGAGTTGTTGCAGACCGACCCGGACTCCAAAGCCCGGCTGGGCCGCCTGACGACCCCACACGGGGTGATTGACACGCCCGCCTTTATGCCCGTGGGCACGCAGGGGACTGTCAAGGCGCTCGACCCGCGGGAATTGCGCGAGCTGGGCGCCCAAATCATCCTCGGCAACAGTTACCATCTCTACATTCGGCCCGGCTTGGACATTCTGCGGGCGGCCGGCGGGCTGCACCAGTTCATGGGCTGGCCGGGGCCAATCCTGACCGACAGCGGTGGCTTCCAAGTGTTCAGCCTGGCCGGCAACCGCAAGCTCAAGCCCCACGGGGTGGAGTTCCGCTCGCACGTGGACGGCGCGCCGTTGTTCCTGGGGCCAAAGGAGGCCATGGAAATCCAGCGCGTGCTGGGCTCGGACATCGCCATGGTGTTTGACGAGTGCCCGCCGCACGATTGCACCGCCCGCGAGGCCCGCGCTGCCGTCGAACGCACCATCCGCTGGGCCGAAGAATGCCGCCAGCAGGAACGCGCGCCGGGCCAGCGGGTGTTTGGCATCGTCCAAGGCGGCGCCAACCCAGCTCTGCGCGAAGAATGCGCCAAGGCGGTCGTGGCGCTGGATTTCGACGGCTACGGCATTGGCGGCGTGAGCGTGGGCGAACCGGAGGCGGAGATGCTGTGGGCGGTGGAAATGACCGAGCCGTTTTTGCCGCCCAACAAGCCCCGCTACGCGATGGGCCTGGGCACGCCGGCGCAGATGCTTGAGTTGGTCGCGCGCGGGATGGACATGTTCGATTGCGTGCTGCCCACGCGGGTGGCGCGCAACGGCTCGGCTTTTACCCGCCGGGGGGCCTTTCCTGTCAAAGGCGGCGCCTGCAAGGCCGAGTTCAGGCCGCTGGAGGACGACTGCGCCTGTTTTGCCTGCCGCCACTTTTCCCGCGCTTACATCCGGCACCTGCTCAACGCGAACGAAATCCTCGGCGTGCGGCTGGTGACCATCCACAACGTCCATTTCTTCTTGCAGTTAATGCGGGACATCCGGGCGCACTTGGCGGCGGGCACTTTCGGCGCGTTCCGGCGGGAATTCATCGCCAACTATCTGCCTACGCGGCGGGTGCTGGCCGCCCGGTGTTTGGCGCGCGGCGTTGATGCTGCGTGACCGGTGGGAGAGAGGCCACCCCCTCACCTTGGCCATCTCCCCCGCTGGGCGAGAGGGGGCAAACCTCGCGTGGCCTCGTCGTGGAATCTCCTCTCTCCCACCGGGGGAGAGAATCAACGTGAGGGCGCAATGAAACGCGCCCTGTTCGACGCTCGGTTGTTTGGCCGCCGCTTGGGCGTAGGCTGAGGTCGGAGAATCTTGCCTCCGCTTTCTTGGTTGACCGGCCGGCGGGCTTAGGCTGGATTTATCGCCATGTCGAAACCGAACATTCTCAGGAATCACCAGGCTGACAACTTGAACTCCGTTGCCCAAAACCGCCGCGCCCTTGGGCGCCCTGCCCCACGGCGCTGCGTCCCCGCGCTGATCTGGCTGGCGGCGGCGCTATTGTGGGCGGGCTTGAGCTTGCCGCTGGACGCCGATGTCCGGCTGCCCGGCTTGTTCACGGACAACATGGTCCTCCAGCAAGGGATGCCGGTGCCGGTCTGGGGCTGGGCCGATGAAGGCGAACTGGTCAAGGTAAGCTTCCGCGGCCAGCAGCAGACCGCCACAGCCAAGGACGGCAAATGGACTATCCGCCTCAAGGCGCTCAAAGCCGGCGGGCCGGATACGCTGACCGTGACCGGCAAGAACCGGCTGGAAGTCAAGAACGTTTTGGTGGGCGAAGTGTGGGTTGCCAGCGGCCAGTCAAACATGGAATGGCCGTTGTGGCGTTCCTTTGAGCCCACCGCCGACATCGCCAACTCGGCCAATCCGCAGATCCGCCTGTTCGCGGTGCCCAAACTCAGGGCCCTCGCCCCCACCAACGACGTGCAGGCCGCTTGGCAACTCTGTGGGCCGGAGACCGTCACCAATTTCTCGGCGGTCGCCTACTACTTTGGGCGCGCCTTGCAGCGGGACCGCAAAGTGCCCGCGGGCCTCATCCACACCTCCTGGGGCGGCTCACCGGCGGAGGTCTGGATGAGCGAAGCCGTCCTGAGCAGCGACTCCGAATACAAACGCGACATTCTGGACGCTTACCCGGCGGCGCTCGCCAATTATGAGAAAGCCAAGGAAGAAGCCCAGAAACAGAGCAAGCCGGCCCCGTGGCCGCCGTGGCGTCCGGCGGAGCTCTACAACGGGATGATCGCGCCGCTGCTGCCCTATGCGATTCGGGGTGCCATCTGGTATCAGGGCGAGTCCAACGCGGGACGCGCCTGGCAATACCGCCGATTGTTCGCGGACATGATAAGGAATTGGCGGCGGGACTGGGGCCAGGGCGATTTCACTTTCCTGGCGGTCCAACTGGCCCCGTGGGATCGGGGCAAGAAACGCTCCTTGGCGGAAATCACGGCCGCGCTGGTGGAGAGCGATTGGGCCGAGTTGCGCGAAGCCCAGATGCTCGCGACTAAGGTGCTGCCCAAAGTCGGTGTCGCCGTCATCACCGACGTGGGTGACAAGGACGACATCCATCCCACCAAGAAAGTTCCGGTGGGTGAGCGGCTGGCGCTGGCGGCGCGGGTCATCACTTATGGCGAGAAGATCACTGGCTTTGGCCCGATATTCAAATCGGCCCACTTCGCCGGCGACAAGGCCGTGATCAAGTTCGACTATGTCGGCAAAGGGCTGGAAGCGCGGGACGGAAAGTTGCAGGGCTTTGCCATTGCCGGCCCCGACCGCAAGTTTGTGTGGGCCGACGCCCAAATCCAGGGCAACGGCGTGGTGGTCAGCAGTCCGGCGGTCTCCAACCCGGTGGCCGTGCGCTACGGCTGGGCCGACTACCCGGTCGTCAACCTCTGGAACAAGGACGGCCTGCCGGCCTCCCCCTTCCGCACGGACGATTTCCCGATGACAACCGGGCCAAAGTAAGGCAGAACTGCAGCGCATCCAAGCGGAGGTGGTGAAATGACGTGGCCGGAACTGCAGGCTCTCATCGCACGGGGCGAGGCGGAGCATGTCGAGTTCAAGCCCTCCATGCTCTCCCGGAAGGAAACTGCCGAGTCTTGCATAACTTGCCACCTGCGACCGCGTGCTGGCGCCTGGCAAGCCTCAAAGAATCTCAAAAAAACCTTGCCAGTCGGGTATCAATTGATACCTTGTGGGCGTGACGACTGATGAGCGCACAACCAGGGCCTATCCCAAAGGCATGGCGACTGAGGGTCGTCGCCATCCTCCGGGAGGGCGCAAAAACCAGGATCATTGTCCGCCAACGCGCGCTGAGAGACTGGCAGGCCATTTTCCCTGACGAGTTCTTTGCATACAGCTTGCGCGACGCTTTGGCCGACGCGCTTGAGGTCAACGAACTCACCGGCAAACGCTACGAAATGGATGAACCTGGCGAAACCTACGGTTTCCTCTTCCATCATCGGGACATCCAGTTCTATGGCAAAGTCAATCTCACTGAACCGGATCAACTTGTCATCGTTTATTCGGCACACTGCCCCCTGATGGGCAACGAACTCCCATGAAACGTTTTACCGAACGGCGTGAACGCATTGAGATCGAGCAGGAGGTCCTCATCCCTACCCTGGATGGCAAGGCTGTGGCCGAAACCATCAAGGTCAAGGTGCCAGCCTGGCGCGATCCCAAGGACGGCGAGGTCTATTTGGATGGCGATGCCCTTGAACTCGTGGACCGCGCCAAGGCTCGCCACCTGGGCCTCCTCACGCCGGAGCAGATCAAGCAGCTTCGCCGGCGACTTGGCCTCACGCAAAAAGAAATCTCCAAACTGCTGCAGATCGGCGAGAAGACCTGGACGCGCTGGGAAACCGGGCGCGAACGCCCGTCCCGCGTGATCAATGTCCTGCTGTGCGCCTTCAGAGACGGTCGAATTGACGTAGCCTATCTCCGCGGGTTGGCCCGCCGCGCAATGAAAAAGCCCCGCTTGCTCATCGAAGAGTGGCTCCCCGCGCCCGCTGGCCTCGAGTTCATGCGCAAGCGCGGGAGCGGGCCTGCTGGGCTGGCCATAAGACAACGCGGGAACCGCAAATGAAAACCAGAAAAGCCTGGCGGTTGAGCATTGTCGCTCTTTTGGCGGGTGGGGCCGTCGTGCTTTTGCTCGCGGTGTCCTTTTTGCTTTTCTGGCCGGCGCTTTCCGGGCGCGGCAAGTACGCGGCGCTGGAGATTCACCATCCGCTGGCGGGGGCGGTCATGCCCCGCAACATGCCCGCGCCGGTCGTGCTCTGGCGAACGAACGTGCCGGGCGTCAGCCGCTGGGCGGCCAGTTTCAAAGCGGGCCGCAAAAAATGGTCCTTCGAGGGCATCCAGCGCATGTGGCGTCCGCCGGAAGCCGAATGGGGCCAGATCAAAGAGGCGGCGAAGGAGGCGCCCATTGAACTGGTTGTGGCCGGGTATGACGCCGGGACACCAGGCCGGATCAGGGCGCGCGGCGCCGTGCGTTTTTCGGTCTCAAGAGACGCTGTGGAATCGCCGTTATTTTACCGCGACGTCAATCTGCCCTTCGCTGAAGCGGTGAAGGACCCTTCAACAATCCGCTGGCGCTTTGGGCCGCTGGACAAGCCCACGGTGCCGCCGGTGGTGCTGGAGAAGTTGCCGGTTTGCGGCAACTGCCATTCCTTCAGCCGGAACGCCGAGTATCTGGCGATGGACGTGGACTACGCCAACAACAAGGGCTCCTATGTCATCGCTCGGACCGCCCCGCAGATGAAGCTGGCCACCAGCGACATCATTACCTGGGACGATTTCCGCCGGGAAGACGGTGTGCCGACCCTCGGCCTTTTGTCGCAAATCTCCCCGGATGGCCGTTACGTGCTCAGCACGGTCAAAGACATGTCGCTATTCATGGCCAGGCCCGACTTGGCCTTTTCACAGCTCTTTTTCCCGTTCAAGGGCATCATCGCCGTGTATGATCGCGAGACCAAACAGTTCTTTTCGTTGCCCGGCGCGGACGATCCGGCCCTCGTTCAGAGCAATCCCACCTGGAGCCCGGACGGCCAGTGGGTCATCTTCGCCCGCACCCGGGCCATTGAGGGAAAGACCCTCGCCCCAGGCCGCATTCTCTTGACTGGTGAGGCGGGCGAGGAATTCCTCAAGCAGGCCAGGGAATACCGTTACGACTTATACCGCCTGCCCTTCAACGGCGGCAAAGGCGGAAAGGCGGAGCCCGTGCGCGGCGCCTCGCGCAATGGCCGCAGCAATTACTTTCCCAAGTATTCGCCCGATGGCCGGTGGATTGTGTTCTGCCAGGCGGCCAATTACATGCTCCTGCAACCCGACAGTGAGTTGTTCATCATCCCGGCTGAGGGCGGCGAGGCCCGGCGGTTGGGCTGCAATCTGGGCCGCATGAATTCGTGGCATAGCTGGTCGCCGGATGGCCGCTGGCTGGTGTTCGCCTCAAAAGCCCATTCGCACTACACGCAGCTTTATCTGGCCAGAATCAGCGAGCCGGGCCAGGCCAGCCCGCCGGTCTGGCTGGCGCACATGGTCGAGCCGCGCCGGGCCGCCAACATCCCGGAGTTTGTGCCGCTGCCGGCCAACGGCATGGTCAGAATTGGCGAGCAGTTCCTCGACGACTACTCGTGGGTCCGGGCCGGAAACGAGTTTCAGCGGGCCGGCGAAGATGACCGCGCCATCGAGAAATACAAAACCGCCCTGTCCCTGAACCCGGACAACGTCGAGGCCCACCGACTGCTGGGGATTTTGCTGAGCCGCACGAACAAGTTGAACGAGGCCATCGGACATCTCCAAGCCGCGGTGCGTCTGGAACCACGCGATCCGGTGGCGCGGTTCAATCTGGGGGTTGCCCTTGCGGGCAGGCGCGACTACGCGAACGCGATCGTTCACCTGGAGGAAGCGGCGCGGGACTTGTCGGCGGGCGGTGGCCGGTCATTCGGCTCGATAGACGCGAAGGTTGAGCCGGAGGCGGTGCACCTCAACCTCGGCTATGTCTATGAAAGGGTCGGCAACGTCAGGCAGGCTGAATCCCACTATCGCGAGGCCTGCCGACTGGCGCCCGACCACGCCGAGGCGCACAACAGCCTGGGCCTCTTGCTCCTGCATGCGCGGCGGATACCAGAGGCAAAAGAACGTTTCCTGACCGCCATCACGCTCACCGATTCCCCCGAAGCTCACCACAACCTTGGCGTCCTGCTCCTCAATTCAGACCAGCTCGCCGAGGCCGAGGGACAGTTCCTGGAAGCCCTGCGGCTGCGACCCGAATTCAGCCGCGCTCACAGCTCCTTGGGCATTGTCCGCGCCCGGCAGAACCGGCAGGCCGAGGCCCTCGCCTGCTTTCAAAAGGCCGTCCAATACGACCCCAACGACTGGATGGCTCACTATAACCTGGCCAGCACCTACCTGGCTGCCGGTGCCCCGGACAAGGCGGTGCCGGAGTTCCGGGAAGCCTTGCGCCTCAACCCTGCCTGCGAACCGGCGCGCAAAGCCCTCGCCAGGCTCCCGGTGGGCGCCGACACAAAATGACCGACGACCCGCGCGCGCCAGTTGACAGCCGGCGGCGGCTTTGTTAACCTTTGGGCCAGTTGGGAGCGGTATGAGCTCGTTTTTGAGCCAACAAGTCTTGGTGCTTAACCGCCTGTGGCAGGCCGTCAATGTCTGCACGGTGCGGCGCGCGCTCAATTTGTTGTTTCAAGGCCAGGCCCAGGTCGTGATGAGCGCCAGCGATGGCTCGTTCCAGACGTTCAATTTCTGGGAGTGGCGCGATTTTTCCCAGCAACGGCCCGACCCGGAATCCATCCAGACGGTCTCGTTCAAAATCCGCATTCCGCGCGTGATCCTCCTGCTGCTCTTCGACCGGCTGCCGAAGAAGGAAGTCAAGTTCACCCGGCACAACATCTTCGAGCGGGACAAGAACACCTGCCAGTACTGCGGGCAGCAGTTCGACCGCCGGGACCTGAACCTCGACCACGTGATCCCGCGCGACCGCGGCGGGCCGACCAGTTGGGAGAACGTCGTTTGCTCGTGCGTCGAGTGCAACACGCGCAAGGCCAACTGCACCCCCCAGGAGGCCGGCCTGCGGCTCATCCGCAAACCGAAGCGGCCCAGGTGGCGCCCCTTTGTGCAGATCAACCTCGAGCTGCCCTGCCACGATAGCTGGAAGCACTTCCTGGATTTGGCCTATTGGAACGTGGAGCTGGGCGAGGACGTGGAGCAGGCTGGGAGATAGGAATGCTCTCCATGAACCTGGCAGGGCCGAGCTGCCGCTCGGCACAAATATCAGGGCGGCGCAGCAGCGCCGCCCTACCGGTTTTATGATCCCCATGTGGGTCAAGCCCGGCGCCCGCACTTCCTATGAACTGGACCGCCGGCGCTCCGGTTCACCGTCTCAACATCCGCCCAGAATTGCCTCGAGGCTCTCTATGAACGCGACCGCGGTCACGCAATGGCCGCCTGAAGGCGACCCGGTGGTGGCCATGCTGCTCCGGGGAGAGGCCACTAGCGCCAGCCAAGCCGAGGCGCGCTATCTCGACGAGCACATCGCCGACGTGATTGAGTTGGTGAAAAGCCCCTTAAGCGAGGCGGAGTTCCGCTGGAACGTGGAGTTGGGCGAGGACGTGCAGTAGGCGAGGGGCTTGGAGCAATGCTCGCCGCCGGCGGCGATGCTGGCAGACAGCAGCGCGGCACAAGGAACCCATCGAATTAGTTGACCGCGGATAGCGCGGATGATGCGGATGCCTTCCTATCCGCGTCATCAGCGCTATCCGCGGTGATTTGTTTCTCTGCGCCCTTTCTTCCTCTGCAGTGGCAGCAAGAGCCATCGCTTGATTCTTGCTCGGCTGTCCGCGCTTCAGTCTGAGATAGCTCTACGGCTTGGCAGCGGTGGATTTGGCGGCTTCGATCAGTTCCCAGAACTTGGGATTCTCCTGGAGGGCCTCATCTTCGGCCACCGGCAGGTGGGAGCGGAACTGAAAGTCCTTGAAGGTGTTGCGGCTCAGGATGCGGTGCACGACGACGCCCAATTCGTGCTTCTCGAAATAGATGCGGTAGTCGCCGACGCGGAAGCGGTAGAGCACTTTGCCGCCGCGCTTGAGCTTGCCATAGTGTTCGAGGTCGGTGCTTACCACTTCCTGGGGCAGGCCGCGGAATTCGCCCAAGACGCGCAGTTGCAACTCGCGCGGCAGCTTGCTGAGGTCGGCCGCGCTCAACGGACTGAAGATGATCTGGAATTGGCGCATAAGCACTGGCGGTCTGCCGGTGGTGGTAGCGCGTACGGGAATCGCACCCGTCTTTCAGCCTTGAGAGGGCCGTGTCCTAACTGATAGACGAACGCGCCACAAACAACGGGCCAGATCATCGCTCAGCGGAGGGCCGGTGTCAAGGCTTGGGCAAAACGAGAAAATGAGCGCGCCCTCGGCGCGCATGACTCCTTGACAACCACGGACTGGCAGCCTGAGATGAGGCCATGAATATGTCAGATCGGGGGGCTGTCGCCTTCCGCACGGCGCTTGCGCCAGGGCAACAGGTTCGCGGAGGGTTGAGAAACAAGCTTTTTCGGGGCGTGTGTTTGGCCGTTGC
>Ga0315268_10003021_pt1 | contig 18664 bp, 18 predicted proteins | sample C1_top_MG_FD_204535 | JGI IMG/M metagenome (GOLD analysis project Ga0315268, IMG submission 204535) | Sediment microbial communities from Yellowstone Lake, YNP, Wyoming, USA - C1_top | ecosystem: Environmental > Aquatic > Freshwater > Lake > Sediment | place: USA: Wyoming | collected 2017-08-01
AGTCGCGCCACCTCGCGCAGCAACCGGCGGCTGTCGATGCCCTTGTAGCGCGGGTCGGAATCGGGAAAATGGCGGCCGATGTCGCCCAGGCCAGCCGCGCCCAGCAGTGCATCGCAAATCGCGTGGAGCAGCACGTCGGCATCGGAATGGCCGAGCAATCCGCGTTCGCAGGGAATCTCCACCCCGCCGACGATCAGCTTGCGCCCTTCCACCAGCTGGTGGACGTCGAACCCCTGGCCCACTCTCATGCCTTGCCTCCCGATAAAATCAGTTCCGCCAGTCTGATGTCCTGCGGATAGGTGACTTTGAAATTGGTGATGTCGCCCGCCACCAGCTTGGCCTGAAAACCCATCTGCTCGACCGCCTGCGCCTCGTCGGTCACCACCGTGCCGTCCAGCAGCGACAGCGCGCGCTGCAGCAGGCCGTAGCGGAACATCTGCGGCGTTTGCGCCTGCCACAGGCCGTCCCTCGGTTCTGTGCGCAGCACGCGGTTGTCGGCATCAGCCCGCTTCAGGGTATCCGCCACCGGCACCGCCAGCAAGCCACCGAAGGGGTCTTCGCCCACTTCCGCAATCAGCCGGTCGAGCAATGCAGCGCTCAAGCCGGGCCGGGCGGCATCGTGCACCAGCACCCAGTCCTCGAAGCCGACTTCATCGCGTATGGCATCCAGGCCGTTGCGCACCGATTCGAAACGTTCCGCCCCGCCGCAGTAGAGTACCTGGAGCTTGGCGGAAAACGCGCTCCAGTCAAAGGTTTGCCACAACTTGTCATGCGGCGCCAATACCACGTAAACGCGCTCGATGCGCGCGCAGCGGCACAGCGCAGCGACAGCGTAGTGGATCAGCGGCTGCCCCAGCACAGAAAGATACTGCTTCGGCGTATCGCCGCCCATGCGCGAACCAGTGCCGGCGGCGGGAATCAAGGCAAAGTAATTTGGCATTCTCTTCGGATAGGTCTATCTTGAAAACATATGCAATAGCCGCACGTAATTGGCAAGGAGGTTCCATGAAACAGATCCGTCCCGCCGCCGTTGCAGGCGCCTTCTACACTGGCGACCCGGGCATCCTGGCCGGCGAGATCGACGCCATGCTGGAAGAGGCGGAGCGGCACGCCGCTAAGCCGGCGCCCCTTCCCAAGGCGCTTATTGTACCCCATGCCGGCTACATTTATTCCGGCCAGGTCGCCGCGAGCGCCTATACTCTGCTGCGCCAGGGACACGACATCTATCGCCGTGTCGTGCTGCTAGGCCCGGTGCACCGCGTGCCGGTGCATGGACTCGCCTTGCCGAGCACGGAAGGTTTCGCCACACCGCTCGGCGTAGTGCCCCTCGACTTCGGCGCGATGGCAAAGATAGCCGGTCTGCCGCAGGTGGTGGAATACGATGCGGCCCATGCCCTGGAGCATTCTCTGGAGGTTCAACTGCCTTTCCTGCAAACCGTGCTCGATGACTTCAAACTGGTTCCGCTGGCAGTAGGCGACGTCACGCCGCAGGAGGTTGCCGAGGTACTGGAACGCCTATGGGGCGGCCCGGAAACGCTAATCGTGATCAGTTCCGACCTGTCTCATTTCCTGACCTACCGCGAGGCGCAGCGGATCGACAGCATCACCGCCCAAGCGATCCTGGATTTGCGCTGGCCGGTCAGCCACGAGCAGGCCTGCGGTGGCACGCCGGTGAACGGGCTGCTGCTGGCCGCGCAACACCACCATCTCAAGCCACGCCTGCTAAATCTGCGTAATTCCGGCGACACCGCCGGTGATAAAAGCCGGGTAGTCGGCTATGCCGCCTTCGCTTTCATTGATGAGGGCTCAAATGTCCATTGAAAAAGGCCGTATCCTCTTGCCGATCGCCCGCGCCACCATCTCGCAGGCGCTGGGCCAACCGATGGGGGCGGACGAGGGCGCGGTGTGGCTCAAGGAGCCAGGGGCCTGCTTCGTCACCCTGACCCAGCAGGGCCAGCTGCGCGGCTGCATCGGCAGCCTGGAGGCACGCCGCCCGCTGATCGAGGACGTCAAGGCCAACGCCTACGCCGCCGCCTTTTGTGATCCGCGCTTCTCCCTGCTGACGCCGGCGGAGATTGACTATACTGAAGTGGAAATATCGCTGCTTTCCCCGATGCAACCGATGACGTTCAGGAACGAGTGGGATGCGCTGGAACAGTTGCGCCCAGGCATTGACGGCGTGTTATTCGAGTGCGGCCACTACCGCAGCACCTTCCTGCCACAGGTGTGGGAACAGCTGCCGGAGCCCGAGGTTTTTATGGCCCAACTCAAGCGCAAGGCGGGTCTGTCTGCGAATTTCTGGGCCCAGGATGTGAAACTGGCGCGCTACACAGTGAATAAATGGAAGGAATCGGAACTGACATGAGCGCCAGCCATCCCGCCCGCTGGTGGCACAAACTCGACGATGGCCGCATCCAGTGCGACCTGTGCCCGCGCGACTGCAAGCTGCACGAGGGCCAGCGTGGACTGTGCTTCGTGCGCATGGCTGAAGGCGGCCAGATGGTGCTGACCACCTATGGCCGCTCCTCCGGCTTCTGCATCGACCCGATCGAGAAGAAACCGCTCAATCACTTCTACCCCGGTTCGAGCGTCTTTTCCTTCGGCACCGCCGGCTGCAACCTGGCCTGCAAGTTCTGCCAGAACTGGGATATCAGCAAAGCCAAGGATATGGACCGCCTGATGGATGAGGCCTCACCCGAGGCCATTGCTGCCGCTGCCGAGAAACACGGCTGCAAGAGCGTCGCCTTCACCTATAACGACCCGGTGATCTTCGCCGAGTACGCCATGGACACCGCCGACGCCTGCCATGCCCTGGGGATAAAGACCGTGGCGGTCACCGCCGGCTACATGCACGACCAGGCACGGCGCGAGTTCTACGCCAAGATGGACGCCGCCAACGTGGACTTGAAGAGTTTCACCGACAACTTTTATAAAAATCTGTGCAGCGGTCACCTGCAACCGATATTGGATACGCTGCTTTACCTGCGCCGCGAAACGAATGTCTGGCTCGAGATCACCACCCTGCTCATCCCCGGCCACAACGATACGGACGAGGAGATCACCGCCCTCTCCCGCTGGGTATTCAAGGAACTGGGCGCGGACGTGCCGCTGCATTTCTCCGCCTTCCACCCCGATTACAAGATGATGGACGTGCCTCCGACGCCACGGGAAACCTTGGGCCGCGCCCGCCGCATTGCAATGAATGAAGGGCTGCACTACGTCTATACCGGCAATGTGCACGACCCGGAGGGCGACACCACCTATTGCCCGTCGTGCAAGAAGGCCCTGATCGTGCGCGACTGGTACCAGATCAACGCCTATAAGTTGACCGATGACGGGCATTGCCCGGATTGCGGTACGGCGATTGCCGGGCGCTTCGAAAAATTCACCGAGGCGTTCGGGCCGCGCCGCATCCCGATAACGATGCACGCCGGCCGCCAAGCCGAAAACCAAGGATGATCATGAAATCGGCCGAATTTTCGCAGCTGGTCAATATCCCGTCCGGCCCAGTAACCCTCGAAGGCATGCTGGAACTGCCGGAAGATGCTTCGGGCATTGTGCTGTTCGCCCACGGCAGCGGCAGCAGCCGCCTGAGCCCGAGGAACAACTACGTCGCGCGAGTGCTGCGCGATGCCGGCCTGGGCACACTGCTGATCGACCTGCTGACGCAGCATGAAGACGCGGATTACGCAACGCGCTTCGACATCCCCCTCCTGACCCGCAGGTTGCTGGCCGCGACCCGCTGGCTGCAAAACGAGGCCCGCACAAAGTCCCTTTCCATCGGCTATTTCGGCGCCAGCACCGGCGCAGCGGCAGCCTTGCAGGCGGCGGGAGAAGACGGGGTTGCCGCCGTCGTCTCCCGTGGCGGCCGCCCCGATCTTGCCGGCGAGGAAGCCTTGGGCAAGGTTGCGGCCCCCACACTCCTGATCGTGGGGGGATTCGACGACGTGGTGATCGGTCTCAACCAGGCAGCCTATCGGCTTTTGAAGTGTGAAAAGGAATTGGTGATCGTCCCGGGTGCCACCCATCTGTTCGAGGAACCCGGTACTCTGGAGCAGGTAGCGAAGCATGCAGCGAACTGGTTCGGCAAATTCATGCCACACCCTGGCGCAGAATCGCGATAACCTCCTCATCCTCCACCTGCGGGAAATCCATGTAAAACTGCCCCACCGCCTGGAACCATTCAGGCGTCTCCAGACATACCACCTCATCGGCATAGCGCGCCACTTTTTCCAGCGTGTCCGGCGGGGCCACCGGCACCGCGCAAATCAGCTTTTCAGGATTTTTCGCCCGCAGGGCATGCAGTGCCGAAATCATGGTGGCGCCGGTGGCCAGGCCATCATCGATCACGATCACGATGCGCCCCGCCGGGTCGATCGGCGGACGGACCGGGGTGTACTGGGCGCGACGATTGCGCATGGTTTCCAGTTGTGTCTGCTTTTCGGTTTCCAGATATTCAGGAGTAGCGCCCGCCTGCGCCGCATAATCCGCGATATAGGTCCAACCGCTTTCATCGATGGAACCGACGGCGAATTCCGGGTTGTAAGGCGCGCGCAGCTTTCTCACCAGCACCACGTCCACCTCCCCATCCAACTCCTTGGCAATTATCCTCCCCATGGGCACAGCGCCACGCGGAATGGCCAGCACCAGCGGATTTTTCCCTTTGTATTCGGCAAGGCGCTCCGCCAGTCGGCGGGCGGCTTCATTGCGATCGCGGAATGGCATGATGGCTATCCTTTTCTCGTTAATCCATATTAAATATTAGTCATTTTCCCGGATGAAATCGTGGTTTTTATTGACGAAAATGAAACAATCATTAAAATACCGACATCTTTTCATAAGAAAAAAGCATGCTTCGTTCCCATCAATTTCTTCTGTGCGGCGGATTTTTGTTGCTTGCCGGCACCGCCTCGACAGGCGAAGCCACCGACCTGGCAGTACCCCAGCAGACTGTGCTTTCCAGCTCAATCGACAAGGCGTCGGATATGCTGGTGTACGCCCTCAATCTGGTGGGCGTGAATTACAAATATGGTGGAAAATCACCCGAAACCGGGCTGGATTGCAGTGGTTTCGTCAGCTATGTTTACAAGCAGGCCGCAGGCCTTGTTCTGCCGCACAACGCCCGCGCCATCAGCATGTTCGGGCAGAAAATCACCATTTCCGAGCTTCAGCCCGGCGACCTGGTGTTCTACAATACCATGCGCCACGCCTATTCCCATGTCGGCATCTACCTCGGCGAAAACAAGTTCGTCCATGCCTCGGTGACCGGGCGCGGCGTCGAAGTCGTCAACATGAATGAAAACTACTGGGTCAAGCGTTTCAACGGCGCCCGCCGTGTAGTTACTTCCCGCCTGCCTTTTGCTGCAGCTTCGAACGAATAAGCGATAGCGCGGCCAGCGCCGCTTTCTCACCTTCCATGATGGCCAGATGCTTCTGGTCGAATTCGGTTGCCCCTATCGTTCCGGTTTGCGGCCGAATCACAACATCCGCTTCAGCCAGTTCATAACGGCCAATGGTCTGCCCCATGATGTTGAAGGTCTGCAGCATGATGTCTACGGTATCGTTCACCTTGGCATAGCGCGGCTTGCTGGAGATATCCACCGCGATCACGATATCCGCCCCCATGGCACGCGCCACCTTGACCGGAATCGGGCTCACCAGCCCGCCGTCAACATACTCCTTGCCGCCGATACTGACCGGCTGGAACACGCCAGGGATGCTGCTGGAAGCGCGCACCGCCATGCCGGTATTGCCGCGCCTGAACACCGTTATCTCGCCGCTTTGCAGTTCCGTGGCAACCGCCGCGAATGGCTTATTCAGGCGCTCGATGGCGCGATCCTGCAGTGCCTTGTTGATGAAGTTCTGCAACATTTCGCCCTTGACGAAGCCCCGGTTCGGCAAGGCCCAATCTCCCACGCTGTCCTGTTCAAGCTGGAAGGCAATCTTCTGGAGTTCGAAGCCGCTGTAGCCTCCGGCGTAAAGCGCTCCCACCACGCTGCCCACGCTGGTGCCGACCACCATGTCCGGCACGATGCCGTGCGCCTCCAGCGTCTTGATCACGCCGACGTGAGCGAACCCGCGCACAGCGCCGCCGCCCAGCACCAGTGCAATCTTAGGTGCCGGCTGTTTCGCCGCGGCGGGCGGCGCCACTGTATCCGGTTGAGGCCTGGGGACAGACTTATCCGGGGTGAAAACAGGCCGCAAGGCGCAGCCGTAAAGCAACATCAAAACGAGGAATGAAACGCAGAGTCTTCTGAACATACCGGGAACCAAATGTATCCTGAAAAGGGCAAAGCGAATATTGTACCGCACCCTGCCTCCGCTTCCCCAAAGGCTTTATTGAGCATACATCCTGATTCCGGCAGCCTAAGAGGCGCTACGCTTGTGTTTTTCAGCCCCAAAGTATCTAATCATCAGAAACCATGGCTTCTCTCCGATCAAGCGCATACATGTTCGCCAACAATGTTAAATTCAGCCTCGGGGCCGGCTTTGCGCTGGTGCTGGCGCTCATGCTCGCCCTTGCACTGGTGGGTCTGCACCAGATGGCCGCCATCAACGAGCGGCTCGAAGACATCGTCGAAAACAACAACGTCAAGACTGAACTCGCCACCATCATGCGCGACTCCCTGCGAGAGCGCGCGGTCAGCATGCACACCATCGTGGTTTTAAAGGACGGGTTCGAGAAAGACAGCGAGCTGATGAACTTTTACGAATATGGCGGAAACTACGCTGTCGCACGGCAAAAACTTGAGCAGATGGTGTCCAGCGAACAGGAAAAACTAGTACTGGCTCAAATAAGCAACCTCACCCTGACTACCCAACCGGTCGTCCTCAAGACCATCGAGTTCGCCATGGAACACAGTCCGGCAACGCTCGATCTGATGCAAAACGAAACCATACCGGCTCAGAAAAGACTGTTGCGGGAACTGGATGATCTGCTCAAATTGCAGCGCGAGGCGACACATGCAGCGGCCGAGGGAGCCGCGGCCGCCTACCGGGAAACACGTCTGCTGATGCTGATACTTGGCGCGGTGGCGGCGTTTCTAAGCATAGGCATTGCGATTTTTGTCACCCGCCGGGCAGCGCATCACACGCTGGAAATTGAAAAGGCCGCCGACATCAAATCGGAGTTCGTCGCCAACGTCAGCCATGAAATCCGCACGCCGATGAACGGCATCCTCGGTATGACCGCGCTTCTGCTGGATACCAGCCTGACCCCGGAGCAGCGTGACCATGCCGAAACCGTACGCATTTCGGCTGAATCGCTGCTCGCCATCATCAACGACATCCTCGATTTTTCCAAGATCGAGGCCGGCAAGCTGGAACTGGAATCGGTCGATTTCGAGTTATGCGAAACCGTGGCGGAAGTTGCCGAACTGCTGGCGGGCCAGGCGCAAAGCAAAGGACTCGAACTGCTGTACGACATACCCCCCGATCTGGACGGCCGCCTGCACGGAGCAGCCGGGCGCCTGCGCCAGATCCTCACCAACTTGACGGCCAACGCGGTGAAGTTTACCGACACCGGCGGGGTGCTGCTGCGCGTACTCAAGGAAACAGAGGAAAACGAGACGATATGTCTGCGCTTCGAGATCCAGGATACCGGCATCGGCATCACCGACGAAGATCACAAACGACTGTTTCAGGCCTTCTCCCAGGGAGATGGTTCCGCCGCCCGCAAATATGGCGGCACCGGCCTCGGCTTGATCATTTCCAAGCAGCTCACTGCCATGATGGGAGGGGAGATCGGGGTGGAGAGCCGCCTCGGCCTGGGCAGCACTTTCTGGGTTCGCCTCAGGCTGAAAAAACAGACCGATTTAACGGAAAGACAAAATCCCGCGTCATGCCTGGCGGGGCGTCGTACTCTTGTAGTCAGTGAAAATGGCGGCACCCGCATGGCCCTTAAACGCCACCTTGAATATTGGCAGGTTAACTGCAGCACGGCCGCCAACGGCCAACAGGCGCTGGAAGCGCTATATGCCGCCCACAAGCGCCAGGCACTTTTCGACCTGATCATCCTCGACATGCCCCTGCCCGACATCGAAGCGGATTCCCTGGCACGGCTAATCAAGGATAAGGATACATTCCGATCCATTCCTCTGATGTTGTTCGCCCCCATCACCTTAGGCCAGCATTACAAGGAGAAAATGATCCATGCCGGGATAGACGCGCTGCTCGCCAAGCCTGTTCGCCTGAAGAAACTGGCGAAAACGCTCGCAGCCGCGCTGAATCCATCCTGTCTGGTGGCACTCCCTGCAGCGCCATCCGTTGCCGGAACAATCCCGCCGCATGTCCGCATCCTGGTGGCCGAAGACAATCCGGTCAACCTGAAGGTAACGCTGTACATGCTGCAAAAGATCGGCTTGCAGGCCGCTATCGCGGCCAATGGACAGGAGGTGTTGGATACGCTCGACCGCGAACGCTACGACCTGGTCCTGATGGACTGCCAGATGCCCAGGATGGACGGCTTCGAGGCCACCGCCGAAATCCGCCGCAGGGAGCAAGCCGGCCATTTCCCCCGCATGCCGATTGTCGCCATGACCGCCAACGCCATGCGCGGCGACCGTGAGAAATGCCTGACCGCGGGCATGGACGACTACCTGATGAAACCGCTGAAGTTGGAAAACCTGGCAGCCACGCTGAAAAAATGGCTGCCACAAACGATCTTACACGGGCTTCCCCTACACTCCCTTTCGGGTCGCATAGGACAAGAGCCCGTAGAAAGTCGGAGTCCTTTAGGGCAAACGACCTTACACGGGCTTCCCCTACACGCCCCTTCGGGTCGCATACCCTCGGCCAAACCACCGGACAAGGGGCAGGCGTCCGTCAATAACGCACCTGCCGCTGAAATTCCGCCCATCGACCTCGAAAACCTGAATGCCACCTACAAGCAGGACCGGCAAATCGTGGCAGAACTGCTGGCGCTTTATCTCGACACGACACCCCCGCTGCTGGAGAAGCTGAATGCCTCGATCACGCGGAAAGACAGCGCGGGAACAAGGGCAGCCCATGAAATCAAGGGGGCATCAGCCTACATTGCCGCCGGGGAAATGGCGGCCCTGGCACGAAATATAGAAAAGGAAATCAGGGATGCGGCCTGGGAGCAAGCCGGGGAACATTTCGAGCAGATGGAAGCGGCATTTATCCGCGTTCTGGCTTACGTCCATCAACAGAATGCAATGATGGAGCCGGTTTCTCAATAAGTGATGGTTTTCCAGCTGTCGTCCATCACCCGGGTAACGAAAGTGGCCGCGCCGGCGATGCCGCTGCATTCCGGTATCAGCTCCTCCCTGGTTGCATCACAGGGCTCCATCGCCCCGCCGCAGGCAAGAAACTTCACGCCGTGATCGCAAGCGTCTTTCATGAAACCGTACACTGACTTGGTGCGGTTGTCGCTAGGGTAGAGGTTCTCGGCAACGCCCTTGACCAGCAGCCGCACCGAGCGGCTGGCGAAATAAATCTCGACATCCACGTCCATCGCCGCTGCCGCGGCCGCCTGAAAAAACGGCGTGCCGCATACATGCGGATGATCCGGATCGATTGTCAGCAGCATGATTGCGAGTTTGTCGGCCATAGCGTTGCGTAACGTACCCGATTTGGCGCAAGGCGTCAAACTGGACCGGTTCAGCTGTGGTGAGCCACAAACCCATATCGGCATGCTGAAAAATTGATAATCGTGAGGTCGGACGCCTCAACAACAAATGAAAACTCATTTCAAAACATCGGACACCCATTGACTGACAGGCAGTCTTACACGAAAAGCAGTGCCCTGGCCGACCTCGCTTTCCACCTCGATTCTGCCCTGGTGTTTCTCGATGATGCCGTAGGAAAGGGACAAACCCAGCCCGGTGCCCTTGCCCACCGGCTTGGTGGTGAAGAAGGGGTCGAAAATCCGCTTTAAATTCTCCGGCGCAATGCCTTTGCCGGTATCCGATATTTCCACCCACACCATGTCGCCCTCCGCCCAGGTGCGTATCGTGATCCGCCCATGCGCCTCCTCGCCGATGGCATGGGAGGCGTTGACCAGCATGTTCATGAACACCTGGTTGAGCTGGGAAGCCAGGCACTCCACCTGCGGCAGGGAGCCGTATTCCCTGACCACTTCCGCGTTGTACTTGATTTCGTTATGGACGATGTTGAGCGTGCTGTCGATACCCTTGTGCAGATCGACCCATTGCCACTCCGCCTGATCGACATGGGAGAAGTCCTTGAGATCCTGCACGATCTGCTTCACCCGCCCTATCCCCTCGCCGGACTCCTTGAGCAGATCGCGGACATCCTGCTTCAGATACGCCCAATCGGCTTCCTGCTTCAGCGTCCGGATTTCATCCAGCAACGGCTGACCAGCCAGCGCGGATTCGGCCCGTTCATAAGCGTCCGCCACCTTGAACAGATTTTCCACATATTGCCCCAGGGTGCCGAGGTTGGAATTGACGTAGCCGATGGGGTTGTTGATCTCGTGCGCCACGCCTGCCGCCAGCTGGCCGATGGAAGCCATTTTCTCCGATTGCAGCAACTGGTTGTGCGCTTCCTCGAGCTTTTTAATCAAGGCTTTCTGCTCTTCCTTTTCCCGCTGCAGCGCTTCTTCCGCCTGCTTGCGCGCGGTGATGTCGCGGAAGCTCAACACCCTGCCCACGCTGTCCACGCCCAGCGACTGAGGCAGGGAATAGCGCTCAATCACCCTGCCGTCGGTGCAAACGAAGGTGTCGTAGCATTCCACTTCGGGGTGATGGCACAGGTATTCCAGCTTTTCCGTGAACGCGGACGGGTCTTTCAACTGCCCCAGCAGGTGCTGCATCAGGTGGTCGTGATCCCAGAAGGCGAGGGTTTCGTCAGTCACGCGCCACATTTCGATGAAGCGCTGGTTGAAGCGCACGGTGCTGGCCTCCCTGTCCAGCGCCAGAATGCCGTCGGCGGTGGATTCCAGGGTGGTGCCGAGGAGGGACAGGTGATATTCCAACTGCGCCTCGGCACGCTGCCGCTCGGCCAGCTCATTGCGCAGTTCGCTGTTGCGCTCGGTCAGCTCCTTCGACATCAGGTCCAGCGAGCGCTCGATCAGCAGCCGGTCGGCATCGGCGCTTTCATAGGCCTCGTTCACTGCCGCGATAAACAGCGACAAGCTTTCCGGCATGGCGGCCTGGCCATCCAGAAAGCGGTTGATCTGCCGTTGCAGCAAACGGTGCATGCTCATGCCCTAACGCTCCGAGAAAGTGGTGATGGTCATGGTCTGGTTATGCAGCTCGCAGCCGGTGATCGCGTCGTGAGGGCAGATTTCGCCGTAGGAGTAAAACCCCGTCAGCACGGCACTCTCGCCCAATACTTCGCGCACGCCCTCGACTTCCTCCTCGATACGTTGCTTCAGCACCAGCTTGCGCCCCACGCAACTGATCAGGATCGCCAGATCGGGGGAGGCGCTCCCCAGCGCTTCATGGCTCGCCCTGGCCGCGCCGCTCGCGCCATCCACCAGACGGTCGAAATTGGCCTTCATCAGACGCGCATGAGCGCCTTCCGGCATATCCCCGGCAAAGGTCATGCTCTGATCTTCCTCGCTGACGCCCAGGACGGTTCGCACCAGGCTGTAGCCTTCCTCTCCGTTGCGCAACGCCAGGGGAAACAGCAGAGCCGCGGCCGGCAAGCCCGCTGCATGCTCGGCCAGATAGCGCTTGTACAGTCCCAGCGCCGACTGGCCGTCCAGCTCGTAGAGGACATTGCCGCTGGATTTCGTGACCAGGCGTTCCGGGCCGAAGACGTCCCAGCCGCCGAGTGAACCGTAACCCACCTTGAGGCGGCTGCCGTAAAAACCCAGCGCCGCGATTTTTCCCTCCGCCACGTTACCGTCGGCACACACCAGGGTGCGCGCAAAACGACTGCCGTCCCCGGCCAGTCCGCCCGTGACCGCCACCCCTTGCGCATTTTGTCTATGCCGCCAAAAACCAGCACCCATTGTGCATCGCTCTATCCAGGGTGCTGACACCTTCCGGCTGCCAGCCTGTTTTTTCCGTCCAGTAGCGTTGTTCGATTTTCATGCTTCCCCCATCTGCTGGAGGCCCGCCCTCGGGCCGATTGATTCGCGGCCAACACCCATCCCCATCCTAACTTTCCCCTTTGCATACGATTCCGCATGGGCTTCAGCCCAGCCGCATGCGGCACTCCGATCCGCTATGGGTCGTAGAACTGACCCATGCGGAGTCGTATGTAGCGGATCGGAGTCCCTTTAGGGGAAGGGGAAGGGACAATTGCCTCCCCTCCCGCTCTTGTGCCCAGGCCGTAAGGCCGTCGGGTATGCGGGAGGGGATTGAGGGGAGAGGGCTGGCGCCGCTCCCACAGAATCATCGGCCCTCACTCCCGAGACAAGAGCACGGCCAGCCAAGGCATCAAGTTTTCCAGCTCAATGTCGAGCTCGGCCAGCACTTCCTGCGCCCCTGCCATTTCCCCGCTGTGACCCAGTTTCTCCAACCGCAAAGCGAGCTCATGTCCATCACGGGCGGCGAGGATACCCAGCATGCCCTTCAAGGAATGGGCAGCATGCAGCAATGCCTTGCTGTCGGCAGCGTCAATGGCAGAGGCAATCTCGTCCCGATATTTTGGCAGCCCGGCAAGGAACATCTCCACCAACTGCACCAGCAACTCCATGTCCCCGCCGACACGTTCCGTCAATTCTTCCTCGTCGATCTTGCCCCTTGCTGATTCTTCCGGTTGCCCTTGTGTGACCTTGCCACGCCTCGCCAGGACATTTTCGATCTCCGCCAGCAACGCCTGCCGACGTAGCGGCTTGGGCACGTAGCCATCCATGCCTGCCGCCAGGCAGCACTCCCGGTCCCCTTTCATGGCGTTGGCGGTGAGTGCGATGATCGGGATGCGACAGCCCTCCTCGCGGATGCGCGCCGTGGCTTCCAGCCCGTCCATCACCGGCATCTGCATATCCATCAGGATCAGGTCGAACGCTTCGCGTTGCAGGGCAGCCAAGACCTCGATGCCGTTGAAAGCCACGGCAACACTATGTCCCTGCTTTTCCAGCAACGCGACCGCCACGCGCTGGTTGACGTCGTTATCTTCGGCCAGCAGGATGCGCAACCGGGATACGCTCGCCGCCGGTGCCGGGGCTGCTAACAGCGTCTCGTCAAAAGCGGAAATCGCTCCTGCGCCACGGACCATGCAGGTTGGTGCCATGCGCCAGCGCCGCAGGGTGTCGCCAGGGATGTGCCTGCTGGTGGCATTTTCGTCCGCCACCAGCACGGCCAGATCCTCCGGGTCGGCTACCGGCTGGGCGGCCTCCTTGAAGCTGGCGGTAAAGTGGAACACGCTGCCCTGACCAGCTTCGCTTTCCAGCCACATCCGTCCCTGCATCATCTCCGCCAGGCGAACCGAAATCGACAACCCCAGGCCGGAGCCGCCGTACTTGCGGCTGATCGAAGTGTCCGCTTGGGAAAAGGCAGCGAAAATAAAAGCCTGCTTTGCCTCGGGAATGCCGATGCCGGTATCCCGCACCAGGAAATGCAGACAAACCGTGTCGCCGGCTCGGCTTTCCGGCATGACCGACAGCACGACTTCGCCCTGCTCGGTAAACTTGATCGCGTTGCCCAGCAGGTTAATGAGAATCTGGCGCAGGCGGGCAGGGTCGCCGCACAAGCCATCCGGAATTTCCGGCGCGATCTCGTAAACCAGTTCCAGCCCTTTTTGATGAGCGTCCAGGGAAACGGTCATGACAGTCTCACTCACCACCTGGCCGAGGCTGAAATCGGTTTCTTCCATGTCCAGCTTGCCGGCTTCGATTTTGGAAAAATCCAGGATGTCGTTGATGATGGTCAGCAACGAATCGGCAGAAGATTTCACCATGCAGAGATAGTCCCGTTGATCACCCGTCAGCGTTGTTTCCAGGGCGAGCTCGGTCAAGCCGATGATGCCGTTCATCGGGGTGCGGATTTCATGGCTCATATTGGCCAGGAATTCGCTTTTCGCCCGATTGGCGGCTTCGGCGGCCTCCTTGGCCGCCTGCAAGGCATCCTGGGAAAGCTTGCGCTCGGTGATGTCGTTCAGGGCGCCGGTAATGCCGGTGATGCCGTACTCCTTGTCCTTCACCAGTTGTGCCGACACCTCGAACCAGCGCGAATCGCCCGCCTGGGTGACGAAACGGATTTCGTCGCGCCAGAATTCCTGCTGGCGCTCCAACAGGGGGAGCAGGCCGGCTAACCCGCGTTCCCGGTCGTCGGCATGAATGAAGTTGAGAAAATTCTTGCCCAGCGTATCCGCCACGGGGTGCCCCGTAATCTCCGCCCACATCGGGTTGAGAAAAACGAACGCGCTCTGTCTGTCGGTCTGGAAGATCACTTCATAGAGATTCTCCACCAGCGAGCGGTAGCTGTACTCGCTTTGCTGCAGGGCCTGTTCCTGGGCAAACAGGCGCGCCGATGCACTATTCAGCGCGGTGCCGAGCGCCTCGATTTCGACTGTTCCACAAGACACCGGCATCTGTTCGCCGCGCGCCTGATCCAGCCGGCCGGCAAATCGGGTCGCTGCCCGCAACGCGCGCAGCGGTGGCTGCAGCGACAGCGCCAGGACAAGAAGCGCTGCACCGATCGCCAGCCCGGCGGCCAACAGGCTTGTCTGCCAGATATTGACGACGATCTCGTTCACACTGTCCAGGCTGTAGGTCAGCCGGACCCACCCCAGCAGAGAGCCGCCCGACACCGGTTGCCACACTGCCATTTTTCCGGGCTGCACCAGGAAAGAATTCCATCCGGATGCGGCGCCGCTCCCCTCATCGTACTGGATCAGCGGTTTGGCGGCGGCGGGCAAACCGACCCTCGCGCTGCTGAAACGTGGCACCGCCCGCCCCCCCTGGTTGACGATCTCGCTCAACGGCCTGCCGCTTGCATCCACCACCAGTATGGAAAGGATGCTCGGAAAACTTGCAGACTGGGTGGAGACCTCCTCAATGCCGACAAAATCTCCGGTCACCATGAAGTTCGCGCTAGTCGTCGCCAGATTCCGGGCCAGCGCCACCATTTGGCCGGTCATCGCCTCGCGCGCCAGCATCGCTTGTTCGCGGGCGGTGTACCCGCCTAACCCCAGTATCGTCACGACAAGGGAAATGGAGGTAAACAGCATCAGTTGCCAATTAAAGCGGCGCGGCAGCCAGCGGTAATAAGCCGGTCTCCTGCCGCTCGCGTCCCCCGGCGCGTGCGTGCCGTCATCCACCCCGCCACTCCTTTTCCAGTACCAGATATTTCTCAATATTCAGCCTTTCCAGCGGCCGGTAATCCCGCTCATAGTCTGCCTTCACCGGCATTGGCATACGGATTTCCCTGAGCATCTCCCGGCCGGCGGCATCCCGCTGCAACGCCAGGAACGCCTCCGCCACCGCTGCCCTGACACGCTCCGGCACGCGCGGATGCGCGACCACCGGATGGGGCGCCGTGCCGGGTGTCTGATAAAGCACGGCCAATTGCTCCCGCACTTCGGGCACCTCATCTTTGAAAAAGGCGTTAACGCCGCCGCCCGCCGCCACATTCCCCTGGGCTACATGCCGGAACACGTTGGAGTGGGTATTGAGATAGCGCGGTTCGAAGCGGATTTTCTCCTCTTCGGCAAGCAGCGCACGCAGATAAAGAGAGGCGCCGAACGCATTGGGCGCGGGAAAACCGATGGTTTTGCCGTCCAGGTCGCGCAGAGATTTGTACGGGCTGTCCCGGCGTACCAGCAGGATGCCGGTCAGCGGCTTGCTGTCGCGCAGCAGCGGCAGATAAGCCTGCGCCCGTTTGGCCATGACCGCGTGGTAGGGATTCATGTAGGCAAAATCGGGGGTGCCCTTCATGAAATCCGCCTCGAATTTTGGAATGGACGCGGTAATCTTGAGCTCCAGGGCAACCCCGGTTCCGCGCGAGATGCGATCGAGAACCTGCCACCACTCCCGGTGCAACTGCGCAGGGCTTAACTGCGGCACCACCGCGAAGGTGTAGGTGTTGGGCGTCTGCGCACCCGCGCTACCCGCGCAAAACGCCAGCGCTGCGAACAGGATGGTCGGAAGAAATAACAGGCGGAGGAATTCCATGATGGATGGCCTTTCGATCTATCCGGAATTTTTCCGGGCATCGTTTTTTCCGGCCATCTTGGCTATGGTGTCCACCACTTTCCGGTAGACATCCCGCGGCATAAACGGCTTGACCACATAGCCGTCCACGCCCAGCCCCATGAAAGCCTCGATAATTTCCTGGTTGCTGTTTCTGCCGGATACCATGATGAACGGCACGCGCTTGAAATGGGGTCTTGCACGCATCCAGCGCAACAGGTCTTCCCCGCTTCCATCCGGCATGAGCCAGTCGCACACCACTGCGTCGTAGCGTTCCTCACCACCCAGCTTGTCCATCGCCTCGCTGGCGCTGCAGGCCTCTTCCACAACCATGAAAGGGTTGATGCGGCCAAGGCCCGAGACCAATAGAAAGCGGTGAACCGCCACGTCGTCCACCACCAGCAGGCGCAGCTTGCGGGAAAAATCAATTTCCATCGTTTCTGTTTCCATGTTTTCCTCTTCCGTTGCAGGAGGCCCGCCCCCGGGCCGATGAATCTGTGGGAGCTGCGCCCTCGCCGCGATTAATCGGCCCGGGGCGGGCCTCCTACATCACAAACACAGCGATTCGTCGGCCCGGGGGCGGGTCTCCCACATCACAACCACAGTGCATCCCAATGGGGATAGGCGCCGACATTCGGCACCAGCCCCTTTCTTAATGGATTGGCCACCACATAGCGTGCAGTGGCTGCCAAATCCTCATCCTTGCGCAAAGCGTGGTCGTGAAACACCGGCTGCCAGACACCACCGCCTAGCCGATGCGCAACCACGGATTTTATCCTCCCGACGACACGCGACAGCCTCACGCCTTCTCCCAACTCCAGCAACCAATGCAAATGATCCGGCATCACCACAAAAGCCAGCGTCTTCGCACAATCCGTTTCATGCTCTGCCTGGAGGACATGGATCAAATGGCGCGCCGCGTGGAAATCCGAAAAAACCGGCTTGCGGCCCAGCGTCACGGTAGTGACAAGATAGATTTGCCCCGTCTCTGAAAACCGCCCCTTGCGCAGATCCTTCGCATGCGGCTTCATCACTTCCCCTTTTTGCTTTCCATCTCAATGTTGACGCGTCCTCCTCTATTGTAGGAGGCCCGCCCTCGGGCCGATGAATCTGTAGGAGCGGGCGCCCTCGCCGCAATGCTATCGGCCCAAGGGCGGGCCTCCTACAGGAAATTATCCCGACAATATCGCCCGTGGAATGTCCTGCAACCCCATCACCCGATCGACCCCGCCCAGCTTGATCGCCTCCTTGGGCATGCCGAACACCACGCAGCTTTCCTCGTCCTGGGCGATGGTGGGCGCGCCGGCTTCATGCATCTCTTTCAGTCCTTTGGCGCCGTCGTCGCCCATGCCGGTCATGATGATACCGGTGGCGTTCTTGCCGGCGAACTTCGCCACCGAGCGGAACAGCACGTCCACCGAAGGGCGGTGGCGGTTGACCAGCGGCCCGTCTACCACTTCGACGTGATAATAGGCGCCGTTGCGCTTGAGCAGCATGTGCTTGCCGCCCGGCGCGATCAGGGCGCGGCCGGGAATGACGCGGTCGTTGTGCTGCGCCTCTCTCACCTCGATCTGGCACAACTCGTTGAGACGCGCGGCAAACGAGGCGGTGAATTTCTCCGGCATGTGCTGCACGATGACGATGCCGGGGCAAACCCGTGGCAGGGCTGTCAACACCGCCTCCAGCGCCTGGGTGCCGCCGGTGGAAGTGCCGATGGCGACGATGCGCTCGGTGGTCTGCGCCATGGCGTGGCTGCCGGGCGCGGCGAGAATGGCGTCGGCGTTGAGCTTGGGCGCCGCTTTCAAGGCCATGATCGGAGCTATTTTCAAACGTTTGACATTGGCCTGGGCCGCCGCGCGTACCGCCGACACCAGTTCGTGGGACGACTCCTCGAGGAAGCGCTTGAGCCCGATTTGCGGCTTGGTGATGATCTCGACGGCGCCCGCCTCGAGCGCCTGCATCGTCGTCGCCGCCCCCTTTCCCGCCAGCGAGGAGCAGATCACCACCGGCGTGGGGCGCTCGGCCATGATTTTCCTGAGGAAGGTGATGCCGTCCATGCGCGGCATCTCGATGTCGAGCACGATCACGTCCGGCCATTGCTTGTTCATGCGCTCGATGGCGAAGATCGGATCGGAGGCCGCGCCGATCACCTCGATATCCGGCTCCCGATCGAGCATGGCCTGCACTACCTGGCGCACCACGGCGGAATCGTCCACCACCATTACCTTGATTTTTTTCATCAACAGAAACCAGACATCTAAAAAAGGGGTTGTGGGAGCGGTGCCAGACCTCTCTCCAACTCTCTCCCTCCGGGAGAGAGGGCAATAGTCCCTTCCCCTTCCCCTGAAGGGACTCCGATCCGCTTTGGGCTAAAGCCCATGCGGAATCGTATGCAAGGGGGAAGGTTAGGATGGGGATGGGAGTTGGGCGCGATTTTATGCACCAAATCGCGACGAGCGCGCCGCTCCCACAGAACTGCCGGCCACCGCATGCTCAAACTTGATTTTTTCATGCCTGACCCAGACATTGCCGTCGCGCAAATCGAAGATGACGCGGCGATGGCCGTAGCCGCCCGCGTCTTCGCTCTGGATGCGAAAA
>Ga0315268_10003022_pt1 | contig 18663 bp, 25 predicted proteins | sample C1_top_MG_FD_204535 | JGI IMG/M metagenome (GOLD analysis project Ga0315268, IMG submission 204535) | Sediment microbial communities from Yellowstone Lake, YNP, Wyoming, USA - C1_top | ecosystem: Environmental > Aquatic > Freshwater > Lake > Sediment | place: USA: Wyoming | collected 2017-08-01
AAGGTGCTGCGTCGGGGGCTGGCGTACGCAACGCCCCCGCAGGGGCCGGTTCGATTCCGGTGGTCCGCATCAGACAGGCTTCGGTCCACTGCGCCTGATAAGCAGCGCGAACCCTCCCCCGGGGCTCCGGGGCCCACAACAACACGGAGGACGGTACGATGGCTCGCGGCGACAACGGTATGCGGATTCCCAAGGACTTGGTGGCGCTGCCGCTCACCATGCCGCAGGTGCAGAAGATCCTGACGCTGCGCGCGACGCAGCGCAAGTTCGCGGCGCGCATCGCCGGACTGCCCAAGAAGGCGGACAAGTACGCGGCGTGCATCGACGCGGCGCGCACGGAGGAGCAGACGCTGATGGGCGAGGCGCAGGCGGCGAAGGCGCTGGCGGACGACCGCGCGGCGGCGCAGGCGGAGCAGGCCAAGCGCGAGGCGGAGCAGGCGGCGTCGGCGCAGCCGCTGGAGGCGCAGCCCACGGCCACGGAGCCCGCGCAGGAGTCGCAGGCGCACGCCATCCCGGCGCGTCGTCGGCGGTAGAACGAAGGCGAGCGACGGGCCCCGCCTGCGGGGGCCCGCTGCGTTTACACGTGGAGGCGAAGTGGGCGACTACGAACGTGCGATCTATGACGCGGCGAAGTGCTGCGACGAGCGCGAGCGCGCCGCACAGGCCGTACTCAAGACGTGCGAGTTCGTGCCGGGGGCGGTAGGCGACTCGCTTCGATTGATGAACTCGGTGAGAGAACGGGAGGCGTCAAAGTGCGCCGCCGCGATCCGCCTTCTCCGTCCCGCCCCGCCCGCCCCCGTCGAGCCGCTTCCTCGGTGCGAGCATGGGCACGCGCTACGCGACCACGGAGACGACTTCTTGTGGCCCCCGTGCGGATGTCGCCACGCGGAAGATCCGACGTTCACTACCGCACCGAACAACGTATCCCGCGACGGCGCGGAACGGGAACGCTAAATGTCCACGTCAGGCACCGACGGCTGGAGCGGCAAGGCCGACGACGCCAAGAAGGACGTGACGCTGCCCGGCGTGCCCGGCGTGCTGCTGATGCAGGCGCGCGGGCCGTGGTCGCTGGTCATGGAGTGGTACGACCACGTGACGGAGAAGAGCCGCACGCGCAGGATGCGCGCCATGCTCCGACATTTAGACGGGCGCTCGCTGGAAATGCCAAGCGCGCTGGAGGGCGCGCGGCTGGCGGACTCGCTGAACGGCTGGGAGCAGGCGCGCTGGTTCCACCCCGATCATCCCGAACGCTGGCGGATGCAGGGTGACGCGCTGCCGCACGATCCGGCGCAGGCGCGCTTCGACGCGCTGGCGACGCTGACGTGCGCGCTGGTCGGCAGGTTGCGCGAGTTCGCGGGCCAGCATCCGCTGGCGGACACGGCGGAAGCGAACCTGATCCGCTGGGGCGTCGTCCCGGCGAGGCCCCCGGCGAGGCTGACCAGCGTGCCCACGCGCGCGCCGTACGAGGCCCCGGGCCAGCAGCCGCTCGGCGCGGGCTGGACGGAACCCGCGTCAGGGTAAGCGTTTACACGCGCAGCACGGGCTCCCCGGATTCTCTGTTGACAGCCGGTTGAAGTCTGGTACATTCCGCGCACGGTCGCAGTGACCGACAGGAGTCCGCAACATGGCCACGACAGTCGTCCTTCGCGACTACCAGCAGGCGAGCATCGCGCAGGTGCGCGCGCTAGTGCGTGACGGGAAGCGCCCGATCCTTGTCCTGCCCACGGGCGGCGGCAAGACGAAGACGGCGGTGCTGGGGATCGTCAAGCCGACGCAGGCGCAGGGCGCGCGCGTTCTCTGGATCGCGCACCGCACGGAGTTGATCGGGCAGGCCGACGCGGACATCCGGCGCGAGGGCATCCGCACCGGCATCATCATGGGCGGCACGAAGTCGGACGCCAGCGCGCTGGTGCAGGTGGCCAGCGTGGCGACGCTCGCGCGGCGCACGGGCTCGCTGCCCGAAGCGCGCGTGGTCATCATTGACGAGTGCCACCACGTCCGCTCCGCCACGTACATGGGCGTGGTGGCGGAGTATACGAAGCGCGGCGCCATCATCATCGGACTGACGGCGACGCCGGAGCGGCTGGACGGCAAGGGGCTGGGCGACGTGTTCTCCGCCATCGTGGAGGAAGTGACCGTCCGCGAGTTGATCGACGCGGGCTCGCTGTCGGAGTACCGCTACTTCGCGCCGTACACGCCCGACCTGACGGGCATCAAGAAGGTGGGCGGCGACTACTCCACGGGCGCCACCAGCGAGCGCATGAACAAGTCCAGCGTGACCGGGAATCTGGTCACGACCTACCGCAAGCATCTGGACGGCAAGCGCGCGCTGGTGTTCGCGTGTAGCATTGAACACTCCAAGGCCATCGTGGAGCAGTTCAAGGCGCAGGGCATCAGTGCGGCGCATCTGGACGGCACGACGCCGGGCGGCGAGCGCGCGAGCGTGCTGGCGGACTTCGCAGCCGGGCGCACGCTGGTCGTCTCCAACGTGGACCTGTTCGATGAAGGCTTCGACTGCCCGGCCGTCGCTGGCGTGCTGATCGCGCGCCCCACGCAGTCCTTCACGAAGCACCGTCAGATGATCGGGCGCTCGCTGCGTCCGTTCGCGGGCAAGGAGTTCGCAGTCATCCTTGACCACGCCGGGAACTTCCTGCGGCACGGGATGCCGGACGACGTGACGGAGTGGACGCTGGAGTCCAAGGTGGAGAAGGAGCCCGCCGCCAAGCACAAGTCCTGCCCGGAGTGCTACGCGGTCCTGCCGGTCAGCGCGAGCGTCTGTCCGTGCTGCGGCTACGTCTTCAGCGCAGCCCCGCGCAGCGGCCCGGAGTTCAAGGACGGCGACCTGAACGAAGTGCAGCAGAAGCGCTGGACGCAGCCGGAGAAGGAACTGCTGTTCCGCACGCTGCTGGCGCAGGCGTCCTGCGGCGGCTACATGGTCGGCTGGGCGAAGCGGCAGTACCGCCTGAAGACGCGCGTTTGGCCGAAGGGCCTGAAGGCCATCGAAGAGCAGGCCATGCGTGACTGCCACCACGCGCGTGTGGACGACGCGACGCAGCGGTGCCGCTTCTGCGGGGCCTTCACCGGGACGAACGTCGGGGCCTACGCGACCGCGTGACAGTTGCGGCTGGCGGGGGGCGTGCTACGCTCCCCGCCCCCGCAGGAGTTCAGCGTGGCCGAACGCGACGTGCAGGCAGAAGTGATGCTGGAGTTCGGCGCGCTCCCATACCTTCGCATCTGGAGGCAGAACACGGGCGTGGCCGTCTACGAATCGAAGACAGGCGCGAAGACGTTCGTCAAGTACGGCGTGCCCGGAGGCGCGGACCTGTCCGGCCTGCTGGCGTGCGGCAAGCGCGTGGAGTTGGAATGCAAGCGCGAGGGCGGCGGACGCCATGAGCCGGAGCAGAAGCGTTTCGGCGCGATGATCGCGCGCATGGGCGGGATGTACGCGCTGGTCAGTTCCGTGGCCGACGCTCGCGCAGCACTTGACAGCCACTTGACCGTATGCGATACCTGCCGCTCACGGAGGCAGTTCGCGATATGATCCGCTTCAGCATCGGACACGGCAAGCGCGCGGGCAAGTGCGACCGCACGGCGGACGCCGAAGACTTCGCGGACTTCCAGCAGCAGTTGCTGGAGTTGCGCGGGCCCGACGAGTGGTGGAGCCCGCACGAATGGACGGGCGGCGCGCGCACGCAGGCGGGCTGGCTGGGCGCGTCGCTGATCGCGGCGGACGTGGACTACTACGGCGCCGGGCCGGAGGGCAAGGTCGAACACGCCCCGCTGCCGGACGCGCTGCGGCAGATGCTGGTGGATGCGTGGGAAGCCGGGACGATCCCGGGCGACGCCATGCACACGACTCCGCGCGGGCTGCGCGTGGTCGTCCTGCTGCCGGAGCGCTGCGCGGTGGAGCCGCTGTACCGGGCCGCTGCCACGGGCGTGGCGAAGCAGGTGGAGGACGCGCTGCGGTCCCTGACGGACGCGGACTTGAGATTGGATGCCGCATCGTGGGACACGGCCCGGTATCTCTGGGCGCCGAACGCGCGCGTGGACGGGCACGCGCGCAGCGCGCGCTGGCTGTCGCGCGAGCCCGGCGCGACGACGGTGGAGGCGTGGGCGGCTCGCGCCGTGGCCATCATCACGAAGGGCAAGGACGGCAAGCGCGCGGTGGACACGGACCTGCGCGCGGCGCGCGACCGCTGGCTGGCCGACCATCCGCTGCCGGACGTGGACGCGGAACGCACGTGCCCCACGTGTAAACACGCTGGCTGCTGGGGCGTCCTGCCGGACAGCACGACGCGCTGGTGGTGCTGGTCGGACTCGCACGACAAGGACTCCGGCGGCTGCGGGCGCAAGGCCGACAGCGGGCGCGGCTGGTTTGGCGACGCGCTGGACTTGGCGGCGCACGCACGGGGCATCAGCACGGGCACGGTGCTGGAGCAGGACGGATACCTGATCCGGGCGGGCGCGGCCGGGCGCACGGACGTGCTGCTGCCCGGAGCCCACCAGACGGGCGAGGGCACGCTGGAGCGCGGAACGGGCGACTTCGTCAACGACGTGCTGGGCCTGCTGACCGCTGGGCGGGCTTTCCGGCGCGGTACGACTCTGGTGGGGCTGGACGCGGCGGCGGGCGTCCTGCGGGCGTACAACGCCACCACGGCCGTGGCGCTGGCGGAGCAGACGGTGCGGCCGGTGCGCTGGTTCAAGACGAAGGAGGACGGTCCCTTCAAGGGGTACGCGCCGATGAACGGGAACCACGGGCGCATGATCTTGGATGCCAGCGAGGCCACGGAGATTCTTCCGATGATCGACGGCGTCGCGACGTTCCCCACGTACGCGCGGCAGAAGGACGGCAGCATCGTCCGCATCACGGACGGGTACAACCCGGACACGCGGATGTATCTGGTGCCGGACGCGGACGTGTCCGCGATCAACGCCAGCGGCACCGCGCAGGAGGCGCAGGCGGCGCTGGGCGACCTGCTGACGGACTTCCCGTTCGCTGACGATGCGAGCGTGGAGAACACGGTGCTGCTGATCCTGACGCTGATGATGCGTCCCGCCTGCGACACGGTCCCGCTGTTCCACGTCGGCGCGTCGCTGGAGCGCACGGGGAAGACGAAGTTGCTGCGCGAGTGCGTGGGCGTGCTGGTGACGGGGCGGCTGGCTCCGATCCTGATGCACACGGAGTCCGAAGAGGAAACGCGCAAGCGGCTGGACGCGCTCGCGCTGGAGGGGCAACCGTTCGCGATCATCGACAACCTGCCGACGGGAACCCCGACCGACAGCCCCAGCCTTGCAGCGGCCATTACGTCTTCGTCGCTGAAGTTCCGCATTCTCGGGCGCAGCGAAATGCAGGAGGCGCGCAACACGCTGACGCTGGCGACGACGGGCAACAACAGCCGCTTCAGCGCGGAGTTGGTGAAGCGCGCGGTTCCTATCACGCTGCGCGCAAAGGACGACGCCCCGGAGAAGCGCGGCGACTTCGCGCATCCTGACGTGGAGCAGTACGTGCGCGAGCGGCGCCCGGTGGTGCTGTCGCTGCTGGTCGGCGCGGTCGAACGGTGGATGGCGGCGGGCCGTCCTGATCCCGTCACGATCCCGCGCATCGGAGGCTTTGAGCGCTGGTGGTCAACCGTCTGCGGCGTGGCGGAGCATGGGCTGGGCCTGCGGCTCGCGCTGTCCAACAGGGACGACTTCACGGCGGCGAGCGGCGACGGCGTGAGCGACGACGCACGCGCGCTGGTCAAGCAGTGGGCCACGAAGTTCGGCGGCGACGTGGTGAAGCAGCGCGCGCTGTACGAACTGTCGGACGGGCTTGGACTGTTCGCGAACGTGATGGACGGCTGCGCGGCCGAACACGCGGACAAGCGTGCGGCGTTCTTCGCGCGCTACGTGCTGGACGGGCGGATGCGCGAGCGCCCCACGTGCGGCTACATCGTCACGCGGACGCCCGTCCCCGGGCACTACCTGCTGCGTGGCATGGACGACGAAGCGCCGAAGGGCGCGAAGCCGGAGGCAACCCCGCCGCCGGACGAGCAGGGATCGCTGGACATTTAGACGGAGGCGGACGTGAGCGCGATCAACGCGAAGGAAGTGCTGCGGGCGGAGTTGGCGCAACTGCGCGTGCAGTTGCAGGCGGCGCATCAGCGCGCGGCGCTGGTGACGCAGATGCTCTGCACGTTCATGGTCAAGCAGGGCGTGGACGAGACGACGCTGGAGCCGGAGCATCTGGAGGCGGCGATGGCGCGCTGCGGGATGCGGCTGGCCTGCGGCTTCGTCAAGGGCAAGGAGGACGGCGACGGACGCGCGGCGGAGGCTGCGGTCATCCGCCTGCACGTGCTGACGCCGGAGGAGCGCGAGGCGCAGAAGAAGGCCATCGAAGCGGCACGCGGCAAGGGCCCCGTGCTTCGCGTGGTCCGGGGCGACTGACGTAACCTGCGCGTTTACACGGGCTTACGTCGTCACCGGATTCTCTGTTGACAGCCGCTTGAAATGGGGTAGAGTACGGGCACGGTCGCAGTGACCGCTGGAGCCTTGACCATGAGCAGGACGAACAGCGCGGAGTTGGCGAAGGTGGACGCGGCAGCAGCCGGAGTCCGAAAGGCGTTCGATGGCGGCACCGCTCTCTCTGATTTCAACTACGTGGCGGCGTTCGTGCTGGACGCTCTGGAGGCAGCGGGCTACCGGCTGGTCAAGGCGCGCGTGAAGCCGGTCAAGCAGGACACGCGCAGCCGCGCGGGCTGCGTTCTGGTCCATCCCGCGAACATCCTGCCCGGCGCGACCTACCGGCAGGGCGGGCTGGAGTTCAAGGTGCAGGCGAACGACTCGTACGGCGTCAACGGCGACGGGCGCGTGCTGACCGTCCGCACGCAGGGCGGCGACACGGTCAAGGCGAACGTGAACTGCAACAGCCCCGAAGTGCTGGTTCCCGTGCGCGTCGGCCAGCCCTGCGCGTTCTTCTGCGGCGACGACAAGTACGACTACCGCGTGGATGACATCAGCGCGGCGAAGGTCGGCGGCTTCCCGCAGTCCGTCTGGGCGGGCGGCTCGCGCTTCACGTGGCGCGCGGATCGCGCGCAGTACGTTCTGGCCGGGAACGCCAACGGCGCGCTGCGTATCGGTTGGTAGGACGAAACCCGGGGCCCGCGTTTACACGCGCGGGCCCCACAACACGGAGGGCGGACAGATGAAGCGCTTTTACTTCGCGGTCGTCGGGGCTCGCGAGTTCCCGCTGGATATGCTCCGATACGATGCGTGCTTCCCCGCGCGCGAAGAGGACGCGCTGCGCGCGGAGCGGCATCCCGACGAGCGGCGCATCGTGGTGCTGGCGCAGCAGGTGGATGACAAGTGCAGCCGCTACTCCGCGCGGCTGACGGACGGGCGCTGGTCGTCCTTCGGCTGGCGCGTGGTCAGTGCGTCCTGCGACGACGCGCTGGCGGCGGAGGACAGCGCGCGCGTGCTGTCCGGCATGACGGGGCTGCTGGAGGAGCGCAGGCGCGAAGTGCGGGAGCCCGGCTAAATGTTCTGCCCGCACGGCAACTTCATCGGCGAGAACGAAATGGGCTGGGCTCGTCCGCGCGCCTGCGACTGCCGGAACCCGAACGACATGGCGGGCTTCAGGCTGCTGGCGCGCGGGCGGGCGCTGGGCGAGGGCGTCAAGGCGCAGCAGGCAGGCGTGGCGCTCGCGGACAACCCCTACCGTGGAACGGGCGATCCGTACGTGGCGGGCGGCTGGACGATGGGCTGGAAGCGTTCGTGGGAGAACGATCCGGCGCGCGCGAACGACGTGAAGCGGCTGCGGTACTCCGGCCCGAAGCGCCACGCGGGACACACGGGCGCGAAGAATCGGCTGTAACCCGCTGGCGCTTCGGCGTTTACACGCGCTGCAAAAATATCTGTTGCAAGCCGGTTGACGCGGTGTAGAGTACGGGCACGGTCGTAGTGACCGCTGGAGCCTTGACCATGAGCCTGTCCGCCAATCAGTTCGCGGTGCTGAAGAAGATCGAAAAGATGGCCGTCATCCCGGCCAACAAGGCGCAGACGATCAAGGGCCTGATTGTGGAGGGCTGGATTTCCGGCGGCTTCGCGGTCGGCTTCGTCCTGACGGACAACGGGCATATCGTCCTGAACGACTACCGGGACGCCGTCAACGCCATGCACCGCCGGGTGGCGCAGCGCGAGCGCGAGCGCGTGGCGCTGGAGCGGGCGCGCGGCGCGAAGGCTGCGAGCATGACGGGCGCGGAGATCGCGGCAGCGTACGCGCGCTGGCACGCGAAGAACCCCGGCGCGCAGACGGGCGGGCTGGCCATCGACGTGAACGGCGAGGCGTACGAGTGGATGTCGTGGGAACGGATGATGTCGGAGTAGGCGACGCAACCCCGCGCGGGCGCTGCGTTTACGCGCGGCGCTCGCGCTCGCTGCTTTTTCTGTTGCAAGCCGGTTGACGTGGTGTAGAGTACGGGCACGGTCGCAGTGACCGACGGAGCCTTGACCATGACGAACGCGACGATGACGGACGAAGTGACGCACCTTTTCCAGCAGGCGGGGCTCGGCGTCGCGCCGTTCCGCTTCGTCGGCGCGCACGTGAAGACGTATCAGGCGTGCCACGGCGCCCCGGTGCAGCCGGGCGGCTCCTGCGCGTACTGCGGCACGGGCATCATGGAGTGCTGCGTCATCCGCGACGCGAACGGCAAGGAGTTCATCGTCGGCAACGTCTGCGTCGGCAAGACGGGCGACGCCGGGCTGATCAACCTGACGAAGCGCGCGATCAACGCGCTGCGGACGGCCAACAAGCACGTGCGCGACGACCTGCGAATTCAGGCCGCGCGCGAGTTGCTGGAAGTCCCGGCCGTGCGCGCTGCGCTTCAGGCGCAGCCCCATCCGCGCGGCTTCGGCGGACAGTCGATGCTCGACAGCGTCCGCTGGTATCTCGGTCACGCGGGCCGCAAGGGCATGGTGCAGGCCGCTCGCATCATCGAAGCGGCGCGGGCGTGAGCGCGTACACGAAGCACGGCGCCCCGGGGTTCGCGGGCGATCCGTCCGCGCTCCCCGGGCAGGAGCCGCTGACGGGATCGCGCACGCTGCTGGTGCGCGGCGTGCTGCTAAATGTCGAGCGCGAGTCCGCCATGCACTACCGCGTGAGCGTTCGCCTGCCGGGCTGGCCGGAGTGGCGCAGGCCGTTCTCCGCCACGGTGCGCGCCGGGAAGCAGGGCAGGCGCGTGGCCACGATCCTGAACGAAGCGCTGGCGCACCACTGCGGCAGCGCGCAGTTCAAGCGCAAGGGCACGGGCGCCTGCGACGTGGACGCCATCGTGCAGGGATGCCTGCACGTGATGCACGGCAGGCGCTGGCTGCGGCGCGACGCGACGGAACGCTGCGGAAGCGAGCGCGCGGCGGAGTACGACGAGCGGGCGACGGCTCCAACCTGCGAGTGGTGAACGAGTTACGGCGGCTCGACTTTTTCTGTTGCAAGCCGGTTGACGTGGTGTAGAGTACGGGCACGGTCGCAGTGACCGCTGGAGTTTCAGCCATGACGACGACGAACAAGTTATTCGTGTTTCGGATTCAGCAGGCGGTGCAGGACGCGAAGTGGTCCGATGTCTGCACGCGCCTGACGTTCGACAAGGCGCGGAAGGTTTCCGACGCGCTCCCCGCGCAGCGCGGGCTGACGGCGGCGGACTTCCGCGTGGTGATGGTCGAAGTGACGGCGGAGCAGTTCGCCACGTACGAGCAGGAGCAGGCCGACCGGGACACGGCGCAGGAAGCGCTGGCGGCGGAGGACGCGGTGTTCGCGGCGGAGCGCACGGAGCAGGCCAAGCGGCTGGAGTATCGCTCGGCGCAGGACGCGCTGGCGGACGCGAAGATCAGGTTGCAGGACGCCCGGCTGGCGCTGCGCGGGCAGCGCGTGTTCACGAACGACGTGTACGTGGTGCGCTACCGCCTGAACGGCGGCTGGACGCAGTCGGGGCGCTACACCACGAAGGAGTTGGCGCAGATGTCCGTGCGCTCGCTGGAAGATCGCGGATGGATGGCGGAGTACGTTCCGGCCACTACCGACAGCGTGGACTATGCGAAGTTGCTGGCGGCGGAGGCTTCGCGCGCGGTGTTCGCGCGCGGCGGCTCCCCGCTGGAGGCGAACGCGGCGGCGGCGGCGGTCATCGCGAGGCAGGCGTAAGTGGTTGCGGGGCGCGGACTTCCACGCGCCCCACTTTTTCTGTTGCAAGCCGGTTGACGTGGTGTAGAGTACGGGCACGGTCGCAGTGACCGCTGGAGCCTTGACCATGAGTGCGTCGATCAAGCCGCTGTCGCGAGCGCAGATGTCCGCGATGAAGAAGATCGTGAACGGGAACCCGGTGCCCGCCGAGCCGAAGATGGTGGCGTCGCTGTCCTCGCTGGGCTTCGCGAAGTTGAGCGCGGACGGTCGCATCGTCCTGACCGTTCTCGGTCAGACGTGCCTGCGGCAGCAGTTGGAGGCGCGCTAACGTGGAATACTTCACGGTCGCAGCGCGCAGGCGCGACAACTGCGGGGCGTGGTGGACCATCGGCGTGCTGTCCACGCACAAGAGCCCGCAGGCGGCGGAGGGCAGGCGCTCGCGGGCGGACAAGACGCTGTCGGCGTTCAAGGACGAGTTGGGCAGGCGCGTGCTGAAGTGCGTCACGCTGAAGCACGCCACGAAGCAGTTTCCGTTCCACGGGACCGTTTACACGGAGCAGGACGTATGAGCATTTCAGAGATCAACGGCCCGCTGGAGTTCATCGCGGGCGACGGCAAGGAGGCGGACGTGGCGGCTGTCCGTCAGGCGTGGCAGGCGCTGCGCGACAAGGCGCGAGCGCGCGGCGTGTCCATCTGGCTGTCCGCCGCGCCGGAGCAGCGCGTGGACACGCTGGTGAAGTCCGTGGTGCGCTGCGGGGAGCGGCTGGAGGCGCTGGAGCAGCGCGCGCGCGGCACGCGCGTGGTAGTCCCGTCGCATCTGTCGAGGGCGCTTCGGCATCTGCTGGTGCGATGCGTCCAGCCGAACGCGACGTGGCAGCAGTGGCTTCGGCATGAGTTCGGCGACGACACGGCCAGCGACATGGTCGATGGCGTCACGGAGTTGTTGAAGTGAACATCCGCGTGGAGGACTGCTAAATGTCGAGGCGCGAAACCAAGGCGGAGCGCGTTAGGCGCGAACATTCAGAGGCGCGGCGCGCGGTGGTCACGCTGGCGTACGGCGAGTCGATGCCGAAACCGCTGGTGGTGGAGCGGGACGGCGATCCCGTCCCGGGCTGGCACGCCTATGCGTCGCTTTCGTACGGCTCGCTGGGGCGTATCGAGCGCGGATGGACTTCGCGCTGGAGTCACGGGCACGGCGACTGCCCGAAGCGCGGCGAGGAGTGGAGGGCCAGCGGCTCGCGGGGCCCGGCGGACAACCTGTTCGCGACGCGGCGCGAAGCGCTGGTGGCGCTGCGGCTGATGGCGGCGGAGCAGATGGCCGCGATGCTGGTGGAGTTGGACGAGCAGATCGAAGCGGAGGCGCGCTAAATGCCGCAGGCCCGAGGACGAGTCCCGCAGATGCAGCCAACGGAGTTCGTCATCGACGGCGAGGGGCTGGAACTTCACGCACGGAAGACGGCTACCCCAGACGAGCGCAAGCAGGCGGCGCAGTTGTTCAGTCACGTAGTCGCTAGGCTCCGAACGATCCGAAGGACGGAACACGTGGTGCGGGCTGACCCGTGGCTTACCTGCGATCCCAACGGCTCGCTGCGAAAGCGCATCGGGCAGATGATGCTGGAGCGCAGGTATCACGCGCGCGACTGCGAGCGCACGCAGGAGCCGGTCACGCGCTGGGTGGTCGATCAACACGGGAACCTGATCGGAGCCGACTGCGACCCGTGCGGCGGATGGGTCCGGTTGTGACGTGTTAGGGTCGATACCTACTGCGTTATCGGACGTTGACGGATGTCGCCAACGCGCGGGCCCGCCTGCGCGAGCCCCGGACGGGCGCGCGGCCGGGAAGTCGTCCGGCGCGCTCCGGCCCGCGCGCGGCCCGCCGGGCGGCTGGAATCGGCCCGCCAGCGAGCGTTCAAACCGGCGACGCCGGGGCGCTGATACCTAGTCGTTCTAGGCTTATGCCATCTGGGCACCGGGACTTTAGTCCCTTGCATATGCAAGGCTTGTAGTCCTCCAGCGAGTTGTTGACGCGCTTCCGGTGTCAGTTTATGGTATGCTATCCCTCGCACACGCGCAGGTGCGCGCGCCTGCGGGCGCGTCCGCGTGCGTGCGCGCGCACACGAAGTGGCTGGAGCCGATAAGACTATGTCCGAAGTGTGTAACGATCGGCACGACGACCTACAAAAGCGCTGGCGCGAGGCGTTCGGGGCGCTTCACTCCGGGGGAGGACGGGGCTTCAGACTGCGCTGGTGGCGCTGGCGCGGCGTGTCCTACCTGCGGGCGACGCCCCGGGATGGCGTGAAGCGCTGGGCGGCGTTCCTCGCGCAGCAGCAGGACGACGGGCGGCTGGCGCTGGTGCGCGTCACGTTCGCGGGAACGCTGGCGCGGCTGGGCGTGAACGGGCGTACGAAGGCGGCGCGCGTGGTGCCAACGCAGGCCCCGCACGGCGCGTGGGTGGCTGGGTGGACCTGCGACGGGATGGGCTCCTTCTGGGGGCGGCGCGGGCTGCTGCGGGACGACGTATGGGCATCGTGGGTACAGCGGCCGTGGGACGGGCTGGGCGTGACGCGCGGCGAGCGCGCGCAGGTGCAGCGCATCCTCGGGCCCGTGCGCGCGGCGACCGGGCGCGGGCTGCGTGGTCCGTCGCGGCTAAATGTCGAGCCGCCGTGGGATGCGGTGGTGCCGCAGATGCTCTGGGTTCCGAGTCGCAACCGGCTGAACCGTCGGCGTTTGAACGGGCAGGACCGGGCGGCGCACGCGGCGCGCAGGCGTGAGCGCAGCGAGGCGTGGCACAACCGGCGCGCAGGGTTTAGGATCAACTGACATGGACGCACTGAACGACGACGCGCTGGCGCCGGGCAAGCAGGAGGGCCCCGTGGTCCGCTGGGAGCCGTCCTATGCGTGGTGGCGCCAGACTCCGCTGAAGGTGGCGCAGGACTTCCTGCTGGCGCTCGCGCAGACGGGAAACAACCGGCTGTCCTGCGAGTTGTCCGGGCTGGGCAAGGCGGTGCTGCACGACCTGCGGGCGTCGGAGAACGGGCAGTACAAAGATCCCGAGTTCATCGCGGCGTACGAGACGGCGCTGGAAGAGGCCACGGACAGGCTGGAGCAGGAGGCGCGCAGGCGCGGCGTCATGGGCGTGGAGCGTCCCGTCTATCAGGGCGGCGTGCGCGTCGGCTACGTGCGCGAGTACAGCGACCGCCTGCTGGAGACGATGCTGCGCGCAAGGCATCCCGTTTACACGGAGGCGCTGTCCAACAGGGTGAACGTGGACGCGCGCAGCGTGAACGTGGGCGCGCTGCCGCCGACGGGCGAGGCGCTGAAGCAGTGGATCGCGGGGCTGTCGCGTGCGGCGGGCGACCTGTCGCTGCCGGTCGGCGGCGAGGAGCCCTAAATGGCCGGGCTCGGCAGCACGGCGATGCAGCGCGAGAACGCGCGCAAGGCGCGCGAGGCGCAGGCGTCCGTGCGCGCGGAGTTGGAGCGGATGCTGCCGGGCGTGGTCGGCAATCCGTTCATCCCGCATTGGCCGACGCCAAAGCAGGCCATCTTCCTGTCGCTGCGGGCGCAAGGCGACGGGCTGCTGGAAGCGCTGTTCGGTGGCGCGGCAGGCGGCGGGAAGTCGGACGCGCTGCTGATGGCGGCGGCGCAGTTCGCTGACCGACCGGAGTACGCGGCCATTATGTTCCGGCGCACGCACACGGACTTGGCGCAGCCGGGCGCGCTGATGGACCGCTCGCAGGCGTGGTGGGGCCGCAAGGCGCATTGGAACGGCACGGACAAGTTGTGGACGTTCCCGAGTGGCGCGAAGGTGGCGCTGGCGTACCTGTCGAAGCCGAACGATCATCTGCGGTATCAGGGCGCGGAGTACCACGCGACGTTCTGGGACGAGTTGACGCAGTTCCTGATGCGGCAGTACGAATACGTCGCGCTGTCACGCACGCGGCGCAGGGCGGGCAGCACGATCCCGCTGCGGGCGCTGTCGGCATCGAACCCCGGCGGGCTGTCGCATGACGCCGTGAAGGCGCGCTTCGTGGACGCAGCGACGCGCGATGGGCGCGTGTACGTTCCGGCCACCATCGAAGACAACCCGCACGTGGACAAGGTGGCGTACACGGCGGGGCTGTCGCGGCTACACCCCACGGTGCGCGAGCAGTTGCTGCGCGGCGATTGGTCCGCACGTGAGCCGGGCGACTACTTCCGGCGCGAGTGGTTCGGGCCGCTGCTGGACCCGGACACGGAGGCGGTGCCTTCGTCGGAGTGCGTGCGGATTCGCTGGTGGGATTTGGCGGCGTCGGAGTCGGACGACGCCTGCTACACGGCGGGCACGCGGATGCTGCGTGACCTGCGCGGGCACTACGCTGTCGAACACGCGGTGCGCTTCCGGGCGACGCCGGGCAAGCGTGACGACCTGATTTGCGACGTGGCGAAGACGGACGGGCGCACGGTAAATGTTGGCATCGAAATCGAGCCCGGCAGCGGAGGGCAGGCGCAGTTCGACGCGCTGGAGCGTCGTCTGCGCGTGATGGGCGTGCGGGCCATCGGACAGAAGCCCACGGGCGACAAGGCGACGCGCTGCGATCCCGTGGCGTCGGAGTTGGAGCGCGGGCACCGGGAAGAGTGGCAGGGCTGCGGCATCCGTCTGTACGCGGGCGCGTGGACGCAGATGTATCTGGACTCCGTGGAGGGCTTCCCTGAATCGGAGTTCGTGGACTTGGCCGACGCCACCAGCGGCGCGTTCGGCTGGCTCTGGGCGAACGGGCCCGGCAGGAACAGCCCGCCGGGCGAGGCGCGGCCCCCGCCGCCCCCGCGCAACGCCACGCAGACGGATGTACACCCCGCCGATAGGCCGGAGGACTCGCGCGGGCTCTGGAGGCCGGGGCGTTGGCACGGACGTGGCGCATGGTAGGCTTCCGCGAGTGGCTGCTAGGTCCGACGCAGGAGCCTGATCCCGTGGCTGACGTTCCCGATCCCCAGACGAAGCCCCCGCCGGACCCGGCACCGTCGTTGGTCACGTGCGCTTCGTGCAAGTTCTGGTGCATCGACGGGCGGATGTTCCGCGATGCTCACGGCAACGAGTTCAGCGCGGGCGAGTGCAGGCGCCACGCTCCGCAGCCGCAGTTCGCGCGCGACGGCGGCGACCTGACGAAGCGGCTGGGCTGGCCGGGTACGCTCTCGCATGAGTGGTGCGGCGAAGGGAGCGTGTAAACGTGGCAGAGGAACTTCGCCTGCGCTCCGTGGCGCAGCAGTTGTACGTGCGCGCGCTTTCGACGGCGTGGCGCAACGGCGTGCAGTTGTACGATCCGACGTTGTGGCTCATCCGCGAGCCGGAGTTGGAAGAGAAGATCCTGCGCGACGCGGACTGCGCGCACGCCATCGGCTTCCGTCGGCATCTGATCGCGGGCAAGTCTTGGCAGGTGGCGACGACGAGCAAGGGCAGCGCGCGCGGGCAGATGGCCGTCCACGTCGCAGACTCGCTGATCCGCAACATCAAGCACTTCACGCAGGCGCGCATGAATCTGGCGCGGTCGTTCTTCAGCGGCGCGCGCTTCGGCGAAGTGGTGCTGGAGCCCCGCACGCTGACCATCGGCGACGGCAAGCCGCGAACGTGGGCTGTTCCCACGTCGATCAAGGACATGGACAAGCGGCGCTTCCGCATCGTGCCGCATCCGACGACGGACGCGGGCAAGGAGTCGTTCAGCCCCACGTGGGAAGTCTGGGACGTGGCGCGCGCGGAGTTCAAGCCGCAGACGCTGGACGGCTACCGGCGCACGATCCGCCACGTGTACGCGGACGACGAGGCGACGCTGGGCCACGGGCGCGGGCTGCGCGAGGCGCTGGGCTGGTGGTGGTACGCCAAGGAACACGTGTTCCACGAATCCCTCACGGCGGTGGAGAAGTTCGCGGGCGGCACGCTGATGGCGAAGATCAAGGGCGTGCGGGACAGCGCTACGGGCGCCCCGAACACGGAACTGATTCGGCAGTGGACGCAGGTGCTGGAGGACTTGCGCGCGCGCAACGTGCTGGTGCTGGACTCCGAAGACGAAGTGGAGATGATGCGGCAGGAGGGCACGGGCTGGCAGTTGCTGACGGAAGTCAAGCAGGAACTGAAATCCGCCATCTTCACGCTGGTGCTGGGCGCGAACCTGACGACGAGCGCGGACAAGGGCGGCTCCTACGCGCTCGCGGAGATTCAGGAAAACAGCACGGAAGCGCTGGTGCAGTTCGACCGGGAAGCGCTGGAAGAAACGCTGTCGGACGACCTGATCGGTTGCCTCTGGTTCTACAACTACGCGAACATCTGCGAGTTGGGGCTGGCGGACGAGCCGCAGCCGAAGTTCAAGATCACGCAGGAGAAGAAGAACGATCCGAAGGAGCGCGCGGAAGTCGCCAGCACGCTGCACGCGATGGGCGTGCCGCTGACGCAGGCCGACGTATACGAGCAGACGGGCTTCCGCGTGCCGGAGCCCGGCGAAGCCGTCATCAAGGGGCAGGAAGCGCCCCAGCAGCCCCCGCCCGGCGGTGCGGGAGGCTTCGGCCCCGCAGCCTTTCGACGCGGCGCCGGACGAGTTCTGGACGGACCCGCGCGACCGCTGACGTTCGCGGGCTTTGACGAGTCGAAGCATCCGCGCGACGACCACGGGCGCTTCGTGTCTGGCTCTGCAATTCAGGACGCAGCGTTCGATCCCGCGAAGGCGGACGAGTTGCGGTCGAAGGTCACGAACCCGGAAGAGCGCAAGAAGTTGGAGGCGGCGCTGGCGAACCCGGGAAGCATGGACAGCGCTGCGGCGGAAGAGCGCAAGCCGAAGCGCGGGCGCCCCAGCACGGAGCAGCGGCGCGAGCAGTTGATTCAGGCGAGCGCTCGCGCGATCAAGACGACGGCTGGGCTGAAGCCTGAACAGATTGTGGAGGCGCACGACGCAACCGGCTTACAGCCGAAGCACACGCGGTCGGCCATCGAAGGGCTGGAATACCACTTCGCCGACAAGTTCGCAGTGTCGCGTTACTACGACAACCCCACGCCGGAGAATGCGTCGAAGTTGGCGCACGCGCTGCGCGAGTCCGTGAAGGGGCAGCGTGACGAGGGCGGCAACGTGACGCTGCCGAAGATCCCGGGTAAGGAGGAGTTCGCGGCGAAAACAGCGCACGTGGACACGATCAACCATATCGCAAACGTCATCGAAGATCCGGTAAGGCACGGGCCCACCACGTTTCGACCGCTCGCGAAGCAGCGCAAGCGTGCGCTGGAGGTCGCAGAGAAGCACAAGGGATTCGACGCCGAAATCAAAGACGACGACAAGTACGAGACGCTGATCGAACGTCACCAGAAGTCACGCGACGTTGTGCGCGAGTTGATGATGGACGCAGGGTACGACTTCGGCGGATACGAGCCCATCGTTGACGAAATGCAGGGCCATCAGCAGATGGCGCATCTTGGCTTCGACAAGCCGAACCCGACGAAGGCGAGGCTGCACACGAAGCAGGCGCAGAGCATCGCGAGCGCTATGCTTCGCGCGAAGAAGATGGGGCTGCTGGACAAGGTCGCGGATTCAACCACGGAGCGCGCGTACGGCGGCTCCAGCGATATCAAGGCCAACGGCGGCAAGCCCCCGCGATTCAACAACAACCAGACGCGCTTCCAGAAGTCCGGGTATTCGCTGAACGAAGCGGCTGCGTTCTACTCCGTCATTGACCACGAAATCGTGATGCGTCCTGATCCGCGCGACGCAAATCCGGAGAAGCCCGCCGCGCATTCAGACAAGGAGTATTCAGACTCCTACGCGCGCAGGGTGATGGGCGGCATCAACTACGGCGAAGAGGCTTTCCTTGAGGCCACGGGCTCGCTGGAGGCGACCACGCTGCATGAGTTCGGGCACGCCATGCACGGGGCGCACAACCCGGGCAAGTTCGCTGGTATCTACACGTCCAACGGGTACCAGCGCGGGGACCAGCCGCCGTACAACGGGTTCGCCACGTCCGACGCCAACTTGGTGAAGGGCGTTTCCGTCACGATGCTTTCGCGCTATGGGCGGTACAATCCGCACGAACTGATCGCGGAGACGTATACGCGCATGGCGCTGGGCCAGCCTGTCGATCAGCGAGTCATGCAGATGTACAAGAAGTACGGCGGATACATTCCGGCGCACGTGCGCGAGCGCGCGGCGGACAAGGAGTAGAGCGTGGCAACCCCGAACATCCCGAAGGGCGCAACCCCGGCGCAGGCAGGCGAGGCGATGGGCAAGTCCGCTGCCGTGATGGGGGACGACTTTTTCAAGCGCGTGGAGGAGTTGGGGCTTTCGGCTCCGAAGCCGAACCCGCCGGAGTCGATCCCCGTCGGTACGTCCTTCCACCCCGCCGAAGACGACGCGGAGGACTGATGCTCACGCTGTCGGCTGGCTTCTGGCTGCTGGGGCGCGAGGACGGGCAGGCGAAGCCCGCGCTGATCCGCGTGGCTCTGGAGGGCCCCGGGCTCTCGCGGACGGCGTACGGCTCGGCGTGGGCCAAGGACATGGCGGCGG